>RCUP01000140.1_pt1 | contig 72323 bp, 91 predicted proteins | sample 2166341 | NCBI WGS metagenome assembly RCUP01 (sample SAMN09932325, study PRJNA488358) | compost metagenome | isolation source: compost soil in succinonitrile-enriched | place: Germany: Experimental Botanical Garden | reverse complement strand
TCCAGATCGACATCATGATCGGCGAGGGCCCTGCGGCGCGCTCGATCAAGATCGATCTGCCGCCGTTCACCCTGATCGGCGCCACCACCCGCGCCGGTCTGCTGACCGCGCCGCTGCGCGACCGCTTCGGTATCGTCCAGCGCCTGGAGTTCTACAGCGTCGAAGAGTTGACCCGCATCGTGCGTCGCTCGGCCGCCATCCTGGCCATCGACTGCACCGCCGACGGGGCAGGGGAGATCGCGCGCCGCGCGCGTGGCACTCCACGTATCGCCAACCGCCTGCTGCGCCGTGTGCGCGATTACGCCCAGGTCAAGGCCGGTGGCCACATCGACCAGACCGTGGCCCAGGCGGCGATGCAGATGCTCAAGGTCGACCCGGAGGGCTTCGATGAGCTCGACCGCCGGCTGCTGAAGACCATGGTCGACTACTTCGACGGTGGCCCGGTCGGAATCGAGTCGCTCGCAGCGGCGCTGTCCGAAGAGCGTGGCACGCTGGAAGACGTGGTCGAGCCGTACCTGATCCAGCAGGGCTACCTGGTGCGCACCGCGCGTGGCCGCATGGCGACCCACAAAGCCTACCGGCACCTGGGCCTGAAGCCGAAGAACCCGCCGCAGGATCTGTTCGCCGAGGTCCCCGATGTCGGTTGAACCCTCGGTTGAACCCCGATTCAGTTGGCCGACACGCATTTACTGGGAAGATACCGACGCTGGCGGCGTGGTCTACCACGCCCGCTACGTGGCCTTCATGGAACGGGCCCGGACCGAATGGATGCGTGCGCTGGGCTTCGGCCAGGAGCGCATGCGTACCGAGCACGGCATGGTCTTCGCGGTGCGCTCCATGCAGATGGACTTCATCAAGCCGGCACGGCTGGATGACCAGCTGCAGGTGAGCGCCAGCCTGGTCCAGCTGAAGAAGGCCAGCATGGTCTTCGACCAGCAGGTCCTGCGTGACGGCCAGCTGCTGCTGTCCGCGCAGGTCCGCATCGCCGCACTGGACGCGGCCAGTTTCCGCCCGCGTGGCATGGACGATTCCGTCCTTGCCGCGCTGCAACCCCACCTCCACCCCGAATCCGAACAGAACTCTTGAGGAACAACGGATGATCGCAACGCTCCTGGCCCTGCAGGCCACGGTCACCGAGGCTTTGCCGGCTGACGTCAGCAACGCCGCGACCCAGACCCTTGCCCAGGCCACCACCGGCGGCGGCATCAACTACCTCGAACTGATGGCCAAGGCCAGCCTGCCGGTGAAGATCATCGTGCTGGCGCTGCTGGTCGGCTCGTTCGTCAGCTGGGTGATCATTTTCCGCAAGGCCCGCATCTTCAAGCAGGCCACCCGCGAAGCAGACGAGTTCGAGAACCGCTTCTGGTCCGGTGCCGACCTGGGCAAGCTGTACAGCTCGGCCACCGACCGCAGCCGCAATGTCGGCGGCCTGGAAGCGATCTTCGAAGCCGGTTTCCGCGAATACACCCGCCTGCGCGACAAGCGCCGGCTGGATGGCCGTGCCCAGCTGGAAGGTGCCCAGCGCGCCATGCGCACCACCTATACCCGCGAAGTCGACCAGCTCGAGCGCAACCTGGAACTGCTGGCCAACATCGGCTCGACCGCCCCGTACGTGGGCCTGGTCGGTACCGTGTTCGGCATCATGGTGACCATGCACGACATGATCAGCAGCGGTGCCCAGGCCGGTATCGCCGCCGTCGCACCGGGCATCTCCGAAGCGTTGTTCGCCACCGCCATCGGCCTGTTCGTGGCGATCCCGGCGGTGTGGGCCTACAACCGCTTCACCACCCGCGTGGAGCGCATGTCGGTGCGTTTCGAGACCTTCGCCGACGAGTTCAGCTCGATCCTGCAGCGCCAGAGCGCTGGCGACGAGTAAGCGCCAGACCCGGGAGTCCAAGCCATGTCCGCTGCCATCGGTCGCCGCAAGCGCCGCAAGCTGAAATCGGAAATCAACGTCGTTCCCTATATCGACGTCATGCTGGTGCTGTTGATCATCTTCATGGTCACCGCGCCCATGCTCACCCTGACCTTCGACGTCGACCTGCCCAATTCCAACGCCAAGGCGCTGGAAAGCAAGCAGGATCCGTTGATCGTCTCGGTGCGCCAGGACGGCCAGCTCAGCCTCAAGCTGCCCGACGCCAAGGAACCCACCGCCGTCACCGCCGAGGAACTGCAGGGCCACCTGTCCGGCATCGCCGCGCAGGACAAGGACGTGCGCGTGATCGTCGCTGCCGACCGTGCCGTGGCCTATGAGAAGGTCATCGCGGCAATGGATGTGATCAAGCGCGCCCACGTCGACAAGGTGAGCCTGGCCACCGATGCGAACTGACGCCCTGCCGCTACCGCACAAGCAGGAGCCCGGCTGGGGCCAGCCCCTGCTGCTGGCCGTGCTGGTGCACCTGCTGGTCGCGCTGATCTTCATCGGCGCCTGGCTGTGGTCACCGCAGCGCAATACCGATGCCGCCGCAGGCGATCCCTCGGTCGAGGCCAGCCTGGCGCTGTCCGCGTCCGAAGCGGCTGCCGCCCGTCAGGCCCTGCGCCAGTCGGAGAAGCTGGAAGACCTGCCGCCGCCGGTGGCCGAGCCGATCCCGGTGCCGGAAGACACCATCCCGCCGCCGCAGCCGATTGAAGAGCCGCGCCCGCAGGATGCGCCGACGCCGCAGCAGCAACAGGCGCAGGAGCGCGTGGCGCAGCCCGACACCAAGGACCAGGACGCGGTCAGCGCGTTGGCGATCTCGCAGGAAAAGGCCAAGCAGGAGCAGGAAGCCAAGCGCCGCCAGGAGCAGATCGACCTGACCGAGCGCAAGCGCCAGGAAGAGGCCGAGCAGAAGCTGCGTCTGGCCAAGCAGCAGGAAGCGGACGCCAAGAAGAAGCAGGCGGAGCAGGAGCGTCTGGCGGCCGACAAGGCCGAGGCCGAGAAGCAGAAGAAGATCGCCGACATCCGTGCCCGCCGCGAGCAGGCCGAGAAGGAAGCCAAGCTGGCCGAGCAGAAGCTGCGCCAGGTTGCCGCCGCGCGCAATGCCGCGGGCACGGCCCCTGCCGGTGCCAGCGGCGCCGCACAGCCGGCCGCCGGTGGTGGTGGCAGCAGTGACGACCTGTCTGCCAAGTACGCGGCGGCCATCCAGGCCAAGGTGCTGGCGCAGTGGGTGCGTCCGGACAGCGTGCCGCTGGGCCAACGCTGCCAGATCACCATCAACCAGCTGCCGGGGGGAACGGTCCGCAGCGCTACGGTCAGCGCCGGCTGCCCGTTCGACGAGGCCGGCAAGCGCTCGATCGAGGCCGCCGTGCTCAATGCCCAGCCCTTGCCGTACCGTGGCTTCGAGCAGGTGTTCGCGCGCACGATCAACTTCACCTTCACCGCCCAGGATCGCTGAGGCGCGGGGGCAGGGCAGCCCTGTGGGGCTGTCCCGTCATCCGATGACGCCTCTGACTCTGGATCGTACGGTGCCGTCCAAGCCATGCTTGCGGCGAGTCATCCGCACGGAAGTTGGCCGCGACGTTAACGGCATGTGAGAGCACGGGCTGGCACTGACCCGGAATTCACGTACCCTTGGTTCATGATTGCGAAGCGGTTCACTCCCGTTTTGCTATCCCTCGTTCCGGTTTCCCTTTTTTGAGCTCTCCATGAAGAAGATGCCTCGCTGGCTTGCCGTGTTTGCGGCCCTGTTGTTGCCTTTCGCTGCCGTCGCGCAGCAGAAGGGGCTGGATATCGACATCATCGGCGGCAATGCCTCCGCCCTCCCGATCACCATCGTGCCGATGCCCTACCAGGGTTCGGCCGCCGCCCCGCAGACCGATGTTGCCGGCGTGGTCCGTGCCGACCTCGAACGTTCGGGCCAGTTCCGTACGCTGCCCGAAGCGCAGATCGTCGAAAAGCCGATCCGTGGCGGTGACATCCAGTTCGCCACCTGGCGCGCGCTGAAGCAGAACTACATCGTCGTCGGCCGGGTCATGGACGCCGGCGCCGGCGCCTACCGCGTCGAGTACGAACTGTTCGACGTGCCCAAGGGCGAGCGCCTGCTTGGCCTGGCGATGACCGCCCGCGGCAACGCCATGCGCGACGTCGCCCACCAGATGGCCGACGCCATCTACGAGAAGATCACCGGTGTCCGTGGCGCCTTCTGGACCCGCATCGCCTACGTGACCGCCAGCGGCAAGGGCGACGCCATGCGCTATGCGCTGATGGTCGCCGATTCGGACGGCTTCAACCCGCAGACCATCGTGCGTTCGGCTGAGCCGCTGCTGTCGCCGTCGTGGAGCCCGGATGGCAACAAGCTGGCCTACGTCAGCTTCGAGCGTGGCAACTCCGCCATCTACATCCAGAACATCTCCACCGGCGCCCGTGAACTGGTCACCAGCTTCCGCGGCATCAACAGCGCCCCGGCCTTCTCGCCGGACGGCCGCAAGCTGGCCCTGACCCTGTCGCGTTCGGGCAACCCGGAAATCTACGTGATGGACCTGGGCAGCAAGCAGCTGACCCAGCTGACCAACCACTTCGCCATCGACACCGAGCCGACCTGGGCCCCGGACGGCAGCGCGGTGTACTTCACCTCTGACCGCGGCGGCCGTCCGCAGGTCTACAAGGTCGGTGCCGGTGGTGGCAGCGCCGAGCGCGTGACCTTCCAGGGCAACTACAACGCCAAGCCCTCGGTCTCCTACGACGGCAAGAAGATCGCCGTCGCCCAGGGTTCGGGCAACAGCTACAAGATCGCGCTGATGGACAGCTCGCTGGGCTCGCCGCGCTGGAGCACGCTGTCGCCGGGTTCGCTGGACGAATCGCCGAGCTTCGCGCCCAACGCGAGCATGGTGCTGTATGCCGCCCGTGAGGGTGGTCGTGGTGTGCTGTACGCCGTCTCGGCCGACGCGCGCGTGCGCCAGCGCCTGGTCCTGGCAGACGGTGATGTGCGCGAGCCGGCATGGTCCCCATACCGTACCCAGCGCTAAAAGAGTGTTAATATTTTCTCTGTATTGAACCCCTCATCGGCTTAGGAGCCACAAAGGTATCGCCATGAACAAGTCCACCCGCGTTCTGCTTGTTTCCCTGCTGTCCGTGGCCGTCCTGGCCGGTTGCTCGAAGAAGGTCAAGGAAGAAGCCCCGGCTCCGGTCGATACCGGCACCTCGACCACCACCCCGACCGGTCCGTCCACCTCCGGCCTGTACGGCCCGGGCGATCTGGACACCGATGCCTGCCTGCGTCAGCGCGTTGTCTACTTCGACCTGGACAAGGAAGACGTGAAGCCGGAATTCCAGGCCATCATGGCTTGCCACGCCAAGTACCTGCGTGACCGTCCGTCTTCGCGCATCACCCTGCAGGGCCACACCGACGAGCGCGGTTCGCGCGCGTACAACCAGGCCCTGGGCGAGCGTCGTGGCAACGGCGTCAACTCGGCGCTGCAGGCCAACGGTGGCTCGGCTTCGCAGCTGACCGTCGTGTCCTACGGTGAAGAGCGTCCGGTCTGCACCGAGTCGAACGAGTCCTGCTGGTCGCAGAACCGTCGCGTCGAAATCGTCTACACCGCGCAGTAATCCATGCGCCTTGGCATCAAACTGATGCTGGTCGTTGCGGCAGCCCTCGTGGCTGCCGCACCGGCGCATGCACAACGTCAGAGTCTGGCCGACCGTGTCGGTTCGCTTGAGCAGCAGATGTACAACAACAGTGCCAACCAGGACCTGTTGAACCAGATCAACCAGCTGCGGCAGCAGGTCACCAGCCTGCAGGCCTCGATCGAGCAACTCCAGCACGACAACGCCCAGCTCAAGCAGTCCGCCCAGGACCAGTACCTGGATCTGGACAGCCGCCTGAACCGGTTGGAAGGGGGCTCTGCCGCCCCGGCCCTGCCTGCTGTTCCGGCGAGCGCACCGAAGGCTCCTGCAGCCCCGGCAAAACCCGCAGCGGCGGCCACTTCCGAGCGGCCGCCTTCCGTCCATGGTGACCCGGGCAGCCTGGCCGTCACCGGTGACGAGCGTACGTCCTACAACGTGGCTTTCGATGCGTTGAAGGCAGGCAAGTACGATGATTCGGCGCAGCTGTTCCTGAGCTTCCTGGAGCTGTACCCGAACGGCGTCTACGCCCCCAATGCGCTGTACTGGCTGGGCGAGAGCTATTACGCCACCCGCAATTTCCCGATGGCCGAGTCCCAGTTCCGCGAACTGCTCTCGCGCTATCCCACCCACGACAAGGCCGCAGGTGGCCTGCTCAAGGTCGGCCTCTCGCAGTATGGCGAGGGCAAGGTCGACCAGGCCCAGCAGACGCTGGAGACCGTCGTGGCGCAATACCCGGGCTCGGATGCCGCGCGTACCGCGCAGGACCGCCTGCAGTCGATCCGCCTCGGCAATCAGATCCGCTGATCCGCTGGCTGGGCGTACAATACGCCCCCTGGCGCTGGGTTGACTCCCGGCAGCCTCCTGTAGAGCCGAGCCCATGCTCGGCTGCTTTCGTTTCCGGCGCCGATACATCCGTCGCCCGCCCCATGAAGAATTGTTTGCCATGACCGCCGTTTCCCCGTCCGCCGCCGTCGCCACGCCCAGCGAGATCGTGCAGTCGCCACTGCCGCGCCTGAAGATCACCGAGATCTTCACCTCGTTGCAGGGCGAAGCCGATACCGCCGGTTGGCCGACCGTGTTCGTGCGCCTGACCGGTTGCCCGCTGCGCTGCCAGTACTGCGACACCGCTTACGCCTTCCACGGCGGCACCTGGTGGGACATCGACGACATCGTGGCCCATGTGCAGGCGCAGGGCGTGCGCCACGTCTGCGTGACCGGCGGCGAGCCGCTGGCGCAGAAGCGCTGCCTGGTGCTGCTGCAGAAGCTGTGCGATGCCGGCCTGGATGTGTCGCTGGAAACGTCCGGTGCGCTGGACGTCAGCGCGGTCGATCCGCGCGTGTCGCGCGTGGTCGACATCAAGACCCCCGGCTCGGCCGAGGTCGCCCGCAACCGGCTGGAGAACCTGCCGCTGCTGACCACGCGCGACCAGATCAAGTTCGTGATCTGCAACCGCGAAGACTACGACTGGGCCAAGGCCATGGTCGCCGAACACCAGCTGGTGCAGCGCACGATGGTGTTCTTCTCGCCCAGCAAGGGCGAGATCACTGCCCGCCAGCTGGCGGACTGGATCGTGGAAGACCGGCTGCCGGTGCGCTTCCAGATGCAGTTGCATAAGATTCTCTGGAATGACGAACCGGGCCGCTGAGCCCGTTTGTTATTCCTTGATGTAGTTCCGGCGCGGGACAGCGTGCTGGCTTTTCCCCCAAACCGGATGATTTACCCATGAAGAAGGCAGTCGTGCTTCTCTCCGGCGGCATGGATTCAGCCGCCGTCATCGCCATGGCCCAGGAACAGGGCTTCGCCGTGCATGCCCTGAGCGTGCGTTACGGCCAGCGCCATACTTCCGAGCTGGATGCCGCCGCGCGCGTGGCCAAGGCCCAGGGCGTGATCGTGCACAAGACCGTGGACGTGGACCTGCGCAGCATCGGCGGCTCGGCGCTGACCGACGACATCGACGTGCCCGAGGCGGGCGGCGAGGGCATCCCGGTGACCTACGTGCCGGCACGCAACACCATCATGCTGTCGCTGGCCCTGGGCTGGGCCGAAGTGCTCGGTGCCAACGACATCTTCTGCGGCGTCAACGCCGTGGACTACTCCGGTTACCCGGACTGCCGCCCTGAATTCATCGCCGCCTTCCAGGCACTGGCCAACCTGGCGACCAAGTCGGGCGTGGAAGGGGCGGGCATCACCGTGCATGCGCCGCTGCAGTTCCTCAGCAAGGGCCAGATCGTCAGCGAAGGCGTGCGCCTGGGCGTGGACTTCGGCCTGACCGTGTCCTGCTACAACGCCGATGCCAACGGCGCGGCCTGTGGCCACTGCGATGCCTGCCGTCTGCGCGCGCAGGGCTTCACCGAAGCCGGCGTCGCCGACCCGACGCTGTACGCCTGAGACGCGGGCCGCCGGGCATGGCCCGGCACCGCCGGGTGGTCTGATACTGGTAGGTGCCAACCTTGGTTGGCACTCCCTATCCCGGCGCTACGGGTGCCTGGTTTCCGGTAGTGCCGGCCGCTGGCCGGCAGCCTCATCGGCGCGCGCAGGCCGCAGCCAACCCGATGCTTCAATGAAGCCGCGCACCGCAACCGGATCGTCGTAGTCCAGCTCGATCATCCGTCCGATCGCCGCCCGCTCATCCGGCTGCTGGTGCATGTACTCCTGCGCGATGCGGTACCCAGCGTAGTAGCCCAGATCGCTCACTCCGAACGCATTGCGGGCGTTGTTATACAGCCAGTTGTCCAGGTCATCGCCGCCCATCTCGGCGATGAAGCGAGCGCGGATTTCCGATTCGTGCAGCGGCCCATAGGCATACAGTGGCAGCGCCGGTCGACGGCCGCTGATCCGCTCGGCCACGTACTCGGCCACGCCCTCGCGCACCGCGTACTGCGCGAGCGAACCAGTGGTCTCGCGCTGCTGGGTGTGCACGTACTCATGCAGGTTGTTCTGTGCGTTGTTCGCACCGGGATTGCTGTCGTAGAAGACCCGCAGGCGACTGCGCAACGGCTCCGGCAGTTCGCTGACATCCACGCTTGCATCGCCGAGTGCCATCTCCGCACCGATCAGCACCTGGTCCCCCTGCGTGGTGCCTCCTGTGCGCAGCACGCCCACCGCATAGGTGATGCTGGCCGGGCGCAGGGCGGGGTAGAGCCTGCGGAACGCCGCCAGATCCCGCTCCAGCGTGGCGCTGGCCTGCCGGGCGTTGGCGGTCAGCGGCCGCACCGAGGCCCAGAAGCGCGGCCAGGCGAGCATTGCGTCGGCGTACTCGGCGGCGGTGTAGTTGCGCACCTTCATCAGCGCATGCAGGCCGGGACTGCCTGGATCGATGTAGCGCTGCTGGACCAGGGCCACCCGCTGCGCGGCATCGGGCTCAGCAAGGACCACATCGTAGGTAGCCCAGAAGCGGTCGATATCGTCGGTCCGCACCTGTGTGGGCGCTGCGGCAGAGGCGGCGAACGGCAGCAGCAGGGCGAGCATCAGCGGCAGTGGCAGGCGCATCCATCGCTCCGGGGCAGGGTCGCAAGTGAGATGCGGCGGGCGGTGCAAAGGTTTAGAGCCCGCAGCCCGGCAACTTCGTAGATCCCCGACTTCACCCAGCCCCGCAAAGTACGGTAGAATGCCCACCCCGCCGAAAGGCCGGGGCCTTGCATGGGCCGTTAGCTCAGTCGGTAGAGCAGAAGACTTTTAATCTTTTGGTCGATGGTTCGAATCCATCACGGCCCACCATTGCGACAGAAGGGTTTCGGAGCGATCCGGAGCCCTTTTTGTTTTTCCGCAATCGGCAATCTTTTCCGCAAAATCACTTTGTCGGGGTTACGCGATCGCCCTTGCGCTTTCGGGTATAGGTCTCGGTCATCACGACGGAAGAGTGTCCCAACTGCCGCTGTGCCTGGCGAATGTCCGCCGCGGAGTCGGCCTTGTCGGTGCCCGCCTTCGCCCGCAAATCCCGGAACTGAAACGCCGCCTTGGGCACGCCGGCACGCGCGCGCGCTGCGTCGAACCTGCTCCGCAGCTGGCCTTTGCTAAGGGGCTGACCGTACTCATCCAGCAGCAGCGCCGTGTGTACGATCACCGCGCCCTTTTGCTTGCCGCGCCGCTTGAATGTCCTGGCGCCGAAGCGAACCAATAGTTCGGCCAACTCGCCCTCGATGGCAATGCGGAGCTTGTGCTTCGTCTTACTCTGGCTGATGTGCAGGAAGCCATCGCGCACGTCGCGTCGGTCCATGCTGAGGGCATCGGATGGTCGCTGGCCAGTCAGGTACGCCAGATCCAACGCATCACGCAGAGGCTGGTCTGCCGCATCCCACACTGCCCGGTATACGTCGTCTTCGACGTACACATCGCGGCCCGCTTCGCCGTAACCACGCACACCCTTGCAAGGGTTCTCCGCGTCGGTGAAGCCCCATTCCCTACACTTGTTCCACAGATGACTCAGTAGCGCCTTCTCGCGATTGGCGCTGACCATGGCCACCGTCCCGTTCTTGGTTCGCCAGTCCAGGTACTGCCGTACGTGCAGCGGCCGAATCTTGGCCAACGGCGCTGGCGGATTGCAGAAGAATTCCTCCAGCTTCGCCAGCTCTGCCAGATTGACCTTGGCCGTTGATGCGCGCTTCTTCGGGATGACCAATTGCTTGTACCGCTTAGCGGCGTCCCGGAAAGTCACGATCTCCGGCACAGCCGCCTCGGTCGCCATCAGTTCGGCCCACCTGCGCACAGCCTCTGGGTAGCTCTTGCCCAGAGGTGTTTCGCGGCGTGGCTTTCCGCCGTGGTCGAAGAAGTAATACGTGGTCTTGCCCCGCACACGCTTCCGCATATGCGGGATGGCACCAGGATCCTTAGAGCGTCGTCCCATTACGCTGCGGGCCTCATAGCATTGCTTGTCCAGCCGCTGTCGGCTTCGGGTTTCTTGGCTGACCCATCCACGGCGGACCACATCACCACCGGCCAGCCAGCAGCGTTGATGGTGTGGGGGACCCCGTTGCGCGCCAGGTTCTGGATCTGCCTACGTTTGGTGTGTGCGCCGGTCAGGTCAGCCACGTCGCCGTGTGCTCCAGGGCGCATGATCTTGTCAGCCTCCGACACGGCGCACCTCCCGGGGCGTTGCGAGCAGTGGCAACTGCAGCACGTTGTCGGGCAAGGCCTGGTCCGTCTTGCGCGCGCTGCGCACGGGCTGGTTCAATCGGCGCCACGCGCTCAGTGCCGCTTCGGCGTCCGAGTGCTTGCTGGTCGACCTGCAGCAGCATTCGACCAGGTGGCCGCCACCGGCGCTCGCGCGCCGTTCGTCGTGGATGTGGCGCGCGCGGTGGCCGGCGGCGCAGTTGGGCAGGCCTTCGGGATGGCTGATCTGCTTCTGAGTCATGGCTTTTCGCACTCCTCGATGTAGGCATTCAGCTGGTCCCGGATGAACTCCGCTTCCTTGGCCCTGAAACGCCTGTCAAAACTGTTGATGGGGATAGGTCCGGCGTCGATCAGCCACTGCAGCGGCTGCAGCAGCCAGCGCGGATCGAACGGAAGCCGGCTACGCGGATCGACCGCCTGCGCCGTCGGCATGCAGTCAGGGCCTGCCCAGTCTTCGGAGTCGCCACACCTGGTGCAGGTGCGGTCCTTGAACGCGTGTTCCTTCTCCGGCTGCGGCACGCGTGGTTTGTCGAACAGGGCGCGGATGACCAGGCCGCGCGTATCTGCGTAGCAGACCTGCGCGGCATCGGCTTGCATCCAACAACCGGGGCCAACGTCGTCCTTGTGGCGGTACTCCCAGCGGGCCACGTGAGCCGAGTAAAGCTCGGCCATCAGGGTGTCGGCCCAGGCGCGGACCTGGTCGGCGGCAACGGGGCCGCCTTCCGGGTCAATACGACGCATGGCGGCGACCACCGCGGCGACCGGCGATGACGCCTTGGTGGCGTCGACCACTGCGCCCGGGCTGCTGGGGAACGATGTAGCGGTCATGCGAACAGGTCCAGTTGGGCCGGCAGTGGCGGTGGCAGAGTCAGGACAGGGGACGGTGCTGATGCAGCACGGCGCGGCTTTGCCGCTGGCACTGCACGCTGCACCAGCTGCAGGTAGTCGCCGTCCCCGCGCATCTGCCAGGCTCGCCCCTTGATTGGGCAAACGTCGTGGTAGCCCGCGTCGTAGTGACCGGCGTGTGGCCCTTCGCGATACCTGAGCTGCACCTGGTAGTGCGGTCGACCGGCGAACTTTGCCGGTTCGAGGTGTGGACCCGTCACGCTCTTGACGGTAAACAGCGGAAAGCATCGACTCCAATTTGCGTCGTCTCCCGGCTGATCGGGTTGGCCGTAATCAGCCCTGGGCTCGGCCTTGTACCAAGCCCAGACCCTGTCACCGACCTGGAACGGCTGCAGCTCTTCAGTACCCGCATGAGTGCGAGCATGAAGCGGGGGGAACAGGTCGCGGATTGAGTACCAGTTCCCGCGACCGTTCATATCGCTCAGCTGCGTCATCGGGAAAAGGGCAACGACGATGACGCCGCCACGCATCAGGTAGAACGCACGCCCGCATGGGGTGGGACCTCCCTCAATGCTGGACAGGATGGCTTGCCGCGACCATCCCTTGGCCAGCCTCCGCGAAACGATCCTGTCGGCGATTTTGAACGCCAGGTCTGGATCGATGACGCCTTTGCTTTCCCGCGGGGCAGCGTTGAGCAGCTGGTCAGCCATGTCCGCGCTCCTTCATCAATGCGGCCCGGATAAGCTCAATGTCCTCACCGGCATGCCCGCTGCAGCAATACTTACGGCGCAGCTTCAGGATCTTCTGAATGGCGTCCTCAACATCGACCGGCGTGATCGGGAACAGCAGTAGCTGGTCAGCCATTGCCCACCGCCTGGCTGTCGATCAGGACATGCAGGCGGTTCCTTTCGTCAATCAGCTTGTACTCACAGCAATGCGAGTGGTGTAGGCCATAGTCCGTGAGGCGCGGGAATGCAGCCTTGATCGCTGCCCCCAGGTCCACGGCCTGCGCGGGCGCGTCATAAAGCGGTCTGGTGAACTCGCCGTCGCGGGTGAGACGGGTGGGCAGGTAGTTACCGCCTTGTCCTGCCCCCCGGTCTTTGTGTGCGGCCAGTTGCCCTGGGCTGACCCACACCACCGGCACCCCCACCGGCTGGCGACGGTCCTCCCATCGCTGGTTGTTCCACACAAATCCCAGTTCGAGGAGAAGCTCGACAGCCGATTCACGCCGACGTGTTGGGATCGCACGTTCGAATTCCACCGGCTGGCGGGCGGCGAGGGCGGCAGACAGCACTCGCCGCAGAACCTCCGCAAGCTGGGTGTTTCGGTAGAACCCCGGATGATCGAGTTTGTCTCGCTCGATGTTGTCCGCGATGACGCCGACAAGGCGGGCATCGTCGGGGAGCATCCCCACGGCTTGTGCCGACAGCGCATCCTGACCACCCGGGGAGGGCTGGGCGGATAGGTGCTGGGCCAACGCGCACGCGAAGTCGGCGGCGAGGCGGGTGGTGATGTAGTTGGTGAAGTCGTGGCGGTGAAGTTCACGCGTGAAGTACTCAGCGATGAATCTGCGGCCACCTTCGCTGGTGCTGAGATCATGGTGCCTCAACTGCACGCATCCGCCGTGCTTCACGGTCGCCAGGGTGGCGGGGGTCTTGTCGGTGGTCATGCGTGCTGCTCCTTGCGTTCGGTGATGGCGCGCGCGCTGTGCGCGGCCAGGCTTTCCCAGCGTTCGGCCTCGCCGAGGTAGTGCGCTGCGCGGGCCTGCCGCTCGGCTTCGGTGAACTGCACGTCGTGCAGCGCGTGGTCTGCGGCCGCACGATTGGCGGCGGCCATGCGGGCTGGGTCGTGATCGAAGATGTCGAGCTGGTTACGCACGCTGGACTCCTGGAATGGATTGCCGGCTGGTGGAACCCGGCCGGCGCGGGTTCCCTGCGCTACAAGGGGAGAGCGCAGGGCAGGGGATCAGTGGGTGTCGTCGGCCTGCAGCGGCGCGCGCTGTCGCTCAGCTGCGCGCTGCCTCATTTCCTTGCGGAAGGCGGGCCAGCAGCGGCGGGATTCGATGACACATGCCCGGCTGAAGTAGCCAATGCCGAGGCAGGCGACGAGGAAGATCGAATCGGCGCCGGTGTAGAAGGCGCGCGCGAGCAGCGCCAGCAGCAGTCCGACGATGACGGCGCAGTAGAAGGGCAGGGCCAGGTGGCGCATCAGGCTGCTCCGCCTTGGGCGCGCGCTGCGCAGCGAACGGCAGCGACTGCGCCTGCAGCGCTCTGGCCGTGCCGCAGGACGGCATTGGCGGCGACGCTGGCAGCGACGACGACCTGATAGGGGAGAAGGCCCCAGCGGCGGCCGGCGCGGGCGACGATGCCTGCGGCGGCAGCGGCGCGCTGTGCCTGAGAGTGGTTGGCGATGACGGCGCTCATGCGGCGGCGTCCTGGCTTTCGCCGCGCAGCTGCTGGGCAGCGGCGATCAGAGCGCGCGCTGCAGCGGTTGCCTCGTCGGCGGTGTAGTAGATCCGGGCGGCGCCGAAGTTCTGTACGACCTTCCCGCTGACCGTGTCAGCCTTGGCGGTGCCGGGGGCGGTTTCGGTGTTGAGGGCCAGAGTGGCCATGTGTGATCTCCTGCGCCCGGCCCCGGGATGGGGTGGTGTTGGGCGACGGAGTAAACGTTAGTTGTGAACTAATCGTTAGTCAACAGCTAAGGGCTAATATTTTTCTGAACGTGTGATCTTCGCCCTATCAATTAGGGCCGCGTGCGCAATGGGGATAGCGGAGCCGTGTCGGCAGACTGAGCGTCTGCTTCTGACTTCCAAAGGGGCCACCCGCGCTGTGCCAGGCGCGGGTGGCTTGAACGGAGCACAAGAGCAGGGTGAAACCCTTGCGGTATAAGGGTTTCACCTTTTCTCGGCAGAGTGGCGCGGGTGCCCTAAGAAGGATATTTCCCCCAAAGGTGCTTCGCCAGGACGTACGATGGCTACGTGGGTTGGTGGTCAGCGGCAGCGCTCGCTGACGGTTCGCCTATGTAGTACGGCAGCCGACGGCAGGCTGGGACGCGGGCAATGACAGCCTAGGCTGAGCCCTCAACGGTCTATGAATGGTGGCGTTTGCCGTCAAAACTTTCGCCCCCAACGATGGGTCTACGTAGACGGGCCGAGAGCGATCAAGGCTCAAAACCGTTGTGTGACAAGGCTTCACTCAATCTCGACTGGGCCGGGCCGATAGTGGAACAAGAGGGTTTGGAGGCTGAAAAATGAATATGACTTCATGTCAACCAATTTTTTGATCAGTAGTTGTGGTACTGCGATTTCGTCGCTACTATTCGCCGTATAGCTAGTCGACCGAACTAGCGCCTTGATTCATCTGGACGATGAATCCACCCCCGAACCTCAATGGAGAACGCTCATGCACGCACAGCATGCCGCCAAAGAAAAACTGTTCGGCGCAAATGGTCTGCGCGCGTCGAACTTCAAGATGTTCCCCGGCACGTCGCGTGAGACGACGGCGGAGCAGATCGCAACTCAGCTTTTGGGCTCGATTGAGCGCATTGAAGCTGGCGAATTGGAAGTTGTCGAAGACTTTGCGGACTGACATCGCCTATGCCTTACAGGGATTTGTACGCGTACGCTCAGGATCTTGAGCCGGTAGTCAGTCGAAACGCGATTCGCGACAAGATTATCGAACTAACGGAAGCCTCTGGCTTCCGTTTTTTTCGCGACCATCAGTTGAACCCGGAAGAACTCTGCGGCTACTACCTGTCGCCTGGCAATGTAGATCATCCGTTCGCGAGGCAGGCCGGCGGCAAGCACGTCGTTGCGTTTGCCGCTGGACTCAATACGTGCTGGGAGAGGTTCGTCGTCCTCAAGGAGATGATGCATCTGTTTGACAGTCCGTTGGAGATGACCAACACGGCTGACGACCTTGAGTCTATCTTCGTCGGCATGCTGGACCCAGATTTCGACGGTAAGGTGTCTCCGCAGTGCATGTCCGAATTCCGCTGCTTCTGGATGGCCTTGGGTGTTGTGTGCCCTGAGCGGATCCGTGCGCAACTGCAGCAAAAGCGCGACGCTGGAACCATGACAGAACTCGAGATCGCGACCTACCTTCGGATTCCTGAGGCTTACGTGGGTCGGCTTTGCCATCCGAACTTCAAGGTTCTCATGGCGCGCCTGTCCGAGTGATAGTGCTCACAGGCACAAAAAAAGGCCCCGCAATTGCGGGGCTTTTTTGTTGTCCCAATTTGGGACGCTACTTAGAACTTCCGGAGACCTGCATGGATCAGGGCCTTCCCTAAGATGCTCACTTCGCCAGGATCTGGTCGATAGGCCGGGAAGTCAGTGTTTACGCTGACCACGTAGAGACCGTCGCCACGCTTCTGCAGCATCTTGATCTGCGTCTCGCCGCCTACGTTGATGAGGTAGTAGTCGTCACCATCGAAGTAGTCGCAGCTGGTGTCGATCCAGACAATGTCGCCATCTTCGAGCTTGGGGCGCATCGACGGCCCGCGGCCGGTGATGATCTGGATCCGGCCAGGTTGAGGTAGGTAGCCTAGCTTCCTGCGCACTTCCCATTCGGCGACCTCGATGGTCTTCACTACCTCTGGGTAGTCCTGATTGACCATCCCTGCCCCCATCCCCGCACCTCCTTCGAACAAGTCGAAGCGAACATAGCCGGGGGGCGTCTCATTCTCCGGGATTGGTGAGACAGAGGGTTCGCCGTCTTCACTCCATTGGGGGCGATCCATCCAGCCGTGGTCCTTCGCTAGGGCCTGACTGATCTTCTTAGCCACATCGTCACCGATGTACTTCCCGCCGAGCAGTTGGGAAACGTAGGAAGGCGACAAGAAGCCGCCGAGCTGGGCGCCTTGGTCGCGGCGCCCCTTGATCCCCTTCGCTTCAAGCGCGTCGATCAGGTGCCGGAAGTTGCGGCTGCGGATCTCTCGAATGTCCATGGGCAAAGATTAGCCGGTAACTAATTAGGATCGTGCAGCTGGTGGCTTGCAATAAGTCGTTAGCTGTGAGCTAATGAGTGATATGGACATGACAGCCCTCGATAGAGCAGTTCAGTCGGCAGGTAGCCAGCAGGCTCTTGCCCAGCTTCTTGGCATCAAGCCGCCATCCGTTTCTGGTTGGTATGACCGCAGGCGCGTTCCGGCAGAGCGCTGCATTGCGATTGAGCTTGCGACCGGCGTATCGCGCCATCAACTGCGGCCCGACGTTTTCGGGCCAGATCCGGCTTGTCCCACCAACGAGACAGCGGGGCAGCTTCGTGCAGAGATTGACTGCCGGATGAGTAAGCGCGCGCTGCGCGCCAAGCTGGGCCTGAGCACCGACAAGCAGTTGGCCAAGGTGCTGAAGCTGCCGGCAGAGCAGATCGAAGCCTGGGCGGAAGAGGAGCAGATGCCGAGCATTCCGCAGGTACTTCGCTTGCTCGGCATCGAAGAGCCGCCGCCGTCCTTGGCGCCGGTGATCCATGACCCCGACGCGAACCGCATCGGCCCGGTCGACACCGCCTGAAAGGCCATCCCTGGCCGTCTTCCCTGAGTTGTTGATCTCCATGGCGCCAATCCTGCGCCACCCGAGCACAGCCCGAAACCTTGAAAAACCGTCCCTCCCAAGGTGACCCATGACCTGCCGCACATCCGCTCTCAACTGGCTCGACGTTCTCTACAACTCCGTGCGCAAGACGCCCGGCGGTGTCGTGGACGCGGCCGTCTTCCTGGCCGACCGCCGTGGCAAGTCGATGCACCCCGAGACCCTGCGCGCGAAGTTGCGCGGGCTTGAGGGGGAATCGGTGACGATGGAAATCGCCGAACTGCTGACCGAGTGGATGCAGGAGAAGGCAGGCGGCAGTGACTACGCCCTGGACTGGATGCAGGCGCTGGCCGGGCAGTTCGGCATGGCCGTCGCTACGGTTCCGCCGCCGCCGGAGGGAGGCTGGTCGGACGAGATCGGCGCCATCCAAACAAAGCTGCTGGAGATCACCTCACGGGTGGGCCGCTTGTCGGGAACGGCTGTGGAGGCAATGGCTGATCGCCACATCGACAGCGACGAAGCCAAGCTGATGGTGGAAGAGGCCAACTCGCTGATCACGATGGCGCATCGGCTGATCCGCAACGTGTCGCGCGCTGCAGCGAAGGGGAGGGCGCGTCGATGAACCATCCCGCTCGCTCCACCGACCCCAGCACCAGCCACGAGGCAGCCAACTACATCGCTGCTACTGGCATCCAAGGTGATCAGCAAGCCGCAGCGGCTTCCGCCGTGCGCCGCCTGCCAGGCCTGACCAGCCTCGAACTGGCGAAGGAAACAGGCATCTGCCGCTACGTGCTCGCCCGTCGCCTTCCCGAGCTGGCAGAAGTCGGCAGCGTGTGGCGGGGCCCAAAGAAGCCTTGCCCCGTGTCTGGCCGCAGTGCCTGCACCTGGTGGCCGGTGCCCCCGGGCCAGAACATGCTGCTGGGGCTCTGACATGTCGACCATCATCATGTCGCAGTGCTGGCCGCTGCAGGGCCTGAGCGTCACGCAGAAGGCTGTGTTGATCTCGCTGGCTGACCAAGCCAACGACGACGGCGTGTGCTGGCCGGCAGTGGGCACCATCGCCGCGCGCTGCTGCATGTCGCCGCGCGCTGTCCGCACCGCCATGGATCATCTGGAAGTCGTGGGCCTACTGACCCGCGACCGCAGGTTCAACAGCAGCACCGTCTACAACGTCACCCCGGCCAAGTTCGACAAGGCCGCAGCGCCATCGAAGGGCACTCGCAAGACCGGAAAAACCGGTACTGCATCGGGCGCAGGTGCTGCGCCCCGTGCAGGGGGTGCGCCCGATGCAGGTGGGGATGCGCCCCGTGCAGGTGGGGATGCAGCGGGCGCAGGTCTGGAGGTGCGCCCCGTGCCGCCTAACCGTCATATAACCACCAATGAACCGTCAGAAGAACCGTCATCTCCGGCGGGCCTGTCGGCCGCGCCGCTGACGAAGGCGGAGCAGGAAGAGCAGATGCAGCTGGCCTGCAAGGCGACGTGGGCTGCCTACCGGGCGGCCTACCGCATCCGCCACGGTGTGGACCCGGTCCGCAACGCCAAGGTCAACACCAACGTTCGGGATCTGGTGAAACGCCTGGGTCGTGAGGAGGCGCCGCTGGTGGCCGGCTGGTTCCTGAGCGTCAACGAGAACTATGCCGTGAAGCGGATGCACGACCTGGGCGTGTTGCTGGCCGGCGCCGAGGCGTACCGCACGCAGTGGGCGACCGGGCGGCAGGTGACCGACACCAGCGCCCGGCAGCAGGACCAGACGCAGGCCAATGCCAACGCGGCCGACGACGCCAAGGCGCTGCTTCGCCGCCTGAAGGGGAACGCCGATGCTCAGTGATGCCGAACAGGACACGCTGGTCGAAATGCTGGTGGCCACGGCCGAGGTGATGGGCGAGCAGATTCGGCCGACCGCTGCGGCGTACATGGTCACCGACCTGGCCTCCTACCCGCTGCGGGTGCTGGCCGAGGCGCTGACCGCCTGCCGCCGCGAGGTAAAGGGCCGGCTGAGCCTGGCCGCGATCATGGAGCGCATTGACGACGGACACCCGGCACCGAACGAAGCGTGGGCTGTGGCGATCCGGGCCGCTGACGAGGCGGTGACCGTGGTATGGACCGAGCAGACCAGGGACGCATGGACGGCGGCACTGCCGCTGGTCGAGGAGGGCGACAAGATCGCAGCCCGGCAGGCGTTTCTGGAGGTGTACGCCCGGTTGGTGAAGAGTGCGCGCGCTGTGGGTGGCTGCGCCGTCTATCAGCCGTCGCTGGGCCATGACGCGAGTGCCCGCGCCGCAGCGCTGCAGCTGGCGGTGGACGCTGGCCGCTTGGCGCACGAGCAGGTAGCCGATCACCTGGCACTGCCGCCGGCCACGCCTGCGTTCAATCCGCTGACCCTGCTCGCCGGCCGAGTGGAGGCGAGCCCGGAAGCGAACGAGCGCACCAAGCAGCGCCTGGCAGAAATCGCCGAGCTGTTCGGTCCCGCTCAGGACGCAGCGGCATGAGGCAGGACCACGTCGAACTGGAGGTGCGCCCTGTGTCCGAGCCGGTGGCGGTGGCCGGCTGGTATCTGGCCTATGGCTATGGGGTCAAGCCGCTGGTGCTGTACGCCACCCGTGGGGCCACCGTTTGGCGCGATGGCTGCCGGCAGATCCCGATTACCCGGTATGCCGGTCCGATTCCGGAGCTGCGCTGATGTGGTGGTCGCTTTCGCTAGGCCCTCCTCCTACCAAGGAGGAAAAGGCCCGGATGGAGCTGGCAAAAACAGGCCCTTGCATGGCCTGTCTGGCTCTTCAGATGCAGGGGCTGCTTGAGCCTGAGCTGGTGGTGTACGGCTGTGACTACAACCACGCCAAGAGCGGCAACAGTCGGCGCGGCCACTTCTTCGGATTCGCACTCTGCGTATGGCACCACCGCCGCATACCGATGGAGGGGAACACCTTCGCGACGATGCGGCAGATCTACGGCCCGAGCCTGATGGATGGCTCGCGGACCTTCCACGAGACGTACGGCTCCGACGACGAGCTGATTGCAAACCAGACCTACATCAACGAACTGAGGGCGGCAGCATGAAGACAACGAAGAAAATGGCGCCGAGGATCAATCCCCAGCGTGCGCCCCGCGAGCGGCGGATGGACCACAACACGGTGTCCCGACCGAAGCGCAGGAAGCCGGGGACGTTCGTCGCCGGCCAGACCGAGACGGTGGAGCAGTTCGAGGCCCGTGGCGGCCAGGTGCAGCGCCTTCCGGCCAGCTGGGAGCGGGCAGCATGATCGGGCCGGCACAGGTGTGGGTGGTCGTGAACAGCAAGGGGCGGGCGTTCGCCATGGCTACAACTGAGCCGCCCAGCCATGTATTCAAGAACGGAGAGAAGGCCATTCCGTATGTCTCTGCAGCAGTGGCGTCCGCAGCTGCGATCGACTGGCGGCCTATCGTAGACGCGCCGCAGGACGGCCGCCGCCTGATCCTGTGGGACTCGGTGAGCAAGCGGCCGGTGTTCGGCAGCTGGCGGGGTGACAACCCCAGGATCACGCACTTTGCGGCCGAGCTGGCTGGCCCCGAGGCGGCCTGATGAACGCAATCAAGAAGCCGGCGCGATCGCGCGCTGCACAAGCAAACCACCAAGGGGAAGGCGCATGCGAATGAACGATGCACGGGAACTGCTGTCCAGCCGGACGGGCCCAAAGACCATGAGCTTTGATGGGAGTGCGGGCGGCCCGGCCACCCAAGAGATCGTGGCCGCACTGGCGTACGTGCCGCACGGGCTGGGGCATGAGCTGCTGCAGGCAATGTGGTGGCCCGAGAGTGGTCAGCGCCGGCGCGAACAGCTGCGCCAGGCCGTCATCGCTTTGGTGGCACCGGAGTTCACCCGCCAGATGCACGAACTGGCCGACGCTCGCACGCACTTCGGCATCGCCAAGGCCAGCATGGGCTGGTGCGGCGGGATGGTCACCGATGCACAGCGACGCGAGCTGCGCCGAGCAGAGAAGGCGCTGGATGATGCGCGCGCTGCGGCATGGCCGAACAACACGATGGAGCAGCTTGGGGTTCTCGCTGGGGCGGTGATCGCGGAGATGGTCGGGGCATGCGAGTGCGAGCGTTGCGGCGGCAGGAAGGTTCTTCCAGATCCGGCGGGCGCAGGTGTAGTGAACTGCGGAGACTGCGGCGGGAGTGGCTGCGAGCCCTTGAGCGGCCGAAAGCGCGCCGGCGCCATCGGGGCGGATTGGTCGGCCTACAGCCGGTTCTGGAGGCCGGTCTATGAGTGGATGCTTGCCAACTTCCGCGCGGCCGAGGCGCGCGCTGCACGGCAATTCAGCAAGGCGCTCACGATGACGGCGTAACGATGACTTCCTAGGTCATCGAAAAAGGCAGCAATCTTGCCACCATCCAATCGCAAGCCCCGGCCCAGCCGGGGCTTTTTCTTTCCGGAGAAGCTATGGCGCAAATCACTCCCCAACAGGCTGGCGGCGTGAACGTCGTGGCCTTTCTCGACATGCTGGCCTGGTCCGAAGGGACCGACAACGGCAAGCAGCCAACCAAAGACCGTGGCTATGACGTGATCGTCGGTGGCCAGCTGTTCAACGGATATGCCGACCATCCGCGAGTCCTGGTGCCTCTGCCGAAGCTGGGCATCCAGTCCACCGCCGCAGGCCGCTACCAGCTGTTGCGCCGCTATTACGACGCCTACCGGAAGACGCTGGGCTTGAAGGACTTCTCGCCGCTGAGCCAGGACTTGATCGCGCTGCAGCAGATCCGGGAGCGCCGCGCACTGCCGCTGATCCAGGCGGGCAAGCTCTCCGAGGCGATCAAAGAGGTGCGCAACATCTGGGCGAGCCTGCCCGGCGCTGGCTACGGCCAGCACGAACACAAGCTGGCGGATTTGGTGGCGGTGTACCGAAAGGCCGGCGGAACGGTGGCGCCGTGACCGAGCCCGTGAGCACCATGAAAATCATCGTCGGGACGTTCACGGCAGCCGTAGTGGCGCCCGCGACTGCTGATGCGCTGCGTGAGGCCGAGCGCGTCATCCTCGGTGTGCCGCAGTCTGTGCTGTTGGTGGCCATGGCCGGCGCCCTGATCGGTGTCCTGCTGTTGCCGGAGAAGGACGCGGAACGGGTTGCCGCCGACGCCAGCCGCCGCCGCGGTCACCGGCTCCTACAGACCGCCGCGCGCTGGGCCGCTCTCGCTGTTGCGGTCGTGGCCTACGCCATCGTGGCCGCATGGGTCATCGCTGTTGCCGCGTCCATCTGGCCGGCGCTGGCGGGCGCCCCGCAGCTGCCGCTGGCCGGCCTGTCCGGCGTGCTGATCCGCCGGCTACTGCCCGGCTACGTGCGCATGGTGGAGAAAGCCACCGGCGCCATCGGAGGCGATAAGCCATGAGCGTACTGATTCGATTCCTTCGTGCCGTGTGGGGCCTGGTCATTGGCGCCGCCGCCGACGCATTGCAGTGGCTGAGCAAGCCCGGCAGCAAGATCAAGGTGGTGTGCGCGGTGCTGGCCTTCGGTTGCGCGGTGTCCGGACTGACTGCCTACGAGAAAGAGCAGAAGATCCGCGACCTGAGCGCCCAGGTGGTCAAGGTCCGCGCCGACTGGGAGGCCGATGCGGCCCGATTGCAGGCCGACGTGGACACGCGCGATCAGCGCCTGGCCGAGGTAGCCACCGCACTGAGGGCGGAGGCCGAGAAGCTGGAAGCCCTCAAGGCAGAGAGCGCGGTGGCACTACAGGCACTCGCCGGCAAGATCGAGGCGTCCGAGAAGGAGGCATCCACCTGGCGCGGCCGCTACGAGCAGCGGCCCGACACCTGCAAGGCAGCGTTGGAGTTGCTCGATTCCGCCTGCCCAGCACTGAAGGGGTACTGATATGCGGATTCCACTTTGGCTTTACATCGACAGGGCGAGCGCCATTGACGCTGGGATGACCCACGAGGGTCGCCTGTTCGGTGTGCCTGCCTGGTTGCGCGAGGACAGCGGCTCACAGGTGACCGGCAGTCCGAAGATTCCAGCTCTGCACTTGTGGTGCATGGCGGTGGATCTGCTTCTGGAAGTCGCCGCTGCGTTCGTGCAGGAGGATCGAGCCTTGGAATCACCCATCACTCTGGGCAAGAGGATTGCGCCATGAGGTTCTCACTTCTGTTGGCGGTCCTGGCGTTGGCGGCGTGCCAAGCTGCCCCAACCAGGCCGAACCCACCGCCGCCGGCCTACATCAAGGTTCCGGTGGCCACCTATGTCCCCATCGATGCGGCTCTGACCAAACGCTGCAGCTGGGTGCGGGACGGGAAGCCTTCGGCGGTGTTCGACGTGAGCAATGGCCGGAAGCGTTGCCTGATGCAGTACGAGGCGCAGTTCGAGGCCATTGGCCAAGTGCAGGGCAAGCCTGTGCCCGAGCCCGAATGATGGCGCAACAGACGGAGCGCCAGAATCGCGTGCTGGCGCTGGGACGGCTCAAGACCGGCGAGATGAACAAGACCGAGGCCGCGTATGCCGAACGGCTGCGCGCGTTGCAGGCCGCCGGCGAGATCCAGTGGCACCGGTTCGAGGGCCTGAAGCTACGTCTGGCGGACAACACGTTCTACACCCCGGACTTTGCGGTCATGGCAGCCGACGGCGTCATGGAGTGCCACGAGGTGAAGGGCCATTGGCAGGACGACGCCAAGGCCAAGATCAAGATCGCCGCGGCCATGTACCCGTTCCGCTTCATTGCGGTGAAGGTCAGGCCGAAGCGGGACGGCGGCGGCTGGGCAGTGGAGGAGTTCTGATGGCCGAGACGATGACGGCTTCCATCCGCGTGCGCTGGTGGCTGCGGTGCTACTTGGCCGCAGTGGTGTGGTTCGCCAAGTCGACGGGCATGGAACCGGACTGGGATCGGGTTGAGCGGTGGATACGCCGCGGCCTGGTACTTCGAACAACGAGGGTTGCTGATGGACGTTGCACGGATTGAAGCGCTGGCAACGGCGCTCATCGCCGAACAGTCTGCGCGCGCTGCGGCAGACGCTGCTCTGGCTGAGCGCATTGACGGCTGCACAGATGCTCGCATCGATCGCCTGGTCGGGGTCATCGAGCAGCAAGGCAAGCAGAACGCCGAGCTGGCAACGCACGTTGGCATGCTCGTGCAGGCAGTGGCACTGCTGCTGGGCGAAGAGGTTGGCGCACCGGTGCAGGAGGAAGGCGCCGAGCCGGAGCGGGTGGACCTAGACGGGAACCCGTACTGATGGCCGCAGGACCGATCCCGCGCCGTGGCAGAACCCGCCAGACCGGAGGCAGTGCGTTTGCCCATCTGTATGGCACGGCACGCTGGCAACGCACGCGCAAGGCGCAGCTCGACCGTGAGCCGCTGTGCAGCAAGTGCAAAGCGCGAGGCCACGTGACAGTGGCGACGGTGTGTAACCACACCAATGGACACCCGGCAGGAGAGACCGAGGAGATGTTCTGGACAGGTCCCTTCGACAGCCAGTGCGCCAACTGCCACAGCAGCGATCAGGCGCGACTTGAGCGTGGTTCTGCACAGATCCGTGGGTGTGACAACGACGGCTGGCCCATCGGCATCTAGCGTGTTTCACGAAAATGTTCCACGAGGGGGGTCAAATTTATGAGGGTGGCCGGCTCCTAGACCGTCCGCCCCCCGTTCCTTTCGTATCCACAATTCACGGGACGACCCTGCGAGGGGCGCCCGAGCCGTCGAAAGCGGGCGGATTTATAGAGGTTTTTCATGGCCAGGCCCCGATTGCCCGTCGCAAAAGCCGCGACCGGCGGTGCGGCCGTCAAGAACCCAGGGCGCCACGCCGGCAGGAAGAAGCCGAAAGGTACGCGGGCGCTGGGCGAGCCCTACAAAACAATGACGGCGGCGCAGAAGCGTGCATGGGCGGAGTTCGAGCAGGAGATGCCGTGGCTCAACGCTTCGCATCGTGTCCTGCTCAGGCTGGCGTGCTTCTGGACGGCCAAGATGGACGACCCCGAGGCTGACTTCGGTGTGTCTGCAACCCAAGCGCTCAGCTCGATCCTCTCGAAGCTGGGCGCCACACCGGTGGATGAGTCAAAGGTTTCGCATGGCACAGACGAAGACGACCCCGACGATGAGTTCTTCGGGGGCGCCGGCGCCGGTCGATCGCACTAAGGCCTACGCCTTGGACGTGCTCGCCGGTCGCATTGTGGCCGGGCCGCACGTCCGCAACGCCTGCAGGCGCCACCTCCAGGACCTGATGCAGGGCCCCGAGAGAGGGCTGCGCTTTGATTTGGAGGCGGCCGAGTTCGCCTTCCGCTTCTTCGAACGGATCCTGCGGCTTTCCGAGGGTCAATTTGAAGGCCGCAAGTTCGAGCTGCATCCGTCTCAGGCTTTCATCGTCGGATCGCTGTTCGGTTGGAAGGGGGCTGACGGGTTCCGTCGCTTCCGCCGGGCGTACATCGAGCAAGGAAAGGGCAACGGGAAAAGCCCGCTCGCTGGCGGCCTCGGGCTGTTGGGCATGACCGCGGCCGGCGAAGCTGGCGCGCAGATCTACTCTGCCGCTGCCAAAAAGGACCAGGCCGGGATCCTCTTCGCCGACGCCGTGAAGATGGTCAAGCAATCACCGGCTCTAGCCAAGCGCGTCGAGTTCGCCGGCGGCGAGGGGCGTGAGTACAACATGGCCCACCAGGCCAGCCAGAGCTTCTTCCGGCCTGTATCGCGCGACACCGGCAAGACCGGTTCGGGGCCGCGGCCGTTCTTCGTCCTGGTGGACGAGGTCCACGAGCTGCCCGACCGCAAGATCATCGAAATGCTTGAGCGCGGCTTCAAGTTCCGCCGCGAGCCGCTGCTTTTCATGATCACCAACTCCGGTAGCGACCGCACTTCGGTGTGCTGGGAAGAGCACGAACACGCGGTCAAGGTCGCGGCGGGCCACACGGCCGCGGTGAATGACCCGACTTTCGTGGGCGACCCGATTGACGACCGGACCTTCAGCTACGTGTGCGCGCTGGACGACGGCGACGACCCGCTGGAAGACCCGACGTGCTGGGCAAAGGCCAACCCTCTGCTCGGCATCACCATCACAGAGCAGTACCTCTCGGACCTGGTCAAACAGGCGAAGGCGATTCCGGGTTCCTTGAACGGGATTCTTCGCCTTCATTTCTGCATCTGGACCGACGCGGAGACGGCGTGGATGACCCGATCAACTCTTGAGCCGGCGCTCGCCGACTTCGACCCTGCGCAGCATCACGGAGCAAAGGTCTATCTGGGGCTCGACCTGTCGCAAAGCCGCGATATCACGGCCCTTGGGGTGGTGGTGGAAACCGGCAGTGTCGAGGTGCCGGTGGTGGTGGACGGACAGACGCAGATGATCAGCAAGCCCACCTACGACGGGTGGGTGGAAGCGTGGACCCCGGGCGACACCGTCGCGGCGCGCGAGCTGCGCGACAAGCTGCCGTACCGGACATGGATCAATGGCGGGCATCTGCACGCACCGCAGGGACAGACGATCAGCTTCCGCCATGTCGCTCAGACCCTGGCCGAGTACGACCGGGACTACCTGGTCGAGCTGATCGCCTACGACCGATATGCGTTCCGCAAGTTCGAAGACGAGGTGATCGAGCTTGGGTTGTCGCTGCCATTCGCTGAGCACCCCCAAGGGGGCACGAAAAAGGGCCGGCCGTTGGAAGTGGCGGTGAAGGCAGCGGAGGACCAAGGTCTGCCGCCGCCTGAAGGTATGTGGATGCCGGGATCGCTGCGGCTCTTCGAAGAGGCGCTGCTGGAGGGCCGGCTTCGGCTCAAGGGAAACCCCGTGCTGGTATCCGCAATCATGTCGGCCGTCATCGAGTCGGACAAGTGGGAGAACCGCTGGCTATCCAAGGCGCGTTCGGTGAACAAGATCGACGCCGCGGTGGCCCTTTGCATGGCCTTCGGCGCTGCGCATGCCATGCCGGCCGAAGCCGGCGGCATTGATGACTACCTCGAGAACGGCTTTTTTGGACTGATCGGATGACAAATTTTCGCTGGTACAACCCGATGAGCTGGCGGTTCTTCGGCTATGACGACCCCGCCACGGGGAACTACGTCGAGGTCGACCTCTCCGTCGGTGGGAAGGGCACGAAGGCCGGTGTTCGCGTAACCCAGAAGAGTGCCCTTACGGTCAGCATCGTCTGGTCGTGCGTGAAGGTGCTTTCTGAGTCTGCGGCCGGCCTGCCTTGGAAGCTGTACGAGGACACCGGCGGCCTGCGAGCTCTCGTCAAGGGCAACAGCGCTCAACGGCGGCGCTTGCTCAGGTTGATCGCCAAGCCCAACCCGTACATCAAGTGGTTGGACCTGATCAAAGCCGTGGTGGTGAACATGGCGCTGCGCGGTAACGCCTTCGCCATCATCCAACGCGACGACAGCGGCGCATGGATCGGCCTGATCCCGGTCGGAGTGGACAGCGTCCGCATCGACACCGACGACGGCCTGATCTACTGGGCAACGATCAACGGCAAGGAGACACCTGTCTCGCCGGAGAACATGCTGCACTTCAAGCTCTTCAGCCCGGACGGCATCGTCGGCCTTTCACCGGTGGAGTACCAGGCCGAAACGATCGGCTTGGCGCGCGCGGCGCAGGACTGGTCAGCCCGCTTCATGCGAAAGGGCGGCTTCACCGGTGGCTACATCATCTATCCCGGTTTCCTGACCAAGGAGCAGCAGGCGCAGATCAAGGCGAAGCTGCCGGATATCCGTCAGGGAGATGTGGACGACCTGGGTAAGATGGCCATCCTTCAGGGCGGGCCGACGATCACGCCGGCAGGCCTGACGCAGAAAGACAGTCAGTTCATCGAGTCGCAGCAGTTCCAGGAAGAAGCACTCGCCGGCATCTGGGGCGTTCCGCTCTACCTGACCAATCGCGCGCGCTCGACTTCGGTTCTTGGTTCCAACCTTGAACAGCAGACCAGCGGCTTTGTGACCTTCGGCCTGAAGCCCTACCTGGACGCGATCGAAAGCGAGATCAACGACAAGCTCTTCGCTGACACGGAGATCTTTGTTGAGGCGGTCGTGGAGGGCTTGCTGCGCGCGGATAGCGGCGCCCGCTCCACCTACTACAAGACCGCCCTTGGCGGCTCCGGTGGCTCGGGCTGGATGACCATCAACGAAGTGCGGGTGAAGGAGAACCTCCCCGCGCTCGACGGTGATCAATACAACCAGGTCACCCGGTGGACCAGCAACCAACCCGATTCCAGCAACGACGACCCAACGGGAGATCCCGCCAATGCTTAGCAAGTACTCCTGCCCGTTCGAGGTCAAGGCGGCGGACGACGCCGGCAACTTCGAAGGCTACGCCTCGATGTTCAACAACGTGGACCTCGGTGAGGACCTGATACTCCCGGGCGCCTTCGTCAAGGTGAAGACGACCAGGACTGGCCGGCTACGCCTGGCGCTGTACCACAACCTGACCCGTTTGATCGGCGATGCCGAGTTCAAGCAGGACGACAACGGCCTGCACCTGAAAGGAAATGTCAACCTCAACGTCAGCTACGCCAAGGACGCCTACGAGCTGATGAAGGCCGGCACGTTGGACGAAATGTCGGTCGGCTTCAACACGCTGGAGGACGCGATTGAAAACCGCGAGGGTCGGCGGGTGCGCGTCATCAAGAAGGCCGAACTGTGGGAGGCCTCGGTCGTCCCCTTCGGCATGAACCCGGAAGCACAGGTGATGAGCGTCAAGTCCGACGTTCGCGCCTTCGAATCAGCCCTGCGCGAACGCATGGGGCTGTCCCAGAAAGAGGCGGCGGCCGTCGCCTCGCTCGGCTTTCCCGCGATCCACCGAGACGGTGGCATTGGGGACACGGAGACCGTGAAACAGCTGCAGAAACTCGGCAACTCCATCCAATCCATCTTTGAAGGAACGAACTAATGCCGGACAACATCATTGAGATCCGCGAAGGCCTGGAAAAGCAGCTGAAGGACGGCTTCGCCGGCCTGCAGAAGAAGTACGACAGCGCCTCGGCCGAGATCGAAAAAGGCAACCAGGTCACCACCGACCTGAAGAAGCAGATCCAGACCGCCACCGATGAAATCCAGAAGGTGGTGGACAAGGTCCTGAAGCTGGAAGAGAAGGGCATCGGCCTGGCCAACCAGCCCGGCCAGAAGAAGGGCTTCATCGACTTCATCAAGGGCAACGACGAGTACAAGTCGCTGCTCGGCCGTGAAAAGCCGGCTGCCGAGATCGAGATCAAGAAGGATGATCTGGCTGCAATGCAGGAAACCAAGGCCGTTACCAGCGCCGGCATCGTCGTTCCCAACTACGACCCGACCATCCAGCAGGGTATCCGCCAGGAACTGCGCATCCGCGACCTGATCCCGTCGATCTCCGTCACCGGCCAGAGCTACACCTACTTCCGCGAGAAGCTGCACACCCGCGGCGCCGGTGCGGTCGGCGAGGGCACCGCCAAGCCGCAGAGCAACGTCACCTTCGAGCAGAAGACCGATCTGGTGAAGAAGCTGGCGGTCTGGATCCCGGTCACCGATGAAGCTCTGGACGACGTGCCGCAGATGTACGGCTACCTGCAGCAGCTGCTGCGCTACGACCTGAAGCTGGAAGAAGAAGCCCAGATCCTGAAGGGCGACGGCCTGGGCAACAACCTGCCGGGCCTGATGACGGACGCCACGCTGTTCGATGACGACCTGTCCAAGGCCAGCGACACCTCGATCGACACGGTCCGCCGCGCGATCTATCAGGTGCGCAAGCAGTCGAAGCTGTCGGCCGATGCCACGGTGATGACCGAGCTGGACTGGATGAACATCGAGCTGGAGAAGGACAGCCAGAACCGCTACCTGTTCGCCAACCTGCAGGGCTTCGTGACCCCGATCCTGTGGGGCCGCCCGGTAGTGGCTTCGGACAGCATGGACGAGGGCGACGGCACCACCACTGGTGGCGAGTTCCTGGTTGCCAACTTCCAGCGCGGCGCCACGATCTACGACCGCATGAGCTTCCTGTTCAAGGTCGGCCTGATCAACGACGACTTCGTCAAGAACCAGCGCGTGCTGCTGGTGGAAGAGCGCTTGGGCCTGGCAAAGCGCCGCGTCGAAGCGTTCGTGAAGGGCCGCTTCAAGCCGCAGGCCTAATCGCCGCCAACCCCGAGGGAGGCCGGCCATGCGCCGGTCTCTCTCCCGATACCGAGTGACGAAGATGAAGATCAAAGCACTGTGGGGCTTCCGTGGCGATGCCCTGAAGCTCAAGTCCCCGTCTGCCGATGTGAAGGCGGGCGATGTATTCCCGGACGTGGAGCCCGAATACGGTCACGCGCTTGTCGGCAAGCGCCTGGTGCTGCAGGTGCATGATGGCGTAGCGCCCAAGGAGACGAAGCCGGCCCAGCCGAGTGAATTCAAGGCAGGCGACGGCGACACCTCGGCGGCGGCTCCGGATGCCCAGGCGGATGCGGTGGTCGACGCCGACGGCGCGCAGGCGGCCAGTGGCGATGCCACCGCCGCTACCCCGCCGACAGCTGCTGTCGACGCGGGCGCTGATGGTGTCGCCGATGCAGGCGGCGCAGACGAAAAGCAGCAGCTGATCCAGCAGCTGGAGGCGGCAGGAGCCACCTTTGACCGTCGCTGGGGCGTGCAGCGCCTGGCAGAGGTGCTGGCGGACGCGCAGAAGACCGTGAAGCCTGAGTAATGGCTATCACCCTCGACCTTTCTCTTGTGCGCGAGCAGTGCCGGATCGTTGACGAAGTCAGCGACGCGTTGCTGCAGTCATACGTTGACGCTGCCTTGGCCCACGTGCAGATGCACTGCGATCGCACCTTGGTTGAGGGTGATCCGTCCAGCGAGGGCGAAATGGCACTGACGGCTGACGTGCGCCAGGCAGTGCTGCTGATGGTGGGCAACTGGGCGGAAAACCGCAGCGCTGTAGGTGAGCTGACCTCAGAAATCGCGCTTGGCGTGTCCCGGCTTCTTTGGTACAGGAAACGATTCTGATGGCCACTTCAGCAGGGCAGCGCCGCCACCTGATCCGCTTCGAGCGGCCGGTCGAAGTACGGGATCCATTGGGCGGACCGAAAAAAAAGGGGTGGGAGTTCGTCGCCGAAGCGTGGGCGAAGAAGACGAACCAGCTCAGTGCCACGGCAGAGGCGGTCGCGGCCGGCGCCGAACGATATCGGGAGCAAGTCCGCTGGGACCTGATCCCGCGCCATGTCGAGCCCACCTGGCGCATTGTGGAGCGGGGCAAGCCGTATGCGATCAAGAGCATCGCCCCGAGCAACGACGGTAGCGAGATAGCGATCATCGCCGTAGCGGGGTTAAGCAATGGCTGAGCAGGTATCCATTCAAGGCTTGGCCGGCTTGCTGCGATCGCTGAGGGAGGCGCCCCGGGCCGTTCAGGGAAGTGCGGTCCGAGCCGGTATGCGCAAGGGCGGCAATGTGATCCGGGACGATGCGAGGCGCCGTGCGCCGAAGGCGTCGGGGTTCTTGGCCAGCCAGATCATCACGCGCCGAGCCAACGCGCAAAACAGGTCCCGCGCTGGCGTGGGCAAGGACGGGGAGTACTTCACCGTTGGGGTGAAGTCCGGCCGCCGGCGCAAGTACGCCAACACCAAGCGCAACAAGCAACGTGGCCGAGCGGGGAAATCCTACGTTGACCGCGGCTGGGCCTACTACTGGCGGTTCCTCGAGTTCGGCACGAAGAAGCAGCGGGCGTCGCCGTTCCTGACGCCCGCCGGCGAAGCCAAGGGCCCCGAGGCGGCGCAGGTGATCATCGATGAAACCCGGGCCGCGCTCGACAAGCAGCTGAGGAAGGGAGGCTGGAGATGATGGTTCCCCTGATCCAATCGCTGCTGGAAGACGATGCGACCGTCCAGCAGGTGCTCGGCGACCCCGCACGTTTGTTCCTGGGCAGCGCGCCCCAGGAAACGCTGCTCCCGTACGCGACGTGGGAAGTAGTCAACGGCTCGCCCACCGCGATGCTGTCTGAGCCGCCACCGGCGGACGGCTGGCGGGTCCGCTTGACCGTCTGGGGCGACAGCCTCAGTCAGGCCAACGGCGTTGCCGTCGCCATCCGGGATGTAATCGAGCGCGTGGGCAGCGTCGAGTCGTACAACCCGACGCCCGACAACGACGACACGGACGCAATGGGCATTTCATTCGACGTGAGGCTGCTGCAGCTGCGCTGATCCACACAACGGCAATCCACCGGCCCCGCAAGGGGCTTTTTTAATGCCCGGCAAGGGCACAACGCAAGGAAACCCCTATGGGACAGGTACTCAAGTCGAAGCACACCCAGCTGTTCATCGCCATCGGCGCGGCGGAGGTCATCAAGGTGACCCGTGTCCGTTCGGTCGGCTTCCCTGACGGCCAGGCCTCGGAAATCGATATCTCGGACTTCGATGACGACTGGGATCAGTTCGTCGCTGGCCGCAAGGCGACCGGCAGCACGAGCATCGAGGTGATCTATGACTCCGTCGATTCCGAGGCGCTGGAGGAACTGCATCGCACTGGCGCGGTGGTCAACTTCCTGGTCACCGCGCCGGCCAGCGAAACGGCGGGCGCGGCCAAGCCGGTGGCGGTCGATGGTGTCATCACCCCGCCGACGACGGTTGTGTCGAAGCAGTTCAACGGCTTCGTGCAGAACTTCGCTGTGACGGTGGCCGACAACGATGTGTGGAAGGCCACGATGACCATCCGTGGCTCCGGCGCAGTCGAAACGCACCGCCCGACGCCCTGACGGCAACAACGGCGCTCTCTCTTTCGGCCCACTTCGGTGGGCCTTCTCTTTGGCAGGGCGCGCGGATCCTCCGCGTGTTAGCCGTGCGCGGCCCGCGCGCCCTGTCGCCATTCTAGGAAACGGCCAATGAGCAAGACCAACGACACCCCGGAAAACCAGCCGCAGCAGCCCGTGAGCATCCTGCAGTCGTTCACCAGCCTGGGCATGTTCGCTTCGAAGGATGTGCACGCTGACACGATCACCCTGCCCAATGGCGACCAGGCGCGGTTCCACGTGCGCGAGCTGCCGGATGTGGAGTTCCGCAAGCTGTGGAGTGAAGGCGACCGCGCCAAGCTGATCGCGGCGGCCATCTGCGACGAAGACGGCAAGCCCGTGATGAACGTGACCCAGGCCGCACAGCTGAAACCGCTGGTGGCGGCAGAGCTGCAGCGCGTTGCCATGAAGCATTCTGGCTTCGGCGAAGAGGCCGCTCAGGCCCAGGCCGACGCGGGAAACGACTAAGGCAGCGTGGCGAGGACTGGTTCTGGAAGGTCCTCGCCTGGCACCTGCGGCGCACGGTGTCCGAACTGCAGGCGACCATGTCGCGTCGCGAGTTCCTCGAATGGTGGGAGTTCCACAAGCGGAACCCCATCGATCCCGTGAGCCTGCACCTGAAGCCCGCTGCCTTCGTCGCGTACATCACTGCCTCGCACAGCCAGGGCGGCACCAAGCGTGGCATGCAGCACTACCTGGACGCCCTCGTGCCACGTTCCGATGAGGACGAGGCGGAGGAATGGTTCGAACGACTGGGATAACCATGATCGACACTTTCGGGCGCTTCGCCGCCACCCCCATCGGCCCGCTACTCGCCGCGCGTGATGGGGGACTGACTCTGGCCACCACCGGTGCCACTGCGCTGGCCAGCCACGCACGCTCCGATTTCAGCCTCGCCGCCGGCACGGTGGGCGTGGAGTTTGCGGTGTGGGGCGATGACGGCGTTGCAGCCCTCGTAGGGTTCGCCACTGGCCCGGCAGCGCTGAACAAGGCTCTCGGCGCGGACCTCAATAGCATCGGATGGGATCTGGCGGCCGGGCGCCTGCTGCAGGCCGGCGGTGCGATCGCCACTGGTCTGCCGACAGTGATCCACGGCGACATTGTCGGGCTGCAGGTCGTGTTCTCGACGCCTCGCCAGCTGCGGCTCTACCTCAATGGCGTGCAGATCCTGGTGCATGAGCTGAAGCTGTCCGGCCCGCTGTTTTTTGCCGCATCGCTGGGCGCCACCAAGGCCGGCGGCCTCTGCCTGGCGGTCAATGCAGGGCAGTGGGGGCCGCGTAGTGAAGCGGCGGCTGCGCGGTGGCGTCTTCCTGCGACAGCGGCGGCGCCCACGCGCCTGGCCGACGTGGACTGGCTTTCGGCCCCGGGCGACAGCCCCGCAAACGCCCGCTATGAGGGATTGGTGGCCGAGGGCGTCAACCTGATACAGGAACTGTCGTTCTGGCCATGGGGTGGCGATCCGGTATCCCAGGCCGCGGCAGCCGAGTGCGTCGTGGTCGATGCAGATGGCCTGCTGGACGGCTTGGCCGGCACGGGCGCCTCCGGCAGCTCGGTGCAGATCCTGCTGGCCTCTGAAAGCGGCATGCGGGCCGACGCGGTGCCCGCGTTCCGCTGTGCGATCGAGCAGATCGAGATCAACGACGACGGCACCAAGACGCTGCACCTGCGCGATGCGCACGACTACCTGGACGAGACGATCAACCGGGGTGTGTTCCTGCCGAACATTGCCTCGCTGGCGTGGAAGCCGCAGCCGGTGGTGATCGGGGCAGTGGCCAGCATCCCGGCGATGGGGGCCAACTCGGACGCCACGTCGATGTTTGTGGCGGACAGCCGCGTCTACATCAACGCCGTGATGGACCGCGGCGACCTGATGGAAATCAACACCTACAACGAGGCGCCAGACGGTCAGCAGCTGCTGCTGAAGTCCCCGCCGGTAACTCCGGTTGTTGTTGACGCCTCCAGCATCGGCGCCGGCATGATGCCGGCCAGGTTGGAACAGGCGGTGAGGGACATAATGGCGCGGCTCGGTCGGGCGGCCTGGTCAGCCAGCGACTGCGCGGTCATCGACCTGGCCTCTGGCTACATGGGAATCGGCTACTACGCGGGGACGGCCATCACGGGGCGTGCAGCGCTGAACGCGATCCTGCCGAGCTACGGAGCAGGGTGCTATCAGGATGCTGGTGGTGTGCTGCGCTTCGTGCGCGTGACTGCTCCCGAGGCGCATGTCGGCGAGTTCGCCTTCGACCTGTCCGAGGCGGATCTGGCGGCCGACCTGGTCATGGTGCCAGACGATGCTCCGAACCTGACCCGGCGCATGGCGTACCGGCCCAATGGTCAGGCGCTGGGTGCATCGGACCTCGTCACCGACGTGGTAGACGTGCCGCAGACCCGCCGCGACGAGCTGACCGGCCTTTTCCGGGGGCAGGTCTATGGTGCCGGTCCGCTCCATGCTCACTACCAGCGGGCGGAGGCTGCCGATCCGGTGGTCTCTCTGTTCTGGCACGCGGCTGATGCCCAGGTCGAGATCGACCGCATTCTTGGCATGTACCAGGTGCAGCGCTACTTCTACCAGCTCGCGGTACGTGGGGATCAGGATCTGGCGCCGCTGCCGGGGCAGATTGGCCGGCTCACCTACAGCCGCTACGGCCTTGAAGACGGCAAGCCGGTGCTGGTGCGGCGCGTGGAGCGCAACCCTGCCACGGGGGACGTGGTGCTGACGGTGTGGGGCTAAACCCCCTCCCTGATCATGTCCTCCAGCTGGCTTGCCAGATAGGCAATGTCGACCGATGGGCTGTATAGCCCACTGGACCACTGGGAAGGTGGTGCGTTCGTCCGTAGCGAGAAGTTGGCTGATGCCTTTCTTACCGCTGGTTCGTAGAACGCGTCTTCTAGCCGGGTGAGCCGGCGCTTGGAGCCGTCGATCGTGCCTGTGGCTGCGCGTTGCTTGAGGTGGGCTTTCAACGAAATCAGGCGCTGCCGGCACTGCTCCAGTTCGTCCGCACTCAATGTGCGGTGGCGATCACCTGCGTCGGCCAGTTCCTCAAACTCTGCATGCACTCGCTGCAGCTCGGCCAGCAAGCGCTGGGCCTCTTGGAGATTAAACGTGTCCATTCAATTTGATCCTGATAGCGGCATCGTCCGTGTTGAAATCTGTGTGCGCGGCGGCCAGGCCGGCGATCTCAACCGGCACCTTGTCTCGGGCGCGCTGCACACGCTGGAGTCTATTGCCGGTTTGGATCAGGGGCCTGTGAGACGTCGCCTGATCGACTGCTTGGGGCGACAGGTTCGGTCGCTGAAGCGCAACGAGACCGAGGTTCGCGCGGCGAAGAAGGTAGGGGCCCCGTGCTGATCGGATACGGCATGCCGGCTGTCACCACGGTGACCCTCACCGGTGGCACGTGGCTCAGTGCGGACCAAGGCTCGGCGCTCTTCGATGGGAAGCCGGGTCGTGCGTCGCGGATCAGGCGGACCGGCTCGCTGGCGATCACGATCACCCTGGCCGACGCTGTCGTCCCGGGCATCATTGCGATTCTCGGCCTCAACATCCCGCCCGGCGTGCAGGTCAGCGCCGCCGGCGCGACCGGGACCACTGTGCGCCTGCCGGACGGAAGCGTATGCGCCTGGCTGTTCCCGCAGTCTGCTGTGCTGGTATCTACCGTGTCGGTCGAGATCGCCACTACCGCGACGAACGTGGACGTGGGCGAGATTGCGATCTTCCAGGCTGTGGACGTGGGCATCAGCGACGGCTGGGCCGTGGCCACGATCGATACCAGCGTGCATGCGCGTACGAAGGGCGGCCAGGTCAACACGGTTCCCGGTGCGCTGTACCGCAGGCTGACCTGCAACCTGTCCGGCCGGGCCACGGACGTTGTGCGCGGCGGCGGCTTGAACGGAACGGACTGGGAGACGATCGGCGCGGCTCTGGCTGGCCGTCGACGCTCCTGCGTTGTCCCGCAGTACCGGGATATGGCGACCAAAGCATTCGATCCGCTGCTGGCGGCCCGGTCAGCGCTCTACGGCTATCCCACGCAGCTGCCGACTGCCGAAAACATAAGCCGGCAGTACTTTTCCGGCTACATGGAGTTTGAGGAAGTCCCTGCGTAGCTGGCATGATCCCTGAAAATTTAGGGAGGTTCTATGAACTTTGGGAAGTTGATCGCGCTGTTGCTGCTTCTGGCTCTGGCTGGTTGTTCGTCGCCCAAGGATGACGGCTCAAAGAAGGCGCTGCTGAACTGCATGAGCGCAATTCAGTCTGCCTCGGATAATCCAAATGCTACGAAGGTCCCGTACTCCAAGGACTGGGGTACGGCTGGAGAGCACTACTTTGCCTGGCCAGCAGGGTCAGGCCTGATCTTGGCTACAAAAGGCGGCGCCGAGCAGCCGGCCTCGGCCTCCTGTATCACGAACGCAGCTGGAATCGTGACCGACATGACCATCAACGGGTCGGAGGTTCCGATCCACTAAGGCACTCCCCCATAGGTCTCAAAGCCCGCTCTGTGCGGGCTTTTTTTTTGGAAAAGCGATGAGCCTCTATACCCTTACCGTTGACCTACTGCTGAAGTCGGGATCCTTCGAGCGTGACAGCGGGAAGGCTGCGCGCGTAGTTCAGCGCGACATGGCGACCATCCAGTCATCCATGTCTGACACCGCGCGCCGAGGCGCTGACGAGGTGGCCGCTGGCTTCCGGCGGGTTGCCTCTGAGGCGGTGAGCCTGAGCTCTGCGCTCATCGCCGTGAAAGCCGCAGTAGGTAAGGCCGACGAGTGGACGAACCTGAACAATCGGCTGCGCTTGGTGACCCAGGGGCAGGTCCAGTTTGCTGCCGCGCAGGCGGACGTGATTCGCATCGCCGGTGCTGCGCGGCAGCCACTGGGTGCCACAGCAGAACTGTATCAGCGCATTGCAATGAATCAGGAGGCACTAGGCCTATCCGGTAAGGACTTGGCCCGCGTAGTCGAAACGATCAGCAAGTCGATGGTGATTAGTGGGAGCACCACTGCGGGAGCTGATGCCGCTCTCGTACAGCTTGGGCAGGCTTTTGCGTCTGGCACCCTGCGAGGGGAAGAGCTGAACTCCGTCATGGAACAGGCGCCCGCGCTGGCCCAGGCTATCGCGAAGGGATTGAACGTCCCGATTGGGAAGCTGCGAGACTTGGGCGCCGCCGGCAAGTTGTCATCTCAGCAGGTGATCGGCGCGCTGCAAAGCCAAGCCGGCGCTGTCGATGAGGCGTTTGGAAAGATGAGCTCCACCGTTGGACAGGCAATGACCCTGTTCAACAATAATTTGCAGGTGATGATTGGCCGCGCCGACGAAGCCACTGGCGCATCAAAGGCTCTTGCGGCAGGCATCGGCGCACTTGGCAACAATCTCCAGATGGTCGCCGTCGCCGGAGCGGCAGTGGCCTCGGGTCCATTGCTGAAGGCGCTTCTTGCGCGTGTCGCGGCGACAAACGCCGGGATGGCTGCTGATCGGGCAGCTGCTGCCCAGAATCTGGCTGCTGCTCAGCAGCTTGAATTGCGCGCGCGGGCGGCCATGCTCGATGCGCAGGCAGAAGTCCGTCGAATGGAGGTAATCGGCGGCAGCGTATCTGTCAGCTCCAAGGCTGCTGCAGCGACGCTTGAGCACCGGCAGGCAACCCTGTTGCTTGCTCAGGCGCAGACCCAGTCTGCGGCCGCTAGTGCAAGCTGGGCGGCGCGGGCAGGAGCGTCCACCTTGGCAATGCTGGGCGGGCCTGCCGGCATCGTCACGATGCTGGCAACCGCAGCCGCCGGCTGGCTGATCTTCCGGGACAACACCAATACCGCATCGGCAGCCCTGGTGGACTTCGGTGGCGCTGCAGACACTGCGATTGAGAAATTCAAGACTCTCAACAGCCAGATGCAGGCGGGCGAGATCCTGCGCCTACAGAAAGAGATCGATGCCAACTATCGGACCATCACCGATTCGATCACCGACATGGTGGCCGCCGCCACAAACTTTGCCACCGTTGGGCAAGCCTCGGACTTCATCAAGGAAACCGAGCGGCTGGATTCCGCGTTCAAGGCCGGCAAGATCAGCGCTGACGATTTCTCGGCTGGCCTTGAGGCGGCGTGGAAGTCAATGATTGAGGGGTCTCCTGCTGCAGCTGCTGTGGCAAAGAGCCTGACGGAAGAAACCGCCGCCGCGGCCACTGCTGGCCGGGAGGTCGATCGCAAGCGGGCAATCCTTGAGGCATTCACCGGAAGTAGCACCCAGGCCAAGAGTGCGACGGATGCGCTGTCGGGCTCGTTCAACGTCCTAGGTGACTCGGCTGGGGCTGCTGGTAAGCGCATTGCATCGGCCATGCAGTCGCTGCCAGGCCAGCTCGCGCGCGTAGGCAAGAGCGCGGGTGAAGTCGCAAAGCTGGATGTGGCCGACTGGTTCAAGGAAGCCCAGGCCGGCGGCGTCGACTTCTCCAAGCGTGACGACCCGAAGGTAAAGCAGTACATCGAACAGGGCGGCCAGTACATCCGGTTGCAGTCCGAGCTGGCCGCCGCTCAGAAGAGCTTCACCGAATCGCGCAAGGGCTCGGCTGCTGCTGAGCGTGCCGGCGCCAAGGACCGCAAGGCCGACGCGGAGGCGACCAAGCGCTACAACGAGCAGGCGGCGATGGCCGCCGCGACCATGGCTGGACCGCTGGCCGAAGCCACCGAGCGTCAGAAGCAACTGGAGGACAAGCTCAAGGAGGCGCTGAAGGAGGGGCGCATCGAGCGCGCGGCGTACAACACCCTGGTGCTGGAGTCGCAGAAGGCGCTCGAACTGTCCAGCGCTGAGGTCAACAAGGCGCTTTCTAGCCCGGAAGCGCTGCTGGCGACGATGGACGCCGAGGTCGCCATGCTCGGCAAGGTCGGCCGTGCACGGGAGCTTCATCGCCGGCAGATGATGAACGAGCGCGACATGCGGCAGGAGCTGCAGAGGGCAGTGGAGGCGGCTGGCAGCAAGGAAGAGCTGGCCAGGCGGAAGGGTGTCGCGTCCTATGAGGCGTACGAGCGGGCGATGCTGGCCGCAGCCGACGCCTCCGCAGCGCTGTCGATCCAGGTAGAGGAAGCGGCGGCCAACGCTGAGGCGTGGGCGAACGTCGTGCTGGATGGCGTGGATGGTGCGGCCGACGCAATGGCTGACTTTGTGGCCGGTGGCCTGCGCGACTTCAATGGCCTGTGGGACGACCTCAAGGACGTGGCAAAGCAGGGGCTGCGGGACATTGCCCGCGAGCTGCTGCAGCAGAAGCTGGTGATCCCGATCCAAACGCAGATCCTCAACGGGATGAACGGGCAGGGCGGTGGCCTGAACCTGCAGAGCTTGATGGGGCTGTTCGGGGGTAACGGCTCGGCGGCCGGTGGGCAGAACGTGAGCACGGTGGCCGGCCTGCTTTCGAAGGGCCAGGGCCTGTTCGGCTTCGGCCGCTCGGCCGGCGCGGCGGCAGGATCCCTTACCGGCTTCGGCGACGTGACCAGCATGGCCGGGATGACCGGCTCCAGCTTCTCGGGCCTGATCGGCGGCGGCAGTGCCGGTGCCGGCGCGAGTGCGGGAGCCGGTGCGGCCAGTTCCGCCGCGGCGGCTGTGCCGATCATCGGCTGGATCGTGGCCGGCATGATGAAGAACGCCCAGCTGTTCGATCAGGGTTGGGACATTGCTAACGGCGAGAGCTGGGCCGGAAAGATTGCCACCGCCGGTGCGGTTGGCCTCGCTGACAAGGGGTTCCGCGGCCTGGGCTTCAACGACAAAGTCGCCTCGATCCTGTCTGGCTCCAGCATCCACGCCAAGCTGTTCGGTCGGCAGGCGCCGAAGGTGACCGGCCAGGGCATCACCGGTGACTACGGGTTCGGTGGCTTCAATGGTCAGTCCTTCGCCGATATCAAGGCCAAGGGGGGCCTGTTCCGCTCGGACAAGAAGTGGACGCAGTACGGTGCGCTGGATCCGGGCATCGATCGCACGTTCGACATGGCGGCTCGCCAGGTGCGCGGCGCCGCCACTGACCTGGCCAAGCAGCTGGGCGTGGATCTCTCCGGGCAACTGGCCGGGGTGAAGGTCTCGCTGGGCAAGATGCAGTTGTCTGCGGATTCGGCCGAGGCCAAGGCGCAGCTGGAGGCATACCTTGCCGACATGACCGATCGCCTGTTCACCGAGGCGGTGAAGGCAGCCGGCTTCGGTGGACAGCTGGATGGCTACTTCGAAGCGTCGGACGTGTTCTCGGCCCTCAGTGCTTCCATCGCACTGGCTGTTGGCAACGCGGACGAGCTGGGGCGTGCCCTCAACGGCATGGAGGTGGATAAGGTCAACAAGGCCGTTGATTACTTCCAGGACTTGGCCAGCGTCGCCGGCACCGACTTGGCCACGCAGGTGCAGAAGGTGACCGGCCTGCTGGGGAACTACGCCAGCCTCATGGCCGACGTGAGCACTCAGCTGATGACGGCCAACCTGACGCAGTACCAGTCGCAGGCGTTGTCGATCGAGCGCACGTATCGCCAGCAAGTGAAGGCGGCCAACGACTACGCCAAGGCGCTCGGCTTGTCCGGTGCCCGGTCGGAAGACCTGGCCAAGATCGAGGCGCTGCGTGCCACGAACATGGGCAAGTTGCAGGCGCAGATCGACAAGGACAAGAAGGCCATGCAGTACGGCCTGTCGATCAGTGACCTTTCGCCGCTGACGGACCAGGAGAAGCTGGGCGAGGCGATGAAGGAGCTGCAGCGTGCGGTGGCCGGTGGTGACACCAGCGCCGCGCAGGCGGCCGCACAGGCGGCTCTTGGCTTCGGTCGGAACCTCTACGCCAGCGGGCAGGACTACAACGGCCTGTATGACCAGGTAACCGGCCTGATCGACGGCATGAAGGTTGGCGACCTGGATAAGGACGACGGCACCAGCATGGGTCAACTTGCCGATGCCATCGAGGCCTTGCCCGACAACTTCAGCCGGGCGGTTTTCGACCTGGTCGTGGACAACAACGCCCAGACCCAAACCACCGCAGCCGTGCAGCAGAGCAACGCCCTGCTCGCCGAGCAGAACCAGCTGCTCCGCCAGCTGGTGTCCACCACCACCCAGGGCGTGCGCAACGCCAGCAGCGCCGAGCTGCGCAGTTCGCTCAACTACACGAGGTAATCAGCAATGCAAGCAAGGAAACTCACGCTGGTGGAAATCGGCGTGGGCGCGCTGCCGTCCGTGTCTCCGGTGGCGCCGCGCTTTTCGACCTGGTTCCCGGTGGCCTTCAAGGCGCCGGACGTGCCGCCGGCCAACGGCGTTACCCCCACCCCCGTGGCTGACGGCGTTGTACTGGAGTGGGATGCCGTCGACCTGGACGGGGTGATCTACGTCATTTCGCGGAGCGAGAGCCAGAACGGCCCGTGGACGGAAATCCACCGCACCACCGAAACCCGCTACGTCTACAGCGACGGCAGCGGGACGACGTGGTGGTTCCAGATCACGCCCACGGTGCGCGGCAAGGCCGGCGCGGGAACCGTGGTTGGCGTTACCCCTCCGACCACCTCGACCGACCTTGCCGAGCAGCAGGCGAAGCTGGCAGCGGAGATCAGCGCACGCATTCAGGCGATTGCGGACGAGGCAGCGGCGCGCGCCGAGGGCTTGGCACAGGCTGCGCAGGATCTCGTGGCGGAGGCATTGCTGCGGCAGCAGGGCGTGACCGAAGCCCTGCAGGCGGTCAGCGCAGAGGCGCAGGCGCGTATTGACGCCATCCTCAACGAAAAGCTGGCACGCGAGGCGTCGATCACCAGGGAGGAGCAGCTGCGGCAGAGCGCGGACGAGTCGCTTGCGCGCGCTGTTTCGGAGGTTGCGGCGGGCAGCGGGACGCAGTTCGACAGCATCAAGCTGTGGCCGTTCAATCAAACGACGGAGGGGTGGACCGGCAACGGCGCTCCAACCCTCGTGGATGGCTGGCTGCGGCCTGCCAATCACGCGACCGCCCCGTGGATCCAGTCGCCGGTTGCGCTGGCGATCGATGGCAGCGCGTATCGCTTCGTCAAGCTGCGCGTGAAGCGCGTGGGCACGCCGACGTGGGGCGGATTCCTGCAGTGGATCACCGCGACCGACCAGGCATGGAACACGCAGAAGCGTGCGGCCATCCCGGAACCGGCGTGGGACGTGAATGGCGTTGCCACGGTGGACGTGCAGGACATTGCGTGGTGGCCGGCAACGGTCGATGCGATCCGCCTGCAGTTGGGAACCGCGCAGACGGTGGCCAACTATTTCCTGGTCGATTACGTCGCCGTGGGCCGTCCGCAACCTGGCGCGTCGGTGGCGTTGGTGCAGGAGGAAACCCAGGCCCGGATCACGGCAGACGCCGCCGAGGCCTCTCAGCGCACCACGCTGGCCGTGCAGATGCGCGGGAACTACACCGGCACGGACCCGGCACAGCTTACTGCCGGGCTTGCGTATGAGGAGCTGCGTGCCCGCGTGGCCGCTGACTCGGCACAGGTGCAGCGCATCAGTACCATGGAAGCGCGGATGCCGGCGGGCGCAGGATCTCTGGCCACCGCGGCATCGGTGACGGCACTGCAGGAGGCAACCGCGACCACCACCAACGCGCTGGCTCAGTCGATCACCAGCCTGAATGTGTCGCTCCAGAACATCGGCGGGGACAACCTCCTGCCGAACAGCAGCTTTGAGGAAAGCCCCAGCGCCACCACGGTGCCGACGGCTTGGAACGTCGAGTCGGCGGCCCCTGCGGTCACGGTGGGGTACGTTGCCTCTCCGCTATCCGGTGGCGGTCGCGCTGTACGTCTGGAGGCAACCACCAGCGCCGCCAATCAGTGGATCGGCCTCAACAACGTTGACAGTGGGGGCGGCGCGAACTTACCTCGCATCCGTCCGAGTACTGATTACGTCCTCTCCAGCTATGTGCGTGGTAGCGCCGGGTGCACTGCGCAGATCATCGTGCAGTGGCGCAACGCACAGAACGGCATCGTGGCCACCACCTCGTTGCCGCCTACGCTGCTTGACGGTACATGGCAGCGTCTCGTGCTGCCTGCGCGCACCAGCGTAGCGACTGCTGACCGCGCTCGGATCTATGTCGGCCGGTTGACGGCGCCAGCGGCGCAGAGCGTTTGGATTGAGATCGACAACGTGATGTTCCAGCAGGGCTCCGTTGCAACCAATTGGACGCCTAGCGCTGCACAGCTGCAGGGCACGATCAACGCCACGGCCTCGGCGGTGTCCGGCCTCACCACAACGGTCAGTGAGCTGGGCAACCGGGTCGATTCGCAGTCTGCATTGATCACCGGCCTGCGCAGTGACGTAACCGACGTGTCCACCTTGACCGCTGCTAACGCTCAGGCTGTGCAGCAGCTGACAACGCGCACCACCACCGTGGAAGGGAAGGTGGAAACCTTGGGAACTTCGGTGACCAAGCTGCAGGCGGAGATGACGACCTCCCTTGCAGGAACCAGCAGCCTGTTCCCGTCGGGCTCGTTCGAGCAATTCCCGGAGGGCCAGTCACTCGGCGCGGGGTACGGCACGACCTTCACCGCCAACGCGCAGGGAAGGCGCAACGGCAGTCGCGGTCTCGATATCAATGTGGTCGAGGACACCAGGCCGGACCTCAACGCGGATTGCTATCCGGTCCAGCAGTTCCAGCCAGTGAACGGCGTGCGCCGGCTGTACGTGGAGGCGTACGCGGCCCTGCACGCCAACAGCGTGGATATCCCTGCCGACAACACGAGCATGCTGCGCATCGGCGTTCAGTCGTCGCAGGCCGGCGCAGGTGGCACCGGCAACAGCTGGCCCACCGTCAATACGCCGGTGCGCACGTTGTCGAAGACGGCGTGGACGCGTATCACTGGGTACATCACGACGGCGTCGGACAAGGCGCAGGCCCGCCTGTTCATCAGCATGCAGGGTGGGACCGGCACGGCGGTTCGCGTACCAGGCTGCCGCATCCGACTGGATGACATCACCATCACGGACGTTACCGAGGTGGACGCCGTAAAGACGGACGTGCAGGCGAGCGCCACGGCGATCACCGGGTTGACCGGACGCGTGACCCAGGCCGAAGGGAAGATCACCGCGCAGGCGGACCAGCTGACCGACCTGCAGTCCAGCATCACCAGCAGCTTCAACCGCGGCGAGAACTTGAACGCAAACCCCATGTTCGACGGTGGCATTGCCCCGTGGACCATCTTGGGAGCGAGTGCAACGAATGGGCAGATCACGTGGGTGGCCGCTGGCGGGCAGCAAGGCGCAGCGGTGCAGATTGAGAACAAGGCAGCGACCACGACGAACCCGACCATCCTCGCAAATGGCAACCGCTGGTCGCCAATCACCACTGGCAAGGCCGGACGCAAGATGCGGACGGTGGTGGTCGCCAAGCTGGTGTCGGGTTCTGCACGGGTCACTGCTCGCTGCCGCATGCGCTCCCCAGCGGGTGAAGGCAACAACGATCAGACCTCACCGGATCTGACCACATCGTGGACGCGGTTTGTGTTCGAGCACCCCATCGGCGATGACCGGACCGAAGTCATGTCGCAGCTGTGGGTGGTTCGCCAGGGAACGGGGGACGCGGTCGTGCTGATTGACCGGGTGGAGTTCTATGACATTTCGCAGGAACTCGCCATCACAGGCAACGCCTCGGCGATCAGTGGATTGAGCACTACGGTTACCCAGCAGGGTTCGAAGCTGGACACCACCGCTGCCGACTTGACCAGCCTGAAAACACAGGTGGGAACTGTCAACGCCGCGGCATTCAATCAGATGCAGTCGACCGTGCAGCAGCACGACGGGAAGATCAACGCCAACGCAATCGCGATTCAGGGGGTGCAGGCGGGACTCGGTGAAAAGGCTGACGCTGCAGTGGTGCAGACCATGGAAGTCCAGGTTCGCAACCAGGGGTCGGGCGGTAACCTCCTGTCCAATTCCACATTCCCGAACTGGGCGGCGACGCCGTGGGCATGGCTGGCACCGGAGGGGTTTGGCAACTTCGGAAACACTACCGGCAATGCGGGCTACATCCCGCAGGGTATGACCAGCGCGCTGTCGGCGATGCGGCCAGGGACGTGGGCAAACGGTTCGAACGCCTTTGCCACCGCTGGGGATACGCTGCCGGCAGAGGCGGAAAAGACCTACTGCATCTCGGCGGTGATCAACTCGCACCGTTGCCGGGTGCTGTTCTATGCCGAGTTTCTCAACGGATTGGGGCAGATCATCGGCAGCGTCGGCACGCCGAACATGGAACCTGCAGGCTTGACCAGCGGGCCCATCTCGACCTTCCCGCGTGGGTTCGGCATCGCCAAGGCGCCATCGGGAACCGTGTCGATGGTGGTGCGCCTGCGCATCCAGGGAATGGGGCAGGCAGACCCCTATTTCTGGATCATGCGGCCGATGCTGTCCGAAGTGGCTGAGGGTGCCACCCAGCCGCCGACATGGTCACCCGGCGGCAACGAAGCCAGCGCCCGCTGGAGCGTGAACGTGCGGGCGGACAAGAAGATCGCTGGCATCACGCTGGGAGCATCGGGAGAGACAAGCGCCTTCGATGTGGTGGCCGATGTGTTCCGCGTGTCATCGTCGACGGGCGAAGGCCAGCGCACGGAGTACAGCGACGGCCACTGGCGTTGCTACTACCCGAATGGGCAGCTCGCCACTCGCGTGGGTCATTGGCCGTGACAAAGGGCGGGAACGGCTGGCGCCCTCCCGCCCATCTTTATTGGAACAGGAGCAGCTTCAATGCCAGCAGGCATTCAGACGTTCAATCCAGATGGTTCTCTGGAGATTGATTACACAACCCGCCTGGGCATGTTCCTTGGCACAGTCCAGACCGATGCAGTGCATGGGAACTCTGCATGGGTTGGGCCTCTGCCGCCTGGGGACTTCTTCTTCTACGTGGTGCCGCCGCCGGCACAGCCCGGGCGCACGCCAACCGTGTGGTACTCCGACGGCAGGGTGTACTGGGGCACGGATGTGGATGGCAACGGACAGCCCGTTTTTACGCTGGTTCCAGCGACTGTTTTCTACGGAGTTCACTGATATGCCAGCAGGCTTTGAGGCATACACCCCGCAGGGGACGGTGCAGGTTCGCAGCGATCTGCTCAACTTCCACTTGCGACACAAGTTCGATATCAACGAGCCCGGCGCTGTCGCCTACGAGGTGTCTGGCATCGTCGTGACCCGATACGTCAGCAGGGACTTCCAGGCCAAGAGCCCTGTTGTGGCGGCCACGGGACCCAACACCAACTTCGGGCTCAGCGTGGTGCTGACGAACCTCGGTGGCGACAACTGGCGCGTGACGGCTTACACCGGCGCGACCACGGTCTTCGGCACGGTGTGGGTATACGACTCGGTGGTCACCGGGACACCTGGCAAGACCGGCATCGAGGTCTACCGCGAGCACACCGGAGAGCTGGCGTTTGCCTCCTGGGCCAAGCCGCTGCGCATCGTGGGCGTGGCCACGTCACCGTTTGATGCGGCCGGGGGCGCCTATGTGCAGGTTCCGGCCGGGCGGCGCTACGGGGTGATCTCCTCGCGTTCGTGCCAGAGAATCGAGCGAAATGTCGGCTTCCGGCTCGCAGGGCCGCAAGGGAACGGAACCGGCTCCGGAAGCGCGGGGCGGTTCTACTACGCCGGAGCTGCGGCCCTGATTCCCCAAGCCGACAACGTGACGCAGTTCAGCGCGTCCGGGCACTTCGTCCTCATCGATGTGACCGGTCACTGAGGCTCGGCCTCACGCTGGCTAAACACGGGCTGCGGCCAGATTGCGGCCATGTGCTATTCCGCCCAGATCGAAGCCGCCTACCAGAAGCTGGTCCGCATGACCGGCGCCACCGTGTCGCTGCAGGAGTTCGCCGCGCTCTACGCCCACGATCCGGGCAAGAAGCGGCCCAAGACCCCGAAGGCGATGGATGATGCGTTCCGCGCCGGCACCACCGCGGCAGAGCGGGCGGTGTGGGCAGAGATCCAGCAGTGGAACCAGGCCGAGGCCGCCATCCTTGAGCAGGAGCTTTTCGCCAACCGGAAGCGCCTGGCCGATGCGGAGCGATCGCTGCAGACCAAGGAGACGAAGAAGGCCCGGGAAGATGTGCGCATCGCCGGCAACAAGATCGAGCGCGCCATGGGCAAGCTGGGGGACCTGAAGCGGTCCGAAGGCAAGGACAGGGACAGCCGGATATTCCCCGGGGTTTACGCCCCGGTTATCGTCTCCGAGGGCGGCAAGCTGACGATCAAGCCGATGCGCTATCAGTGCCGTCTGGCCGGGAAACCGGCCAACTACGACCAGCGCTTCCCCGGAACCTACAACGCCAGGCGCGACAGCCTGGAGAAGTTCTGGGCGCCGGCCTTCGGCCACACCCACGGACTGATGGTGGTGGACACGTTTTACGAAAACGTCGAGGGGCCGGACGGTAAGAAGCAGGTGGTGCAGTTCACCCCGCGCACGGGAGAGCCGATGCTGGTGGCCTGCCTGTGGTCGCACTGGGTGGACCCGGCCGGCAAGGAGCCGGATCTGCTGTCGTTCGCGGCCATTACCGACGATCCGGAACCCGAGGTGGCCGCCGCTGGCCACGACCGGACCATCATCAACATCAAACCCGAGCACGTCGACGCCTGGCTGAACCCGGATCCTGCCGACTTGGCCGCGCTGTACCGGATCTTTGACGACAAGCGGCACCCCTTCTACGAGCATCGGCTTGCGGCGTGATAGATCAGGCGGCCCGTGGCGATGGACACACTCCCCGAGCTGGGCGTTGCTCACTGCCAAGCGCTAGCCGCACCACCTTCAGATCTTATTGGGTACTACCGAAAGTCTGTCGCTGAAATACATGACTTCATCTCCTACGTACCGCCGCTGTGCCGTGTAATTTAAGCCATATGACAGTCCGCTAGCCTCGCCGTACATCTCGCGGATTTCTGCAGCATTGTCGTACGATACGATCCAAGGGAAGGGAAAATCCTTCGTGAGCAGAAGGCTTGCAATCTTCTTGTGATCGTCATCTTTGTATGAATTACGGTACAGCCCTGCTCCCTTTACATAATAAGGGGGATCAAGATAGATGAGGGTTCTTTCGGGAAGGAATTCTGCGCTGCGATGCAGGATAGACTGCGCATCTTCTTCGTAGACGCTGATGCGGCTCGAAAGTTGTCCGATGCGCTTAAGTCTTTCGCAGATCTTTTCTCGCATAAAGCGTGCGTCAAGCCGGTACTTTCCCGCTTGTTGCTTCCCTCCGATGACTCCGCCCTTCAGGATCCCAGACCGATTGGTTCTGTTCATGAAGAGGGTCGCAAAGCCACGCTCAAGCTCTGTTCCAGCTTCCTCACCAATCATCACCGAGCGCCAATGGTGCCATGCATCCATTGAAACGTCGGCCATTTCCACCATCTTGATAAGGCGGTCAGTATCGCTGACTGCGGCCCTCCAAAAGGCGGCAACCGCTGGGTCGATATCATTGATATGAATCGCCTCGACCACATCATCAACCAGAAGTATGAGCGCAAGCCCAGCCCCACCCGCGAATGGCTCGAAATAATGACCTCCCTGAAGGTCATTATCTCGAATTATGCTCTCTATCAAGGAGGAAAAGCGTGCTTTTCCTCCTGGATATCTTAGCGGCGTGTATAGCTTGTTGGAGTACATAGGTCCCGTTAATTAGCGTAGGCGCGTCGAGGTTACTTTTACCGCATTTTCAAATTCTTCGATAAACAAATTAACCTCGGTTGGGTGGCAGTTCACCCACCCCTCAATGACCTTCCATTCCTTCAGCTTCGGCCAGTTCTTATTCCACCATTTTTTTGTCGACTCACGGTCGGTAGATACCTTAGGGCCGTCAGGGAAAAATGTGTTCAAAATCTTGTCGGTTGAGACGTTCTTGACGTTAAGGCTCAACAGTGCGTCTAAGTATACTCCGTCCTTCGCCTTCGTCATTGCGACTAGGAACTGGATGATCATGTTCTCTGGCGACCGCGCTGTGCCAGTGGCACCAGTCGGGCACGGCAGCTTTACAACGTTGCCGCGCCTCTTCGCTTTTGCAGGCACGGGCGTATCGGCGTCAACTACAAGCACACGGTCCTTGAAGATTGGGTCGTGTTCAGGAAGCTTCAGCAGGTTGGAGCCGCCCACCTCGAGCGCAATCGGCTTCACCGTGACGTCATACTTTCTGGAAAGGCTCATGCGCTTTCCGCGAGTCACAATTGCATCGAAGATCTGGACTCCCTCCTTGTCCTCGAAATAGACGCCGAGCTTGGGTTTCGTGCTGGTCTGGGGGACGTTTTCCCGAAGCGCCATGTCGTCCAGGATTGCAGTGAGCGACTGATCCTCAGCGATACGCGGCCTAGCCGTGTCAAGCAGATAGACAACTGCGTCAGGGGCCAAGGCGACGCCCTTGCCATCAGGATGGATACACTCGATCAGCGCCGGCGAGTGCGTTGTCGCTACCACTTGAACGTCGAGCCTTTTCGCATACTTTTTGAGCGCGCCCGCGAGACGTTCAAGCGCATGCGGATGGAATCCGACGTCTATTTCATCAATTACTAGAAGGCCACCCTGATACGCAGGCCCCAGTTCGCGATTCAGTCGATTAAAAGAGGCGAATGCCGTGGCAATACTGCCAAGGCTATCTTGGCCGGTTGATATGGCCATCGCGTCATGCGCGTCAAATCCTGGCTGAATTGACGTTTTCCCGGCGCCACCTATGACTGTCTGGGTCACTTGATCATTGACACGAGCACCGACGATTACCGAGCCGACGAAATCGACCATGAGTCGGCGGTCCTCTTCGTCCATCTGAAGGTCAGAGCTGGCAACGTCCTTCTCGTCAGCTTCACCAATTGGAGCGAGGCGGCGCAGTCCAAGGAAAATTGTGGGGAGCGGCACCTTGGCATCTTGGCCAACTGGATCGTCAGCCGCCTTCTCTACGGTTCGAGGTACAACGCGTGCGCGATTCCAGACAGTTCGCTGCGTCATGGCGCTACGCTTTCGGACAGTCACGTCGCCGACTGTCGAAATTACGATTGGTGCGGAGGTTGGATTATCTTTTGCATACGCCGCTTCTTCGAGAGACAGGTAAACAATCTTCTCGATATTGGTGTAGAAACTCTCACCGAAATATGTGCGTGGCTCTTTTGTTGTGATGCCAAACGTGTTTGCTAGAAGGCCCAGGATTGTTGATTTGCCAATGCCGTTGTGGCCGGCAACAAGCGTAACGCGCTCTGCAAAATCAATTCTCAACTTGCTCAGCTTACGAAACGGCGGTTGATTGAACTCAATTGACCGCACAAGGATCCTTCCACTATTCGCAACCACGGCAGCTCCTTCACGCACGGACAGTCGTGCTCACAGCCAATTCTATACGCAACCTTAACGAAATGCGTTGCTAGCACTGGCCGTGTGGAAGTGCCTCTAATAAGACGCCCCGAGACCTGCTGTGCCCCGCCCGACCTTCTGGTTGATCCGGTCCATGGTGGCGATCAGTCTGTGATTGCCGAACACTGTCTGCGCGAGCAGATTCGTGTGCAGCTTTGCCCGCCAGCAAGCGTGGGGAGCGCTATGTCGGCACAGGGTGGAGTTTGGCGCGAACCGCCCCTGTTCTAATGGTTCAGAGACATGTCCGTCGTGTTCGCAGGATCTGCGACGCCCGGTCGTATCCTGCCGGGCATGCTTCCCTCGCACGGCTACCAAGGCTTCCGCTCAGCACCACCACCCTCTGGCTGGGTCCAGATGGGGGAGGGCTGGGTGCTGTGGTGGAGTGGCCGGCAGATCGCCAACGTAACGCCCGCAAAGGACGGCTGGGTTCGGGTGCACCTTGATGCCCGGAAGATGTGGGAAACCAAGAACGAATGGGCGGCCAGCATCCAGCAGGGCAAGCGCTATGCCGAGTGGTGGTGCGCGGCCTGGATTCTGGTGGGGGTGCCGCTGCGACAGGCGGTGCAGCAGCTGACGGCCAAGCCGGAAGAGCGCGCGCAGCCGAAGCGCTCGCCCGCCCAGTTGCAGCAGGAACGGCGTCTGCGCGAAGCCTTGAAGCTGCGGGGGTTGAGTCCATCTATCGGTGCGGCTACCAGTGCGTCTATCATCAGACGTACAACATGAAGACCTTCCCTTCCAAGCACGTACATAGACCAAAGTACCTTCAAGACTGCTTCTACTGGAAGGGGCGGGGATATCACTACTCGGAACCCGCGCCGACCGCAGTTGTTGCGGCAAGCGAAATGCCCATGGAAAGTCCTTGGGACGGGCTCGCTTGGGTGTTGGAGCGCGCAAAGAATGCCGACTTTCACCATGTGTCGAATCTAAGACATTGGATACTGGATAGGCACAGTGATCCGACCTTGGTGTCCGCTTGCTTGGGTCTGACGGCAGATGCTGGGGGCGACAGCGACCTGGAGTTCCTTGCAGAGCTCATGATCGAAGGGCCGGACTATCTACGCATCGAGGCGAGCCTTGCGGCTCAGTGGTCCGGCGTTCTGTGGTTGGTCCCTTTCATGCTTGAGGCATGGCGTGTTCTACGTCGTCGAGCCGATCGAGATGCCATCGAGACGAACATCGTCAACTTGCTGGATCCAATTGACGTTGAGCCACAATTCTTCGCCAGCGGGCGAAGCGACGTCGAGTACATCGAGACGGTGGATGCGCGGCTAGCCGAGCTGAAGGCCGCCCTCGGCAACGATAGAGTAGCGGTGTCAGGCGGAACAGCCGTCGATATGAATCGACAAGCCTGGCTCATGAGGAAGTCGCTCGTATCGAGGGACACTGCAGAGTGGGTCGATTGGAGTAATTTCCTGATCTGGAGACGCAAGTTTGAGGTCTTTTCTGGGGTCGATTGCTCTGGCTTCTATGGGGAGAAAGGCATCTTTCAACCCCAAAAGGCATCTGTTGTCTTGGACCGCTATTTGGCATCACCAATGGGCTTTGAGGTAGGACGGCGGTACTTCTTTGGCCAACTAGTTCCGCGGCGAGGAAAAGACGGCTAAAGCGGCACGCAAGGGCGGTGGTGCGCGGCCAGGCTCTACCCCGAGATGCGCCTGCGAGCCGCTGTGGCTCGGATGGTGGACGACTCCCCGAGGGAACCTCTACCGCCGTCGCCCGGCCTGCCGCCGACACCCGAACAGCTGCAGCAGGCCGGCGTCTGGCCGAGGCGGGGGCGAAGGAGCTGGAGCGGGTCAAGGAAGCGCTGGCTCCAATCCGTCGCCGCCGATGACCAAGCCCAGGGCGAGGGACCCGCAGAAGGCGCGGGTGAGGGCGGCGCTGGAGCAGCTGCGGCGGGGTGTCTAAATCGACCCAAGGACGTTCCGCAAAATTTCCAAACCCTTTGCGCCGCAAGGCTTGCAACTGCCAGTTTTCACCCTCGATGCGGAACGAATAGAGGCGTAAGGTATTGAAATATATTGGGTTGTCCTGTGACTTTTAATCTTTTGGTCGATGGTTCGAATCCATCACGGCCCACCATTGCAATCAAAGACTTAGAGCGCCCTTGTGGCGCTTTTTTTGTCTGTTCCGTAAATTGCTCCGTAATTCCGGTTTGATATGATGGACCGGAGCGCCTCAGGACGAGGCGTACAGGGGACAACGATGCGGTTACGCGAAAAGCGCATTCTTCGCTTTCTTGAGCTGAAAATGAGCCATGGCTCTGGCGCACAGCACAAGCAGCCCTGGGATCTCAAGGCAATCCTTCTCGAGGTCATTGGCCAAGATTTCTACAATAGAGCGCCGCGTGAGGGCGCTAGCTCCATCGTGCGAATTAAGCACGGAAAGGTATTCACTCACGCGAACGAGGAGTTCATCGGGCTTCTGCTGATCCATGCCGACGCGCGCTCGATTGAGGCCAGCTACGCGGACCTCCAAACGGGTGGCGCGCGTTCCATCCCGATGCAGGATGGAGAGGGTGTACGGACGGAGGCGCACGTGGTCATTCGGCTCTCGCACACCAAGTTTGGTATGACCCAGTGTTATCCAGTTGCCCTTGAGGAGTCCCCAGGACTTTCACCTTCCGTTCTTCTTTCCCGCCTCCAGCGGCCAGTACACAAAGCGGGGCAGCGATCAAAGAAGAACTCAGCTGGTGAGACGCTCAGCTGGTACCCTGTAATTGAACTGGATGGATTGTTTTCAAAGTCTCTTCTCGATGAGATCGAAAGCGGCAGCCTCAATTCATTCGACTTGGTCCGTCAAAGTGTCGAATCGGGCGGGATGGATGAGCCCGGCGAATTGGTACGGCAGCAACAGGTGTTGCGTGTAGGTGTGCGCCCGGGACCAGAGGAGGGTCTAGTGGCTCGTTCGTTGGCCGCGATACGGAAGATGGCGTTCGATGAGGACTATGAGCAGATTCGTATCCACTACAAGGAGGCGGGGAGCTCGAAGTCAAAGACGGCTGTCATCGATGTTGACGAGAATGCGCCTGACCCAGCTGAGTCCTTAGACCAACTCGTATCCCGCTCAGCCGTAGTTTCTCTGGTGACGCCCATGAACTGGGATCACGAAGAGGTCGTTGATGATTTCCTTGAACTTATGGCAGAGCGTCTTCTCTTAGAGCTTGAAGAGGAAGCATGAACGTTATCAACCAGCTACTCACTCCTGCCCGCTATCTGCGGATCAAGTCTGAGACGCATGAGAAGCTGGTGATTGACTACGTTCTGCCCGCTCTCATGGCTTTGGCGACGACAGCTGCTTGGGGCTGGAGACCGGATCTTCTTTCCATGGGCGGCCCGTCTGGAATTGTCACCGGCGTTTCCAGCCTCATCCAAGTCCTAGTGGGTTTCTATGTGGCGACACTTGCTGCCGTCGCAACGTTTCCTACGTCGTCGTTGGACGAAGACACCAACAGAATCAAGTTGATGGGCAGCGCGCTCAAGCGTAGGCGGTTTCTTGCCTATCTGTTTGGATATCTGGCGCTTCTTAGTCTTTTCCTTTTCGTCGCGCTCCTGTTCAGGCCCATGATTCATGGACTCCTGGCCCAGGTTGATCACGCTTGCCTGCAAAGAGCGATGCGCTTGGTGTTTGTTTTCATCTATCAGTTCGTTTTCTGGCAGATGGTGTTTATTACGCTGTTGGGTCTCTACTACTTGACTGACAGAATTCATCGATCCAACACAGACGGAGACTAGAAGCTGGCCAAGCTCAGCCTACGTTTGGCCGCCTTTGCTTTTTCAACTTCTCCGCGAAATAGAGAGGATGCGAATGTACAGTGTTCTGTTCTCGACCGCTGATTGGCCTGCTGGTGGTTCTCAGATTTCTTTGTCCCGTCTTTTTGAGCATACCGAAGACGCAGTGGAAGCCGTCTTCAAGGATGAAAACGGCAATCCTGACCTAGACAAGTTGAAGAGCATCCCCGCTCTGTTTGCTCAAGAAATGTATGGTGGCGCCTTGCCCCCTGCTCGAGTCGGAAACATTCACTCTGCCAGGCTGGTCGGAAGAGACATCCACATTGAGTACAGCTTCGATGCAACGATACCCCCTATCCCCGGAGAAACGTTGCGGCGCTCGGGTGCGCAAATTGGTCTAAATGTCTTTACTAGATCCCACTGGGCGGTTAAGGATTTTGACTTATACAAGTTCATTGTGCGAAACCAGAAGCCGTCTCGGCGTCTGCCGACAGCGTTTGATGTCGATTCGCCAGAAGTAGTTGATGCCGACTTGGTATCAGTGATGATGCCTTTCACTGCCGCATTGCAACCTACCTATAGGAAGATCGAGCAGGTTGCGGAACGGCTTGGGCTCACTTGTCGAAGGGCCGACAACATATGGGATCACAATACAGTCATACAAGATGTCGTGCATCTGATTGATCGAGCTGCAATCGTGATTTGTGATTGTACTGGGAGGAATGCGAACGTTTTCTATGAAGCAGGTATCGCGCATGCCTTCGGACGTGAGGTCGTTTTAATCACGCAGAACGCGGATGACGTGCCGTTTGATCTCAGACACCATAGGTACTTGAAGTACCTCGGTAATGATGAAGGGCTACAGCGTCTCGCAGATGAATTAGCGCCCCGCCTTCAGAATCTACGCGCACGAGTATGATCCCCGTGGCTCTATTCGGCTGTTGGCATGGTTTCTGGTCGCGATACGGGTTGAGGAGATAATTCTATGTGTAGCGGAAAAGGATTGGCATGAAAGATATTTCGCAGTGGAACTCATACCTCCTGATCGGTGTTCCGACGCTTTTTGGTGCTTTTCTTGTTTTTCTGCTGGTAAAGCAATTTGACGGCGACTACATGAAAGCCTGCAAGGTGATTGAGATTTCTAATAACGCTGTCGCCGAAGTCGACAGGGAGAAAGCTTGCAGAGATCTATTCCAAGTCTATCTCCATGAAAAGACTAAGGGTTGGAAGGTTGGTTCGGAGCCGCCAGTCAACGCGACTCGTGAACGGTGGCTTATGAGGTACAACTATTTCAATGCGGTGCTAAAAAAGAATGGTAAGACTGGAATGGATCCGATCATAGAAATTTCTAATGGTTGGATTGATCCGGAGAAGGTCAGGGCTGAAGCCGAGCGCCCCCCGGTTTTCTAGGTCGCAGATGGCTTCACCCGCGGCACGCTCTTGTCATAGACCTTCATCATTGCGTCAGTGACGCCCAGTGCGTCCTGTCGTTCCGCCCGGTTTCCAACAGTATCCGTACCTCCCTTTCGCTTGAGGTCGTGCAGGCTGAAGCGCTCCTCGACCAGGATGATGCCGGCGCTGATGGCGAGCTGGATGAAGCGCTGCCAAGTGCTGTCTAAGCTGGTCTTCTGTAGAGGCTCGCCATGCTCGGCCAAGAAGAGGTAGCGCTGGTCAGCGCGCAGCTGCACTGGCAGGCAGTGGCGTTCGATAATGGAGTCACGGCGCGCAATCGCGGCATCCCAGGCACCTCGCAGTCGTGGCGTCCACTCCACCAGGCTGTCGCGACTGCGCTTCCGGCGATTGGTGTGCAGCCCTTCAGTCGTGCCTTGAGCCTCGGTGAGCGTGAGCGTCTCAATGCCGCGCAATCTGCAAAGGTAGCCCAGCTCCATGATCATCCACAGGTATGGCGGTACGGAACGGTATGGGGCAACGCGTGGCGTGGCAGAATCGGATTCTTTTGAGGGGGGAGCAAGGGATGATGGACTTCCTTGATGCGTTGAGTCCTTGCTGGTTTTTGAGTGAAAGCTGCGTGCCGAAGTGGGACGCTTGGAGCGTCGCTGTTGCTGCTGTCGCAGTCGTGGTGGCCCTGGCAGCCTTTGGAGCATCTGTATTCTTGGGCTGGATGACCCTCAAGCTGGGAGAGGCAGCAAACCGCGCCACTGCAGCAGCTCTGACTGTTGCGGAAGATGAGGCTAAGGCGCGCAGAAAGACAGAGCTGGATGAGCGATTGCTTATCCTCGTCTGGATCACGGAGGAAGTCTCCACTGCCGAGCGTAGAGCGAAGCGGGCTGTTGTTGAGATTGAGAGGCGTGGATGGGCGGACTTCAGGCAGGATACTGCCCTGCGAAAATGGGCATTCGAAGGAATGAGACAGTTTGGTTTTCCGGTATGCAACAGGTTCCAAGACCGATTGCATGTACTCGGGCAGCCGCTTGCGAGTAAGCTTGTGCGTGCGATGGGAATGGGGCGATCTTTGGAGTCGTTCGCATACGACTACACATCTGGCCCAACAGAACATAGGAACGGTCATTTCATTGCGATGATTGCTCGGCTTAAGGTCATTGAAGGCGACCTCAAAGATGTCATCGCTGAGTGCAAGAATGCTGGTGAAGTCGCTGGCATTAAGATGAAGGTGAGTGTCTGAGTTCGATGGGGCCGGCGCTGCGGCATGGTCGGCACCACCGAGGCCCGCTCCCTGCCAGGCCTGACTATTGGAATTGGTTGCGCTGTATCCGCCAGGCTCGGTGACCTTCGCTACTCGCGTTTCGCTGCTCATGCGGGCCTCAGGCGATGTCATGGGCTGCCATGCGCTCTGCATAGCTGCCGTGGTTGGCGGCGTGACGGCTCATCAGCGGGCGCATTGGTGTGTGCCCCAGCACCTCGATGTGCCCGCCCGCTGCGAGGAAAGCGTCCAGATCGTCGGCCAGTTGCTGCCGGTCGAGTTCCCTGTGCCGGATCGTGGTCGCCGCGTCACTGACGCCTGTAAGTGGACCCGCCGCGCAGGTCGGCTGCACCCGGGTAGGTGCCGCGCGCAGCGGGGCGATCGCATGTTGGGTGTGGCCGGACAAGCGCCAGATCCCGCGCACGCCCGAGCGGTGGCATATGGCTTGGCCGCTGAGCGCCAGCCCCTTCAGCGTGTAGCCGATGGGCTGGTGGGTGCTGTTGATGCGGCCAGCGACTTTGATCTGCTCGACCGTGGCGTCTTGCGGAAACATGGCTAGGACTTGGCGCACTTCAGCGGCGCGGCCGGTCTGCTGGCCGCAGAGCGGCACCGAAGGGTGAAGCGGTCGGGAGGTCTGGCGCATGGTCAGCCCCTCACCGAGGTGCTAAGCGCCCATCGGGCTTTTGCCGCATCACGGTCGCTATGCGCCTGATGAATCTCGGCGATGCGCAGCGGTACGACAACCGCGGCCAACAGCGCGACAGCTCCATGCGAGGCGGAGGCGCCGGCTCATGCTGCACCGCCGATGATTTCTTGCCGCATTGCCCGCAGGCTTTGGACCGGATGTGCTTCATCCAGAAGTTCGGCGCAGTCGGCGCACGCGTACTGCGCGCCGCCGCCGCCATCGATATCGATTCCAAGCACCCAGCCCTCGCGCCCAGCGAGGTCCTCGCAATCGTCCGTACTTGCGGCGCCTGGGCTGTTCTCATCACAGTTGAAGCACCACAGGTGGTGGTTCTTCGCTGCAAGCACGCTCATGCCCGCACCTCCACACACATATCGCGCGAGCAGGCTTCCAGGCGGAGGCTGGCGACGCCCATGCGACGGGAGCGACGCAGCTGGTTGCGGTTGTGTTCGCCCTTGCTGCGAACCCACAGGGTTCGGGCGGTGCTGTGATCGCGTGCTGACACGGCCCGCAGGGCCTTCACGGCCAACAGCGGCAGCAGGCAACAGTGATGGCACCAGCACGCTGACGACGTATGACGGGGTACAGATGCGGGCGTTCGGCCAGCTTCAGCAAACCATCCCATACAACGTGGGTTCGAGGTGGTCGCTTGGTTGAAGCGGCGCCCAACCTTCCAGTGATGGAAGTCACCATCTAGCAAGACAGCGCGCTGCCCAGATGCCTGCAAGCATCCAGACAGCGCCGCAACACAGGTGATCTCAGCACCTGGCATTGGCCGTGGCCCCGTCGCCCTCGCGAGAGCGGCGGGATTGTCGGCTTCCTCTATCGCAAATACTGAGAAACCATGCCCAAGCCCATCATTTCCTAGCCGGGCGGCAAGCGCCGCCTACTGAGACACCTCTATCCGAACTTCCCTATACACGACTGTTACGTCGAGGCGTCTACCAGCGGTATGCGCTTTAATGGCACGTACTAGGAGCGGGGCGTCGAAGGGCTTGCTTGTTTGTTGAACTTGTGGAGACTGCTGGATCCTATGATATTCCTTCGTTGTCCAAGGTTATTTCTCTATGGGGTGGATGATGTTGAATGATGTGCCTTGGCCGCTGGTGTCTGTGCTTATCGCGCTGGTGGCATTGTGGGTCGCTGTGAAGAACTACCAGAGAAAGGGTGGGCTAGATATTCGCGGCGGTTATGGGGTTACTTCGAGCGTCGAATGCAGGGATTCATACGTTAGCTCGGTTATGCTCGAGAATGCCAAGGATAGGTCTGTTACCATTTTTGAAGTGTATTTGCAGTTGGGAAGGTCAATTTATCTGAGTGTTATTGATTTTGGCTCATCCCCGCTTGTTCTGAAGCCGTTTGAGACTTTTAGTAAGGAGTTGGGTCCTATTGATTTATATCAATCTAATCTATCTCGTTATGATTTGAATGAGATGCTTCTCGATTTCAATGTGCGGAAGAGGTTGGTTTGTTCTACGTCAGATGGCAAGTATGTCGTACCATCCAATATTCGGATGTGGGCTCCAAGTTCTTTTTCAAATGTCCTGACTGGTGTCATTCAGCCTTTGCGGTCGGAGTATAAGGGTGTAATGGTGGGAAGCAACGTTGACTATATTGTTGAAATGGCCAAGGGGAAGAGTGATCCCGAACTGGTGCTTCTTAGAAGTGGATCGTACAGGGTTAGAGTTTTCGACTCATTTATGCTGACCCCTGCATCTCTTGAATCGCGTGATGCGTTGGTGGCATTTCTTAATGAGAGGCGCGCCGATGGCGAATTTGCTGCCGCTGAATTTGACGTTGTTGACGTCAAGACGTGGAGGGCGAAGCGTTACGCCCAATACGATTATTTCTCCGGGGAGATCCCTGTTCTTAGGGATCATTCATTTTGGGGTTACCATGTTGTCGGACGCTGGGTGGCCTATCAGGAGCGACGCGCAGAGCGTGCATATTCCGAGGGATTCTCTTCAAGGGTTCAGCAAGTGAAGAGGGACTGAGCACGGGTTGTTCCGACTGCTGTTCTTTATTGAGTTGGAGGAAAGGAAGGGGGCGGTGCGTCCGCGCCTCCCGCACACGGGAGCAGCCTCGTGTCCTTTGGTGACGCAGTGCCAAGACCCATTCCGAACAATTCAGGCAGATCGCCGCCGCGTTCGCAGGATCTGCGACGGCCGGTCGTATCCTTCCGGCCATGCTTCCCTCGCACGGCTTCCAAGGCTTCCGCACTGCCCCGATCCCCTCTGGCTGGGCCCAGATTGGGGAGAGCTGGGTGTTGTGGTGGAGCGGTCGGCAGATCGCCAACGTGAGATGCGGCAAGGATGGTGCTGTACGCGTGCACCTGGATGCCCGGAAGATGTGGCAGACCAAGGACGTTCCAGCGGCCAGCATCAGGCAGGGCAAGCGCTATGCCGAACGCTGGTGCGCGGCCAGGCTCTACCCGGAGATGCGCCTGCGCGCTGCTGTGGCCCGGCTGCTGGACACCCCCCAAGCGAACCACTCAAACCGCTGCCTGGCCTGCTGCCGACCCGTGAGCAGCAGCAACAGGCCCGGCGCTTGGCTGAGGCTGGGGCGAAGGAGGTGGAGCGCATCAAGGCAGCGCTGGAGCCGCGCAAGGCGCTGGCCGAGACCAAGCCCAGAGCGAGGGATGCCCGGAGGGCACGGGTACAGGCGGGTTTGAGCAGCCTGCGGCACAAAGTCTAGCGAATGCTCTACCTAAAACCCTGCGCCGGAACCGTCTAGCCTATTGCTTGGTATTGGCTATCTGTCGGCGGTTGCAAGCCAGGCGGCTGGGTCATCAATTAACCCCTTTCGCTGGAGGCTCTGAATGTCTGCTGAGAAGCTGGCGAGCATTCTCGCGGCCTCTTCGGCTTCTGGAACCTCATTTGCAGGGTATGAACGTAGCAATGTGATGAGCTTGCCTGGAAAGTTGGTCTCTGAGAAGTCGCGGAAGTCTTGGATGGCGACTCTTGTAGCGTTGACGTCATTCCAGGCATTGTGTCGGTCGAGGCGTGCGCGTGTATCGGATGGATCTGTGCTCTGGAAAGTGCCCCAAAGCTCTGCTCCCTTGTCCACCAGGGCGCTCATGACCGGGTGAACAATTGCGTGCTTAAGATCGAAAAGCATAACTTCGACGCATGGTGACAATGCGTCACGAAGCATGTCATCAGTTGCTTGGCTGCGTTTTAAACTGGTTCTGAATGCCGCTACTACGGAGTAAATCTCTTCCGCACTTGGGGCTCCAGCTGCGCGGCCTGTTTTAGCGTAGAGCGCCGCCAGGCTCTTGGTCGTAAAAAAATTCAACCGCTGTACTTCTTCTAGGACTGAATTCACTTCTGACAGAGTCCGGGTCAACTCACGCTGTTTGGCCTCGATGCCGAATCCCTTGAGAGTCTCGAAGCGATCGATCGTCGAAGCAAAGAGCAGTACGAGCCCCGCTCCAAAGAAGGTCGTAGCCACAGCTGCCTGCAGATGCACGGCGCTTAAGACACCGGCAATTAGGGCGATGAGGCCGGCAACGAACAGTAATCCGTTAACCACCGAGTAGAACAGATTTTTAGGCTTCTCCATGACTGGAGTCTGGCTGAACCTTTGAGGGTGGTCTACCTACCCTGCCTTGCACTACGACTATGCCGTCGACCTCAACCGCCAATGGAGGGTGGCGACCATGGTGTCATTTTCACTTATGTTGTTGATTTAAAATAAATGAGTGCGGATTGCAGAGCCGTTGACGTGACCCTGCCCACGCAGTCGCGACGACCGGAAGGAGGCGTCAGGTAGCTTCATCGCCTGACGCGCCCAGATGCGTTTTGCGCCGTCGGGCCTCCGTAATATGGCTCGGGAACAAGGCGAAGTTCGCGGCGAAGAGTGGCCGATCTCCGTAGAGTATATGAAGGCAAGTATTTGATTTGTAAGCATAGATGGGCGGACTTTTAATCTTTTGGTCGATGGTTCGAATCCATCACGGCCCACCATTGCAGGCAATGACTCCGGTCATCCAGAAAGGCACCGCGAAGCGGTGCCTTTTTTGTTGCGGAACGTGGAGTCCTACCTGGACTTCGCGCCCTGGGAACGGGCTGTCTCGAGGTCTGCCTCTACCTTGGCGGCAGCATTCGCAGCACGCTCTACTGCGGCGCGTTCAGCGTCGAACCGGGCCTGCCGCTGGGCGCTGTAATTGCGCTCCAGTTCCAGCGAGGCAATGAAACTGTCGGGATGCTTCGCGGCGCATGCCTGCTGCACCAATTGCACGGCACGGTCGGACAGGCCGGGTTGGATGTTGCCGAGCAGGCAGTCGGCGTACGGTACGGACGCGGCCGGGCTTGCGGCCAGTGCGGCAATGATCATGGCATTCAACATGCGAACCTCCTTGTGTCAGTGTCGATGGAACTCGGGACGAACCCGGCCCGAGTATGGGCTGGATTGTGGTGCAGGTGCGCCTACTCAGGCCGGATATCCCGGCACACCAGCTCCGCCAGCCCGCGGCAGGCGAAGAACAGCCCTTCGACCACGCCGTCATCCAGATGCCGATCCGGCGTTGCCATCGATCGGCAGCGATCGATGGCGTGCAGCATCTCTGCCACGGTCAGCATGCCGACGGCGGCCCGCTCCACGCGTGACAGTGCCACCCTGCGCCCTGCGGGAAGGCTTGCATCAGGCCAGGGCTGGCCGTCTGCACCTTCGCCCGCCCGGATGCGTTCGAGGCAGCCCAGAAACGTGCTTAGTTCGGGTATGGGGTTGTCATCGTCGTCGTTGACGCTGGCTACATATGAGGCATAGGACGGACGTTCGGTCATCTCGGCTTCCTCGGCTCTGGGGTGGGAATGCCACCGCGCAGAGCGGGTGGCGGACGGTGCGTGGCTGCAAGCCGGGATGATTAGAGCCATTGACCGGCGGGCACGAAGGCCCCCACGCACCGCCCGCCATAAAGGCCGACGGATTACCCGCCGGCACCATTGAAAAATGATGCCGGCGGGCAAGCGCAAACAACGGCTCGAAAATCATCACGGGCTTGCAGGCCCGGTGCCACCCGTTGCCGGTGGCGCAGCATGGTGTTTACGCCCGCGCTTGGAGTTCAATGAGAATTTTCCGAAGGGAAATGCGGAATCCAGGCGTGCGAAGATGGTGGCGCAGGCGTGCCCTGCGCAGCAAGCGTCAGTACACGACGCATTCGTTCTCGCGCGTGGTCGATCACGTTGGAGAATGCCGCAAACCGCACATGGCGGCGCATCTGTCGTGAACCAGCGCGTGTAAAGCTGGCTTCGCTTTCGCCGTCAATGTCCTCTGTGCCTTCCTGTGTACCCACCGCATTTCGGTGCAGGTGCGACGGTAGAGGCGTCCTTGGCGGTTCAAACGCGACACGTGGCGGTGCACGCGCGGTATGGGGGGGCCGTACGCGGGCGTGAGTCACGGCAAGTCATCCACGCATGGCGTGGATCTACGCATCTGGCAGGGATGTTAAGAGGGATGTTAAGCATGTCGCAGCCGCCAACGCTTGCCTCCGGACGCTATGCTCGGCATCTTTCCCTGGATGGGGCGCCCGAATGCGCTTGATCGTGCTGTCGCTGTTGTTGTCCGCTGTCTCCGCCACGCCGCTGATGGCCGCCGAACCGGCGTCGCAGCCGGTGGTCGCTTCGCCGCTGACCATCGGCGAAACCTTCACCGTGCAATCCAAGGCGCTGGGCGAAACGCGCCGCATCAACGTGTACCGCCCGCAACCGTGGGGCCTGGACCCGAAGACGCCGCTGCCGGTGCTATACATGCCCGACGGCGGCATCGGCGAGGATTTCCTGCACGTGGCCGGGTTGGTGCAGGTGCTGACCGGCAACGGCAGCATGCGTCCGTTCCTGCTGGTCGGCATCGAGAACACCGAGCGCCGCCGCGACATGACCGGCCCCAGCAACGTGGCGGAGGATCGCAAGATCGCGCCACGCATTGGTGGCTCAGCGGCGTACCGTGATTTCCTGCGCGATGAACTGATGCCGCAGGTGCGCCAGCGCTACCCGACCACCGACGAGCGTGCGTTGATCGGTGAGTCGTTGGCGGGCCTGTTCGTGGTCGAGACGCTGCTGCAGGAGCCAACCTTGTTCAACAGCTATATCGCGCTGGACCCCAGCCTGTGGTGGAACCGCGGCGCCTTGCTGTCTGGCGCAGGCAAGCAGTTGCCGTCAGTTGCCCGCAGCGGTGCGCGGCTGTTCCTGGCCAGCAGTGGCCAGCCGGAACTGGCCGCGTCGAGCGCACGCTTGGCGGCGGTGTTGCAGCAGGCATCACCGGCAACGCTGGTGAAGTACCAGCCGCTGCCGGAAGAGACCCACGCGACGATCTACCACCCGGCGGCGCTGCAGGCGCTGCGCACGCTGTTCCCGGCACCGCCGCCGGCTTCGCCCTGAGAGTGGCTTGGCGTGCGGCAACGCGGCGTGTGAGGATGCGGTAGCGGCGCCATCTGGGTGCGCCGCCCGCAACGGGAGAGCGAACGGATGCAGCGTTTACGTGGATGGAGCGTGGCGGTCTGCCTGGCCGTGAGTGGTTGTGCGATGGCGGTGGCGCCGCCAGCCGCGCAGGGTGAAGCGAAGGAGAGCGCGGCCACCGCTGTGCCGGGCGTGGTGCTGCCGGATACCGAAGCGCTGCGCGTGCACGATCCTGTTGGTCGTGATTATCCGATCTGGGTGGCGCTGCCGGCCGACTATGCCGCGCATCCTGAAAAACGCTACCCGGTGGTGTACGTGACCGATGCGCTGTACAGCTTTCCGTTGGTGCGCAGCGTGCGCAACCTGGTGGGGCAGCAGGGCGTCAACATCGAGGATTTCATCCTGGTCGGGTTGCCGCCGCAGGAAGGCCTGACGTCCAAGCAGAGCCGCTCGCGCGACTACACCCCCAGTGATCCTGTCCGCACGCCTGCCGGCTATTACAGCGATGACGTCACCTATGGCGGCGCGGCCCACTACCGCGACTTCCTGGCTGACCACGCGCTGCCGATGATCGATGCGCGCTACCGTACCGATCCGGCCCGGCGCGTGTTCGCGGGTCATTCCTATGGCGCGCTGTTTGGTGCTTACGTGCTGACGACCCAGCCCGACATGTTCGGCACCTACATCCTGTCCAGTCCGTCGCTGTGGTTCGACCAGGGCCTGCTGCCGCGCATGCAGGACGCCGCGGTAATGCCTTCGCAGCCCACCCGTGTGCTGCTGTCGGTGGGCGGCTACGAGACGGTCAAGCCGGGGCCACGCTATTCAACGGGCAATGACATGCTGCGGCAGACCGCCGACTTCGCCGGCCAGCTGCAGGGCAGTGGGCGAAAGCTGCAGGTGGAGAACATCGTGATTGATGACGAAGACCATCTCACTGTGTATCCGCGCGTGATCACCCGCGCGCTGCTGCAGGTACTTCCAGGCGAAGGACCGTATACCGGAGGCTGACGGCCAATTCCATCCACGCATGGCGTGGATCTACTGCGATGCGCACCGTTGCGTGAACGGAAAATGCTGCCAGTAGAGCCACGCCATGCGTGGATGGGACCTCACGCTGCCTGTGCATCCGCCCCGGTCAACACGCCGACATCCGCATGCCGGAAGCACAACCGGATCGCGTCCAGCAGCTCGCTCATGTTGTAGGGCTTGGGCAGGAAGTGGATGCCGTCGTGCAGCTGCGGCAGCACGGCATGCTGGTCCATGCCTGAAGTCACCAAGATCGGCAGCTCGGGATAGAGGCCGCGCACGCGGTTGGCGGCCTCGATGCCGCTGACCCGGCCGAGATTGACGTCGGTGAACATCAGGTCGAAGCGCTCTCCCGCCGCCAGCAGGCCCAGCGCGGCTTCGGCGCTGCTGACGCCTGCGACGTGGCAGGCCTGGCTCTCCAGCGCCATCCGGCTCAGTTCACGGGTTTCCTCGGCGTCTTCGATCAGCAGGACGCGTGGTTCAACGTGGCGCTTGGACAGCAGCATGACGCAACAACTCCGGACGGCAGGGCATGAAAGGCGCGCAAGTATGCGCAAGCCGGGGGTGATCCCGGCGTGCACGCCAGGCTAAGTGAGCGTTACAGCCGATGCTGGCGCCGGCGGCGTACCTGCCAGGCCAGCGCTGCGACCGCCAGCAGTGCGGTGCCGATGCGCAGGCTGGTGGCCTGCCAGCCGAGCGCAACGGCGTCGTCGAGGCTGAATACATTCCAGGCCAGGTTCATCGATATGTGTAGGGCCAGACCGCACCACAGGGTGTTGCCGTCGAGGTGGTCGAGCCAGGCGAAGATGAAACCACCGAAGGCGATCACTACGCCGACGAACAGGGCCATGCCGCCGCCGTCGAGGCCACCAAAGCCCAGCCAGTGCACCATGCCGAACAGCAGGGCCTGCGGCAGCGCCAGCAGGGGCCACGGGCCGCGCACGATGCGCACCAGCAGGGCGAAGCCGAGGCCGCGGTAAAGCACTTCTTCGGCCAATGGGAACAGCACGCCCAGCATCGCGGCATCCAGTGCTGTCAGCGCCGTGTTCGGCGTACCGAGCAGCGCCAGCCCCAGCCAGCACGGCAGGCTGGCCAGCAGCACCAGCGCCGGTCCGCGCAGACCGTTGCCACGCAATCCCAGGCTTTCGATCAAGCCCATGCCGCGCGGCCGCAGTGCGGTTGCCAGCAGTACCGCCACGATCACTGCCAGTACGTTGTCCAGCAGGCTTCCGCCATAGGGGATGGGCAGGGCTGGAATAGGGGCGCCGGCGGCCGCGGACAGGTCGCGTAGATTCAGGCCAAGGCCGACGCCAAGCAGGACCAGCAGCAGCCGCAGTGCACTTGGCAGCCGGGAAGCAACGCTCATGTGCAGGCTCCGTGCACGGTGATGGCGCAGTGTGGGACGGGACCGGGGCGGCGGCACGCGCCGGAAGTCCCTGTGCCATCGGTCATGCGTTGCCGCACAGTCATCCGCACGCAGGTACAGTCGAGGCCAGACCGACAGGAGCAATGCGAATGCTGTGCCCCGTGTGCAAGACCCAGACCCTGCAGATGGCCGAACGCCATGGCATCGAGATCGACTACTGCCCGAGCTGCCGTGGTGTATGGCTGGATCGTGGCGAACTGGACAAGATCATCGAACGCGCCACCGACGGTGCTGGTGCCGCCATGCCGCCGCCAGGGCCCGCGCCTGTGCAACCGCAGGCCGCGCCGCCGCCGGTGATGCACCGCGATACCCGTCATCTCGGCCAGCGCCATGATGACAACCGTGGCCAGTACAGCCAGGGCTACAAGAAAAAGAAGAAGGAGAGCTTCCTCTCCGAGCTGTTCGATTTCTGACGCTGCTCAGGGCCGGCGCAGGATGAACTCGCGGTCGCGGCTGTCGCCGACGATGAAGTCATACTCGCCGGCCTTGCTGCAGCCGTAGCGCGCGTAGAAGCGCTGCGCACCGAAGTTCTCTTCCCACACGCCCACCCACAGGGTGCGGCGCTGTGGCTGGTCCAGCCAGGCCATGAACGCATCCATCAGCCGCGCACCGTGGCCACCGTTCTGGTGGCTGGCCAGGATGTACAGACGCTTCAGTTCGACGTCGCCGTCGCGCGCGTCCGCATGCGGCAGGGTGTTGGCACCGGCGGCCAGATAGCCCACCACCGTTTCGCCATCCAGCAGCAGCCACACCGCGCTGCGCGGGTCGGACAGTTCGACCCGCTGCGGTGCGCTGCCGTAGTGATCCTGCAGGAAGCGGTGCAGGTCCTGCGGCGGATAGGAATCGCCCCAGGTTTCGGTATAGGTGGCGATGGCGATCGCCGACAGGGCGTCGACGTCGGCCAGGGTGGCGCGGCGGATATGCAACGACATGGTGCAGCCTGCAATGGAACGTGCGGCAGTGTAGCCGGCCCCGGTGGTTGCCGGGGCTGGCTAGTGCTCACGATTGCCTGCTCAGAACCACATGCGGATGCCGGCGACCCAGCGCGTATCGCGTGCATGGTCGCCCGCATAGTCGGCGGTATCGCCGAAGGCGCGTTCGTGGCTGATGCCGATGTACGGCGCGAAGCGGCGGTTGAACTCGTAGCGCAGGCGCAGGCCGGCTTCGACCTTGTTGAGGCCGCGGCCGATGCCGTACTCGGGTTCATCCTTGCTGGCCACGGTCGCTTCCAGCAGGGGCTGCAGGATCAACCGGTTGGTCAACAGCACGTCGTATTCGATTTCGGCCTTGGCCATCAGCTGGCCACCGGAACCGGCATACAGCGTGGCCGAGCTTTCGAACTTGTACGGCGCCAACCCCTGGATGCCGATCGCCGCCCAGGTGCGTGAGTCGGCGGGGCGGAAGTCCTGGCGTACGCCGACCAGCACGTCCCACCACGGCGAAATGGCGCGCCCGTAGAGTGCTTCCACGCCTGACGATTCCGTGCGGCCTTCGCTGCGTTCGCCATCGGTGCGCAGCCACAGGCGGTTGATGTTGCCGCCGATCCAGCCACTGGCCTCCCAGGCCTGGCCGTTGCCGTTCTTTCCATCCCAGTGTTCCAGGCGATCGATCAGCAGCAGGCTGTTGATCTCAGGTGCGTGTTCCATCGCACCATGCGCGATGGGTGGGAACGCGGCCGCACGATCGGCATCGGTGGGGACCGGAATCGGCTCGCGCGGTTCGGTAGGTGCGGGCGTGCCATGGCCCATCGCCGCGTGATCCATCTGGGAATGGTCCATCGTGGAATGGTCCATCGTGGAATGGTCCATCGCCGCCGGTTCCATCGCACCATGGTCCATCTTCGAATGGTCCATCTTCGAATGATCGACCCGTTCGACCGGCGCCTTCGCGGTTTTCGCCGGCGGGTCCATCGCGGCCATGTCATGGCCTGCATGTGATTGCGCGAATACCGGCAATGCAGCAGCCAGGCCCAAGGCCAGCAGGCTGGGGGAAAGGAGTGAGCGGCTCATTCTTCGATCCTCACTTCGCGCATCATGCCGGCTTCCATGTGGTACAGCAGATGGCAGTGGTAGGCCCAGCGACCGAGTGCATCGGCGCGCACGCGATAGGTGCGGCGTGTGCCGGGCGGCATGTCGATGGTGTGCTTGCGCACCTGGAATTCACCCTGTGCGTTTTCCAGGTCGCTCCACACGCCATGCAGATGGATCGGGTGCTGCATCATGGTGTCGTTGACCAGCACGATGCGCATGCGCTCGCCGTAGTTCAGGCGCAGCGGCTCGGCACCGGCGAAGGGAATGCCATCGAACGACCAGGAGAACTTCTCCATGTGGCCGGTCAGGTGCAGCTCGATCTCGCGGCCGGGCTCGCGGCCATCGGGGTCTTCGAACAGGCTGCGCATCGCACCATAGGTGAGCACCTGGCGGCCGTTGTCGCGCAGGCCGATGCCGGGGTCGTCCAGCTTCGGCTCGGTGGCCGAACTCTGCATGTCCACCAGCGGGTTGTTGCGCTCGCTGGCGGGGTGCTTCGGTGCCTTGCTGGCGGTATCGCCGCCACCATGCGCACCGTGACCCATGCTGGCGCCGCAGCCGCCTTCCATGCCCTTCATCGCCGCCATGTCGTGGCCGCCGTGGCCCCCGCCGCCCATGTCATGACCCATGTCGCTCATCGTCAGCAGTGGGCGCGGGTCGCGCGCGGGAATCGGTGCCTGCAGGCCATGGCGCACGGCGAGGGTGCCGGCGGCATAGCCGGTGCGGCCCATGTCCTGGCAGAAGATGGTGAAGGCATCCTGGCCGCTGGGTTCCACCAGTACGTCGTAGGTTTCGGCCGGGGCGATGCGGAACTCGTCGATGCTGACCGGATGGATGTACTGGCCATCGGCGGCGACCACGGTCATCTTCAGGCCGGGAATGCGCACGTCGAAGTAGGTCATCGACGCGCCGTTGATGAAGCGCAGCAGCACCTTTTCGCCACTGCGGAACAGCCCGGTCCAGTTGCCGGCAGGCGCAGTCCCGTTCATCAGGTAGGTGTAGGTGTGCGCGTTGATGTCGGAGATGTCGCTGGGCGTCATCCGCATCCTGCCCCACATGCCGCGGTCGGACAGCGCGGCCGACCAGCCATCGCGACGGGCATCGCGCAGGAAGTCGGGCAGGGTGCGCTTGTAGTAGTTGTCGTGCTCGGCGAGCTTCTTCATGCGCCGGAACAGCGCGCCGGGATCCATGTCGGTCCAGTCGGACAGCATGATCACGTGCTCGCGGTCATGCCGGTACGGCGCCGGCTCTGCCGGGTCGATGATCAGCGCACCGTACAACCCCGCCTGTTCCTGGAACAGCGAATGGCTGTGATACCAGTAGGTGCCGGACTGCTTGAGATCGAAATGGTAGTGGTAGGTCTCGCCGGGGCCGATGCCGTTGAAGCTCAGGCCGGGCACGCCATCCATGTTGGCCGGCAGCAGGATGCCGTGCCAGTGGATGGAGGTGGGGTGCTGGCCGAGCGTGTTGCGCACGAACAGGTCCACGGTCTGGCCTTCGCGCCAGCGCAGGATCGGTGCCGGCAGCGAGCCGTTGACGGTGATCGCCGGGCGGGTGCGGCCGGTGAAGTTGGCCAGTGACTCGCCGATGGCCAGTTCAACGCGGGTATCGCTGATGACCGCCGGCGCGCCGGCCAGGCGTGGCGCGGCGGAGGCAGCGGCGAGCGCGCGCTGCGGGATACCAGCTGCGGCAATGCCGGCAACCACGCCGCCAGCGGCGATGCCCTGCACGAAAAGACGACGCGACGGCATGGGCACAGCGCCCGGGCCGGGAGGAATACGGGTACTCATGGTGGTGACTCCAAACACGGAAAGACGCCAGCGCAGTGCCGGCTTCGGTGAGGCGTGTTGGATCAGCCGATGGGAGGGCGTGAGATCGGCGGCAGCGGCGGTGCCGGGCGGCCGTTGGCAGGCATCGGCTGCGGGGTCAAGGAAAGACCGGGGCCGGCCAGGAACGGTAGTGCCTGCACCGCCAGCAGCGGATGCTGGGCGCAGCTGCGCACGCAGTCCTTGATCTGGCAGTGCGCGTCATGGGCGGGGGCCTTGGCCTGCGGCGCCTCGTCGGCGGTCATGCCGGCGTGGTGGTGGCAGTCCGCATCGCCCTCATCGGTCACGGCCGAGGTCATCGCGTGGGCCATGCGACCCATCTCTTCGTGCCCGCTGGCCATGGCCGCGTTCAGCCCGTTGAGCAACAGGCTGAGCATGAGCACGACACGGAGCAGGGTCGAGGCGAGGGACATGGCGTCAATTTAGCCGCAAGCGGGGCCGGATGCACTTCATGCTGAATGGTGTGTTCAAGGTTGGAGCTGCACCAATGTAGTGCCGAGCCCATGCTCGGCTGCTTCTGCGCGACCGGCAGCCGAGCGTGGGCTCGGCTCTACAGGGGCATCAGCGTACGGTTGGCGCTACCCTTCCTCGCGCACGATCTCCACCAGGCGCGGGCCATAGCGGCTGAGCTTGGTGCCGCCGATGCCACCGACCCGGGCCAGTTCGTCCAGCGAGGTCGGGCGCTGTTCGGCGATGTTGCGCAGGGTGCTGTCGTGGAAGATCACGAAGGCCGGCACGTTCTGCTCGCGCGCCAGCTCGGCGCGCAGGCCGCGCAGCGCATTGAACAGGGCCAGGTCCTGTGGCAGCACCGACAGGCCGGTGCGCTGCGCGCTGCGTTCGCGACCGGTGCTGGCACTGACCGCATCACGGCGCATGCTGATCTGGCGGCGACCGGTCAGCACATCGCGGCTGGCATCGGTCAGGCGCAGGCCGCCGTGGCCCTCGCTGTCCACTTCCAGCAGGCTGGCCGCCACCAGCTGGCGGAACACGCTGCGCCAGGTGCGCGCATCCAGGTCGCGGCCGATGGCGTAGGTGCTCAGCTTGTCGTGGCCCTGCTGCTTGACCTTCTCGTTCTCGCTGCCGCGCAGGACGTCGATCAGGTGGCCGACGCCGAAGCGCTGGCCACTGCGGTACACACAGCTCAAGGCCTTCTGCGCGGGGATGGTGGCATCCCAGGCCGCAGGCGGGGTCAGGCAGTTGTCGCAGTTGCCGCAGGGCTTGGGATAGGTTTCACCGAAACCGGCCAGCAGCACCTGGCGGCGGCACTGCATCGATTCGCAGTAGCCCAGCAGGTGGTCGAGCTTGGACCGCTCCAGCTGCTTGCGCTCCTCGCTGGCCTCGGACTGCTCGATCATCTGCTTGAGCAGCACCACATCGCCCAGCCCGTAGCAAAGCCAGGCCTCGGCGGCTTCACCATCGCGGCCGGCGCGGCCGGTCTCCTGGTAATAGCCTTCCATCGACTTGGGCAGATCGGTGTGGGCGACGAAGCGCACGTCTGGCTTGTCGATGCCCATGCCGAAGGCGATGGTGGCGCACATGACGATGCCGTCTT
>RCUP01000138.1_pt1 | contig 72853 bp, 71 predicted proteins | sample 2166341 | NCBI WGS metagenome assembly RCUP01 (sample SAMN09932325, study PRJNA488358) | compost metagenome | isolation source: compost soil in succinonitrile-enriched | place: Germany: Experimental Botanical Garden | reverse complement strand
ATCGATGACAGCGTCGGCAGCGAGCACCGTTCCGAAATATTCTTCGGAGAGAACAGGACCGTCATCTACGCGGCGGTCACCAGGACTCGGTAGTTCTGACGGAGGCGGATCGAGCAGTGTCCGCCTCCGTTGTGGCTTTCCCCGCTGGGGACGATCCTGAAGCCACATTCAGGAGTGTATTCAATGAAGATGCAGATTGCTTTCAGGGAGACCGCGACGGTCAGGCACGATCATTCCGTCGCCATCGCGGTGGGGATCATCGAAGTCGGACCCGAGGAGTTGCAGGACTTCGAAGAGAAGGCTCTTGCGTTCAAGTTCCACTTCACCCCGGCCCATGGCCACGCCGTCGGCGTCTCGGTCGTCGGCGGGCCGCGGAAGATAGTCGACCGCGATGGATGGCTTGGAAACACGCTGGCGACAGGAACGCTGGAGGATCTCCTCACGAGCCACATCGAGCGCGCCATCCCCAACGATCAGCACAATGCGGACTTCGCACTGAGGGAGACAGAGCTTCCTCCTTCGCTCGAAGGCGGGGTGGTCTTCGCCTTTTCCGGATTCGTGCATGTGAAGCCCGAGCAGCCGTTCAGGTTCGAAGATCTCCAATGGTTCGAACACAGGGCTGGCGACCCGGCCGACCTCCTGCTGTTCACTGGACGATCAGGGATCGAACAGCGGCGCGAGCAGGGCCGTGTGGACATGGTGGAGAGCATGGAGGGCGAGGCGATGTCTGCTTTCCTGCGCGAGCCGCTCTGGGGCTTCGGAGAGGAGGCCTACGGTCTTCCCGGGACCATGCGCCTCGATGTCTACCGGAAGATGGACCGCTATCAGGATCTGGTACTCGCTGACGAGAGGACTCCGGCAGAGGAATCGGAACTCGAAGGGCTGCGGGAATTCATGCGCTATGCAGCCCTCGACAACCTCGAGAAGGACGAGATGTTCCGGAATTTTGTCAGGGAGATGCGCGAGCAGTTCCCTGAATTCGCTGGAAACCGCCCGATGACCGCGGAACAGATTGTATCGCGCGAGGAAAGCATGGGCGTGATCGTTGCCAGCCTCTTGAACTCCTCCGACAGCTACGCCCGCTAGTTGCTTCGGCATCGAAGTTCCGTCAAACGAAGACGGCCGCTCATGTCACGGAGCGGCCGTCTTCGTTTTTCAGGCCTTCCACTGATGGCTGCGGTGGCGCTTCCAGTTTCGGTTTCGCCAGTCCCGCCGCATCGAATAGTCCCAGCGGATGTGATCCTCGAGACTGCGGGTATGGCGGCTCCGACGATAGCCGATGCCGAACTCGACGCAGTCCTCGTCGTGGGCGAGGAAGGCGTTGTCGGCGATCTGCCGGGAGACGGGCGGACGCTCGCGATCCCAGTTGTAGCGACGGCGCTTGCCCGTGCGAGGAACCGGCCCCTTGCGGAAGTCGTCGGCGCTGTAGTCGTCGAAGAAGACCTTGCCGCGCCAGGTGCGGTGGGAAGGCTTCGAGATCCTCTCACGGCGGATCCGAGAGAAGTTGGCGAGGACATGGTAGGCGCTGATCTTGCGGCCGCAGTCGTCCCGGAAGACGATCTCGCCGTAGAAGGTGGCGCACAGCAGGCGGACGCGGCTCTCGGGATCCTTCACCTTGGGGTGGAGGTTGGAGGCGCGCAGCATGACCATGTTGCGGTCCATGTCGAAGTGGAAGTCACCATTGCTCATGAAGCCGGAGCTGTGGGACCAGCCGCGGCGATAAGCTCCCTCGTGGAAGGAGAAGTGATGACCGAACGTGGACAGGACGGCTTCGAACGACGGGAAGGTTGCACCCGTCGGGCATTTCAGCAGATAGACGCCGCGAGCCTCGTAGGAGATGCTGACCGCGCCCTGATAGTTATGGTGTCCTTGGGACATTTGCTACTCCGGTAGTCGGGACTATCCCGCACTACCGGAAATGAATCTTCTCATCTCGCATCTCTTGAATCCTTGTTCGGTCACCTTGATAGCAGTCCTCGGACGTGAGTTCAAGGTCGTTGTCAACTATTGCGGAAGCAGCGCCGGGACTTGTGCTTTTCGCGCATCACCGGCATTGTCGATCCGAGACCGAAAAGGAGATCGGGAATGACGGATGCGGCTGAACTGTTCGAGGCCTATGGCTTCGAGAAACTGGAGAGCGGAGTGTGGCGCTTCGCGAAGGATTTCACGGAGACCGACGCGGAGGTCAGCCAGGAGAACCTTGCTGTCGTCATCGTGGAGGAGAAGTCCGACGGCTCCTTCGTCGGACACGTGCCCTTCGTGTCGTCACAGAACATGGATCTTGCGGACGTTCCCGAACGCTCGCTGTTCTTCCCGAGCAGTGATCCGCGTGACATGGTGGCGCTCGCGCAGAACGAGGCCGGCAATTCCTTCTGCCAGGCCACGGGCCATTTTCCGGAAGAAGGGTTCGGAGACGACGAGGATGGCATGTTCATCACCTTCCCCTTCATGAGCGACCCATGGTCCGACTATGCGCTTGTGGCGACGGCGAAGCAGGAGGATCCCCGCTACGAACTCGTTTCGCCCGCGGACGTCTTCAACGGCTATGTCGCATGGCGCGACGAGTTCTGCGAGAAGGTGATTGCCAAGGCTCAGGCGCCGAGCACCTGAGCCAAGCAGGCTTCAGAAAGCAGAAAAGCCCCGGCAGGAGAAGGACACTCGCCGGGGCTTTTCTTTGAGCGGAGTGCTCAGGCGACCATGCGCTGGCCGCTTGTCTCATAGATCTCGTCCAGCTCGGCGGCCTTCTCGGTCTCCTGGATGTGGCGGAACATCTCCTCGTCCCAGTCGACGAACGCGCCGGGCGACAGGGACAGCTCTGCAACCAGATTGATGCTGACGTCGGCGACGGGAGCAATCCCGTCCTTGGTCACGCGCATCACGAGTCCTTCATGCGGAACGAAGACGTTCTTCACGCCCCGCGAGCGTGCGATGGCTGCATGGGCGTCGAGATGCTCCTCCTCGCCATGGACGGGGATCGAGATCTTGGGCTGGATGAAGCTGTACATCATCTCCAGCTCATGGGCTGTGGCGTGACCGGTCACATGGAGCGGCGAGCCATCATATTCCTTCGTGTGGACGGCAACGCCCTGCGCGCGGAAGCGGTCGAACACGCGCTCGATGTCCTCTTCGTTGCCGGGAATTGCTCTGGCGGAGTGAATGACGGCGTCGCCCTCGGCGATCTTCGGCAGGAAGCGGCTTCCGCCGATAGAGAGCTTGGCGAACGCGGCTCGCTCCTCACCCTGCGCCCCCGTGCAGATGAGCGCCATCTGGGCGCGGTAGAAGCGGGAGAGACGGCGCGGCTCGTCGAGCAGTGGCGGAACCCCGTCCAGCATGCCGAGCTTGCGGGCGATCTCGACGTTCTTGATCAGCGACCGCCCGGAAATGGCGACCTTGCGGCCGGATTTCGTTGCCGCCTTGATGGCCGTGACGACGCGGGCGATATTCGTCGCGAAGCAGGTGACGGCAACGAGGCCGTCGGTGTCGCGGAAGACCGCCTCCATGCCCTTTGCGAGGTCGTTCTCGGAAGTGATCGGGCTGCGGCGGTTGGCGTTGGTGGAATCGCAGACCATTGCAAGGACTCCTTCCCTGCCGAGGCGCTTCAGTCTTTCAACGTCGATCCTTTTGCCGACGATCGGCTTCGGGTCGAACTTCCAGTCGCCCGTGTGCCAGATGGTGCCGGCCTTCGTCTTGATCGCCAATCCCACGCATTCCGGTACCGAGTGCGTCAGGCCGATGGTCTCGATCTTGAAACCGCCGATCTGGAACTTGTCGCCGGGATTGAAGAGCTTGATCTTGACCTTCTTCTTCGCGTCACGCTCATCGAAGCGCTGCTTGAGGACTTCCGCTGCGAACCTTGTCGCCACGATCGGGCATTTGATCTGCGGCCAGAGGCGGTGGATGGCGCCGATGTGGTCTTCGTGGGCGTGGGTGACGATCAGCGCGTCAAGGCGGGGAAGGATTGACTTGAGGGACTGGGGGTCGGGGAAGATGGCTTCGACGCCATCGATGTCGCGGGGTGCGAACTGGGATCCGGCATCTACCAGGATCCATCGGCCGCGGTGGCCGTAGAGCGTCCAGTTCATTCCGATCTGGCCGACGCCGCCGACCGAGCAGATCAGCACTGAGTCGTTGTCTGGAACCGGGAAGGTTGTCTTGAGGGAGGGTGGGTTTGATGAATTCTTGGGACTTTCGTCTCTGGCGATCATCGGTGCCGCCAATCTTGTCTTTTCTGTCATGGGCTTCTTTTCTCAGGTCCTGTGCATAATGTCAACTCCGGGGGAACAGGATGGCAGCGCATTGAATCCTTGGCTGCAAGCTCCCTCTGCCTTGTCATCTCAACCCTGCTGTATGGGCGCGCAATCGGCAAAGGCTTTCCTTCCGGCTTTTGGAACCGTGCGGCGTTATTTGCCACGGCGGGCTCCGGTGAAAATTCCGTAGAACAGGATGCTGTGGATCGCGAATGAGACGGCGAGATTCCACCACGCGAGGCTGAAGCCAAGGAGCGTGAACGTCGGCGTGTTGCACGAAACCATCTTCGTGTTGGAGATCTGGGAGGCGAATGCGTCGAGGCTCGACATGTCCATCGTCCGGGTCACGCAGCTCGTCGGGCCTTCCCACCATCCCTGCTCCACACCCACATGGTGCGCGGCCAGAATGACGGAGACGCCGAAGCAGAGCCTTGCGAGTTCGATCATCCCGCGCTGCCATCCCGCAAAGCGGCTTCCCGACAGGCCGAGTCCGAGGGCGACGACCAGGGCGGGAATTCCGGCGTAGTAGGGAATCCGCTGCCTGAGGCAGAGCACGCAGGGTTCGTATCCGATCTTCTGGATCACAAGCGCCGAGACGATTGCAACCACGGCCGTTGCGAGTGCCGCCGCCGTCGCGATTGTCCGTCTGTCGAGCATTCCCATGAATCCTTCAATCCTGTTCATATTCACGTCTTATAGAAGGATTGGGTCTTTGGCAAACATTAATGGCATCTGCGAGCAAAAAGGATTCAATCCTGTTTTCACTTGTCGGTTGGAATGATAGACATCTCTCGGAGAGACATGGAGAATTCGAATGATCAGATTCCTGGGAAAGAACGAGTCCCCTGCAGAACATCCGTCCGACCTGGTGGGGCGCTTCGTCGGCAAGGAGGGCCTGACAAGCTACCGCACCTACAGCCGCCCCATGCTGGTCACCGGATACAGCGGAAGCCGCCTATACGTGAAGGCGAGCCTCGTCGATCACAAGACCCTGGACGGAACACTGAAGCTGCTGCCTGTGGAGGAATGGGACGAGGAGTTCCACATCCAGCTCAAGTCCGTCGTCTACGTGTGCGACACGAAGGAGGAAGGCGAGCAGGTGATGGCCGCCACAAGGCGATCCAAGCAGATCTGGGAGGAAGGCGAACGCAGGCTCAGGGCCGAGATCGTGTCGGTCTACCGCGACCTTGTCGCGAACCAGCCCGACGAAGACGAGCGCCCGCGTCCCTGAGCCTGCCTCAGGAGGCGATCTCGCTGATGGCAGAGGCAGGCACGGGCTTCCCGAACAGGAAGCCCTGGACCTCGGTGCATCCCACCCGTCTGAGATATTTCAGGACGCATTCCGTCTCCACGCCCTCGGCGAGGATCGGTATCTTCAGGCTCTTGCCGAGGATGATGGTCGACCGGATGATCGCGGCCGCCTGCGGATCGCTGGCCACCTGGGTGACGAAGGACTTGTCGATCTTGATCTTGTCGAACGGGTAGTTCTGCAGCGTCGAAAGGCTCGAGTTGCCTGTGCCGTAGTCGTCCATGGCAAGGCTCACCCCCATCTCCTTCAGGGTGTCGATGATCATCCTTGTCTGTGCCGGATCCGCGACGATCCCCGACTCCGTCATCTCAAGCTCGAGGCGCGATGCCGGCAGGCCGGAACTGGCAAGCGCATCGGCCACGATGTCGGGAAGGTGCGGATTGGATAGCTGCTCCGCGGCGACGTTGACCGCGATCTTGTATGGCATGTTCCAGCGGGCCGCCTCGCTGCACGCAGTGCGCAGAACCCATTCTCCGATGGCGGAGATGTATCCGTAGGCCTCGGCTATGGGAATGAACTCGGATGGCGGGATCATCCCCTTCTCCGGGTGGTTCCACCGAAGGAGAACCTCGAACCCGACAAGCTCCCTGGTGGCGGCGTCGTTCTGGCGCTGGTAGTTGAGTTCGAACTCTCCGCGCTCCATAGCCTGCCTTAGATCAAGCGCCATCTCACTCTTGGACCGGATCGCCTCGTCCCGCCGCAGGTCGTGGTAGGCGATGTCCACGCCATCCTTGCGCGCCCTGCCAAGCGCGATGCTCGCCTTCGACACCAGCGTGTCCCCGACCTTGCCATCGCCGGGATAGATGGAGATGCCGACATTCGTCTCAACGACCACGGGCTTGCTCCGCCACATCACAGGCCGCGACATCATCCGGATCAGCGCCTGCGCAAAATCCGTGACGTCGGAGATCGCATTGCATTTGACTACGGCCACGAACTCGTCGCCGCCGATGCGGGCCACCACGGCACGGTCGTCGCATGCCTTGAGTATCCGCTTTGTCATCGTCCGCAGCATCTCGTCGCCGGCCGCGTAGCCGTGGACGTTGTTGACGTTCCTGAACCGCCGTATGTCGAAATAGAGCACTGCAAGCCCGCGCCCTTCCGCGGATGTCTCGGAGATCAGTCTTTCGAGAGACTTTCCGAGACCCACCCGGTTTGCAATTCCCGTCAGCGGATCGTGATGCTCCAGATGCTCGAAGCGAAGCCGCGCCTCCTGGTCCGAGCGCGCGTCGATGGCGTAGAACGCCCAACCGCAGACGAGTAGGAGCGACATTATGGTGAGCACGGCAAGCATCAGGATCGAGTCGGACATCACCAGAACAGGAACATGAACCGAGTTGTCCGGGGTGAGGGTCATCGCCGCCATGGCGATGAAATGCATCGACAGCAGGCTCAGCATCATGGCCGCCATCGAACCGTATACGCACCAGCGGCACGCCGGGCGGGCCAGACGGTTGGTGGCCACCACTCCGAAGAACGCGGACAACGCGACGGCGGAGAGCAGCCCTGCCCTGCTCCATTCGACGGTTGCCTGAACATTGTATGCGAGCATTCCGATTGCATGGATGCCTGCGATGCCGAGGCCGATCAGAAGGCCCGAGGCCTCCACCATGCTGCTCTCCTCCAGCGACAGGACGGCGACGGCGGCCGTCATGCTGGCGATCGCGAAGAGAAGCGCTCCGCTGGCCATGAAGGGATCGTAGGAATGGGGGATGGACGGCGTATATCCGACCATTGCCGCGAAATGCGTGGTCCAGATCATGCACCCTCCGACGATGCCGGACAAAAGTATCCAGTTGACCTTCGTCACCCCCGAAGAAGAGCGCGCACGTCCCATGAGCGTCACGAACAGGACTGACCCCACGCAGCAGACGAAGAGCGACACCCCGAGGTATTTCAGGTCGTGCTCGTTCGTGAGACAGTTGAGGATATGCATTTCAGGCCACGCAGCGGTTGTTCCCATGCCGCCAGACATCATGTCGTGAAGGACTGGTACGATTTCCAACTTAGCCAGAACGAAATCTCCAAGGAAATCACTCTGGCTCCTTCCGGCACAAGTCCTTGAGACTCGCTATCGGACAGTGGTGGCTGGACTAGCACCTGAGATGCGGCGTCGCAATAGGGCCATCCGCAGATACACGCAACTGCATGAATCTGCGCGAGGAAAAGTTGTGCCCGGAGCCATGAGGGAGCAAAGGCGAAGGCTTCGAGCCCCGCCCGGCAGGGCTTGGAACCTTGCGCCACGACGGCGAGGTGGCCGCATCGAGTGCGCTTTCGGGACACTCGTCTCAAAACGGAACCAGCCCGGGAGCGCCGGGCTGGCGAAGGAATAACAGGTCAGACGCCGCCGCCCGTGCTGTAGTCGGAGCCGCCGGAACCGCCGCCGGTGCTGTAGTCGGAGCCGGAACTCGATCCCCAGTCGGAGCTGGAGGACGACGAGGAAGACGAACCCCACGACGAGCTGCTGCTGGAATCCGAGTTCCACGAGCTGCCGGAGGACTGTGGCCAGGGACTGTTGGACACGGTCTCGCGATAGGACGGGGCCGGAGCGACGTGGGCGTTGCTGAGAACGCTCCAGATCGCATCGGCGGTCAGCGTGCCGAGCATGAGGTTCGACAGATGCGTGTCCATGCTCCCGCTGAAGGAGTGGTCGCTGTGGTGCCAGTCCTTTCGGCGCATCTTGCTCTCGATGGACTCGAAGCCGCTTGCGCGGGACTTGAGCGAGGCGATCTCGCGGGCGAGCGAGTTCGACTGGGCCTCGACGTCGGCCAGATCGTTCCGGTTCTGGATGATCTTGCGGACGATCTCATCGTCCTCCGTCGTCGCGGTGCGGCGTGCGAGTTCCTGCAGGTCGCGGATGTTGATGCGCTCCAGAGCTGCGGCCAGCTCGCGCTTGATCTTCTTCAGATCCTCGTCCTGCGCGATCGACGCATCGGAGAGCGTGCGCTGGGCGGTGGCGATGAGCGCATGCTCCTTGGAGATGGCGTCTGCCGCAGCGTCAAGCGCCTTGCCGGCCGCGCGCAGCTTGTCCTTGAAGGGAACCAGGGATGCGAAGGCCTTTTCATGAACCGCGTCGAGCTTGACGGATTCCGAAGCGAGGCGCTGCTCGACCTGCTCGAGGTCGTCGCGATGCCAGCCGGGGATCTTCAGAAGGTGGTCGTAGTCCGCCGAGGCCTTGTCGTAGTTGACAAGACGGGAGACCCAGCGGTCGAGGCGTGCGACCAGTCCGGAGGCGGCGTATCCTTCGGTGCCGAAACCACGCTTTCGCAGGTAACGGAAGAGATCGTCCGCCTCGTAGGCTTCGGCCTTCTCGCGGCATTCGTCCTCGACGCGGGAGACGCGCTCGCGCTTCGCCTGTGCGGCCGCGTTGAGTTCGGCGACGGAGACCGAGAGCGTCATGTTGGCGGCGTCTGCTTCGAAGCTGGTCTTCAGGCCTGCCTCATGGTCATCGAACGCCTTCTGCGCGGCGCGAAGCTCTTCCTCTCGGGACTTGTGCTGGGCCATCAGATCGCGCACGCGGCCTTCACCTGCGGAGACTACGCCCTGCTGCGTTTCGAGGCGATCCTTGCGACGCTCGACGAGAGCCTTGATCTCCTTCGGAAGATCGAAGCCGAGGTCGAGGTGGATGTTCGCCAGCGAAGCCCAGAGTTCAGCCTGCGTCGACAGGAGCTGGCGGGAGCGCTTGCCAAGATCGAGGCTCCGCTCGGTGCGGCGCGCGATGTCTGCCTCGACTTCGCTGCGGAGGCCGCTGATCTTGCGGTAGAGGGTGCTGCCGGAAGTGCTCATCGGATTTCCCATCCCTTGGTGATCATCTGGTTGTTGACCGTTTCGAAGGCCCACTTGAAGTCGATGCTTCCGGCAGGCTTCGTGCCGCCGAGGCTGTCATCGAGGATGCCGTCGGCCTTCTTGTCGGCGGCGATCGCGTCGAACTTGCCTTCCGGAATGCGCACGGCGAACATGCGGACGCGGTTGGTCTGGCTCGTCTCGGCGTCGAAGATGTCCGCCGATGCGGGCTTGCCAGAAGCGTCGATCGCCTCGACGGTGGCGTACCAGGCCTTCTTGCTGCGATCCTGCTTCTCGAAACGCCAGAAGGCGGTGTAGACGCCCTTCCGGTTCACGATGCGCAGCGTGTACGGCGTGCGGATGAACTTGAGGGTCGCCGCGATCTCGTCCTTGAGGATGTCGAACTGGCGGCCATCGGCCTCCTCGGCGCGCATGCGCAGAACATCAAGCTTGGCGTCGATGAGCTTGCGGGCATTTGCGTCCATCGACTCCTTCGCGGCGCTGGCGACGACGTCGTCGGCCTGATGCTTGAGGAGACCGACGAAGGCCTTCTGCTTCATGCCCTTGGTGACGGCTTCGGCGCTCTGGATAGCACGGACGACGACCTGCTCGTCGCGGATCTCGATGCCCTGCTTGCCCGAGCTTTCGATGCGGGCGATCTCTGTCAGATCGGCATCGTCGCCAGCGGTGTGCGCCGCATCACGGGCATCCTTGACGGCGACGGCGAGCTTGTTCGGCAGATCCACGGTGTAGAGCTGCTCGATGCGGGCAAGCTCGCGTTCGCGCGGAACGACAACGCTGAAGTGATAGCCTGTCCACGCAAGCACGCTGACCGACGCCGCGGCTGCGAGGGCGATGCCGACGCGGCGGCCATAGACGCCACGGCGGGTGTAGGCGCGGGCGAGGGAAAGCTCGATGCCGTGCTTCGGAGCCTTGTAGACGTAGAGGCCCTTCTCCATCTCGTCGACGGCGGCTTCGAGAAGCTCGTCGGAGACCTCGCGGCCCTGAAGCAGGTTGTATTCCCGCATCTTGGCCTTGAGCGCGTCGCGGTACTGGTCGCGGTTCAGCTCATCGAGCTTGACGTTCTCGCGGTGAACGAGCGTGTCCACCGCGTCCATCGCGAGCATGATGGCGTCGAAGGCTGGCTTCTTCGCCTGATTTTCTGATGCTTCCATCGGAGCTTCCCCTGGCTGGATGACTTAGGCGGCGGCCGCGATGATGGCCTGGCGAGCCGCCTCGGCATCCTTGGCGATGATGGCGGTGTTCTCGGTCGACTTGGCACGGGCCTCCTCGGCGAGCTTCCGCTGCGTGACAGTCCAGTTCTCGGTTGCGGCGATCAGCGTCTTCATGGACGCGACGGTGCCGTCGTCCACCGAAGTGTAGGCCGTCGTGGTCGCATCCTGGAGGAGCTTGTCGCCCACCGAGGCGAGAGCCTCGATGGCGTCGGCACGGCCCGACTTCATCGCATTGATCGACTGGGTCAGCTCGTGGAGGCCGAGGAAGCCCGTCATCGTGACCTTGAGAGCCGCGAACACGATCTTGTTCGTGGAGAAGAAAGCCGAGGCCTCGTTGGCGCCTTCCTGCTTGATGTTCGTGATCTGCTCGAGGCGCTTGAACGTCATGTCGGCGATGTTGTAGCTGGACGAGAGGTTCTCAGACTGGCGCTTGGCGGACTGCCAGCGGCTTTCTGCGGCTGTCTGGAGGCGCTGCGCATCGTCGCGGGCGAGTTCGAGCTTGGCACGCTCGCCCGGATCGGAATCCGCTGCGGCGACAACGGCGGCATTCGCTTCAGCCGTCACCTTCTTGGCGGCTTCGAGCTGTTCGGCGGCCGTCTTCATCAGTTCGTAGACGAGGACTTCGGCTTCCTTGAGGGCGCCGCGGTAGTCGACATAGGCTTCGAGGACCTTCTTCTCGCGGGCGATCTGGTCAAGCGAGTCCTTGATGACCTCCTTGAACGTCTTCTCGTTGAGATCGAAGCGGTAGGCCACGTCGCCGCGCGTGATCTTCATGTAGATGTTTCCGAAACGCTCGCCGACGGACGGAGAGCCGCGCTCGGCCTGGCCGACCATGCCCTTCATGTCTGCAATGATGCTCTTGAAGTTGCCTGCGATCTCGGACTGGCGGTCGCCGATCGTCATCTGCGAGATTTCCTTGGACGCCATCGCGGAAAACACGTCCTGATAGGCCAGCGTGCGGCCGACGACGAGCGCCTTGGTCTCGTCGATCTCAGCGAGGGAGGTCATGAGCGGCGCGATGATGCTCGAATCAGGTTCGCCGACCGAAAGACCGAGATCCTTCAACTTGCTGATGGCGGCAGTCAGGTACTTCGGGGCGGAGGCGACGACGGCGGCTGCGGTGGTCATTGGAATCCTTTCCATGGACAACAAACTTTACCCTTGCAATATCAGACCCAACGGCCTTGTCAACATATATGGCATCGAGTCCTGTGATTTTTAGAGGACTCGACATCGAATTCTTCACGCCCTCGCGACCGCACGATGAATTGCGCGCCGCAGCAATTGACTTGCTCCGCAGGCGGCGGCCAACATCGCGTAAGGATTCACCAGAGATGCAGGCAGTAATGGACAGCAAGGAACTCAAGCCAGGCCATGGCAGATATCCCGACGTGATCGTCATGGGAAAACCGCTGCAGGAGTGGGCAGTCGAAGACACAGGCCAGACGACCGAGGAAATGTTCGCGTGGAAGCGGGCGGTGGTGAACGCCACCGGATCGCTGTTCGACGAGGCGGTAGGCCCGAGCATGACCGCGAGATTCGAGATCCGTTTCGAGCGGCTCGCCGAGGAGGAGCACGTCCGCGGGCAGATGGCCGAGTTCGAGGATGGCGCAAGGGCGCTGGGATTCGAAAACGCAAGGATCACTTCGCGGATTGAGATCACACCTCCGGACGGAAGCCCCCGCCGCTACTTCGCCGGGGTGGGCTTCGGCAAGACCCATGCCCTCATCGGCCTCGACGAGGGGAAGTGGCGCATCTTCGACATCGCCGAGGTGCTCGGCGGCGCCGGAATTGCAGCCCCCGCAGCAACGACTGCGGATTGAACTCAGCCCCAACACGGAGCACCTCCCATGCAATGGATACTGCAACAATTCGAAGACACCGAGAAGCTTTCAGCGGCGCTTGACCGTCTGGGCATCAGCTATACCTGGCACAAGGTCGTGCCGTTCATCGGGGAACTGACTCCGGAGCCGGAAGTCGTTGATCCGAGCGCCGTCGTCCTTTTCGGATCCTATTCGCTCTGGCGCACGGCGCAGGCGAAACAGTGGAATCCCGGGGTTTTCACGATCAAGCCTTTCCTGTCGCAGTCCGCCTGGAGGGAGCATCTCCTGAATGGCGACGTCCGGCTCATGACCGTCAGGGAGGCGGCCGCACTGGAACCCGACGAGACGCTGCACTTCGTCCGGCCCGTGAGCGACAGCAAGGAGATCGCCGGCGTGGTGATGTCGACGGCGGAACTCGTGCAGACGGCACAGAACGTTCTCTGCGTCAAAGTAGACGAAATTCCGGAAGGCTCCCTGTCGCATGAGACGGAACTGCTGCTGGCCGAACCCGTGAGGATCCAGAAGGAGTGGCGCTGCTGGGTCGTTGACGGCGAAGTCGTGACGTGGTCGCTCTACAAGGAAGGCTCGCGCGTGGTCTACCGCGCCGAGATCAACGAGGACGCGCTCGATTTCGCCCGCTCCATGGTCTCGCTGAACCCCGGGTACTCGCGCGCCTACGTCCTCGATGTCTGCCGCACGGACGACGGCCTGAGGATCATCGAGACCAACTGCATCAACGCGGCCGGCTTCTACGCAGCCGACCTCGTCAAGCTCGCGGCCTCGATAGAGGCCCTTGCGCCTTGATGGCGGCGAGCGCTTTCCCAGCAGACCGAAGGAGGATCGCAATGTCGAATGCAATCATGCAATGCCTGGCGAACTTTCGCCCAAGCGACAGGAAACTCTTGTCGCTTGAACTCGGCACGGAGAATAGCCGCGACTTCGCCATCCTTTCGATCAAGGAATTCGTCGTCCGCTGGGAGCGGGCCGACTGGCTGGACAGCGGTTCGATTTCACGGATAGGGCGATGGCTGGCCGCCCATCAGCCAGCCGAGGTCGTCGGGCAGTTGCTCGACTGGGCAAACTCCGCCGCAAGTGCCGCTCGATCAGCGCTTGTCGAAGGTATCGAGGAAGGGCTCCGCCGGAGGTCTTCTCATGAGTGAGTCCAAGTCGATCCGTCGGTTCAAGCTTCTCAAAGCAGCGACTAGGCCAGAGGCTCCCGCCGTCACTCGGACGGATCTGCGGGCATCCGTGCTCGGCATGCTCAATGAAGAGGATGGCTTCATGTGCCACGATTCATCGTGGCCCTCGAACATCCTGAAGGAACTGGTGGCGGAGGGACTGGCCGAGTGCGAGGTCAGGGTCGGGATTCCGACCTACTGGCGGAAGTCATAGCCGCCAGAATGCGCATCAGGCAGGTTCAAGCGCCCGCTTGATCTTGTCCACGGCCTTGAACTCGATCTGCCGGATCCGCTCCTTGCTCACGCTGTAGCGTTCGGAGAGGGATTCGAGCGTCTCAGGGTCGTCCAGCAGCCGTCGGGAGCGAAGGATGTCGCTCTCGCGATCATTCATGGCAGCGAGGATGTCGTTCAGCCGTCGGACGTTGCTGTCCTGCTCGGAGGCATCGATGATGATTTCCTCGGGTGACGGGCCTGGATCGATGACAAGATCGCCGACAGTCGCCGAGCCGTCATCGATCAATGAAATCGGAGCCGACAAGGAAGTGGCCGGAGCGCGCGCCGCAAGGATCGACGCCATGTCGGGCTTCGCGATCCTGAAGCGCGCCGACATTTCCTCGAGAATGGCCTCCTCGGTCGCTCCCCTCGCCTCGAGTTCGCGTCGCAGCCTCGGAGCCTTGAAGAAGGCGCTCTTCGTCTCCTTGGTGCGTGGAACCCTGACAACGGCGGATTCCCGTTCGACGAATTCTTTCAGTTCGGCCTCGATCCACCATTTCGCATAGGTCATGAAGCGAACGCCTTTTTCGAGTTCGAACTTCTTGGCCGCTCTGACAAGTCCCACGTTCCCGGCCGATGTCAGCGTTTCGAGCGTGTGTCCATAGTTCCGGAAGCCGGAGGCAAGCTTGATGACCAGACGCAGGTGAGCCTCGACCAGCGCGTGCTCGGCCCTGATGTCGCCCGCGGCAGCGCGACGGGCCAGCTCGGTCTCCCTGTCGACGGAGAGATATTCCCTAGTGGACGCAGTCGCCGCATAGCGGGTGAATCCACGGCTCTCGTTGAATACGGCAGGCCTCTTCGAAGCCATGTGTCATTCCTTGTCGAAACCCCAATCGCGGCGTTCAACCACAGAACATGCAATCCGTCAATCGTCGCGGCATCATGGATTCGCATGAATGAGGATTGTCGCGCATTTGGGTAGAGGCTTCCCAGTCCGCCGGGCTTCCTGACTGAGGGAGTTGATGATTTCGATGGGATGGCGCAACAATCACCGGGAGGCACAACGGAGCAAGGACTGACGATGGAGAGCGGCGACATCTATCTGTACAACAACCGGGGCCGGGGATGGGGCAGCTATGCCAGGCCCGTCGGAACGGCTCTGGTCGTCATCGACATCCTGCGCGACAGTGATGGAGAACCCGCCTGGGTGAGCGCGCGGGACGCTTTGAACCTCACGACCTACCGGGTCTATCCGGACCAGCTCGACCCGGTTCCGGACGGCAAGACTGTTCCGGAGGCGCTGCATGAGATACTCGACACGCTGCTGGGGAAAGAGAAGTCAGCGAAGTTTATGCGCGACAGGATGCAGACCTATGAGAGCCTCGTCAGTTCCGGCAGAATACCACCGATCGATGAGGCAAGAGTTGTCAGGCCTTACGACGAGGGATGTTCTGTAAGGCCCTGACACGCAGCCAGAAGTCATTTTCGCGGCCCCTGACCTCCCAGCAGTGACCGACCAGCTCGCCTTCGATCCAGAAGGATCTCTGGAACCCGGTGGAACCCTCAATGGTCGCGCGCGGCCAGTGCTTCCTTACACGGACGAGTGCTTCATCCAGGGACGACACCCGCGTCCGCGGGCCGAGTTCCGGATGGATGTCCTTCATCATCGGGGCGATCTCCAGCGCTAGTCGTTCTCGCCCCACCATTGGGAGAGCATTGCATCGACCGCGGAGGCGATAATCCCGCGTGGCCCATTGTCGCTCCATTCATGCAGCGGGATCTTGCGGAAGAGGGTTCCCCTGTCCATCCGCATGCGCAGTGTCAGCGCCTGTCCACGGAGGCGCAGGCTGAAGCCCACCCCTCCGCCGGGCGTGGTGAACTCCATCATGACGTCGTCACGCCGATCGCTCTGCGTGCTTCCTTGGTCGAAGGAGGAAGACATGCCCGTTCCGAGTTCGGAAGGCTGCGCCAGGGCGTAGAGATGCAGCCTGCCCCTCGTGTTCGCGAGCACCCTGAATGCGACGAGCCTGACGGTCTCCTTGAACTGGTCGCTCACCTCGATGAGTCGGTCTATGTCGGCGAGGCATCTGGACCCGTCCGCGACAAGTCCGAGTTCCTCCTCGTCCATGACATTCAGATCCGGCTCCTCCATCAGTCCTCCATTCTGCCCTTGTAGGGATGCCCTAGCATATGGCGCTCGCATCTCTCCACGATCCGCATCACCGCGCGGCGATCCTGTCGGTTCATCTCGCCCGGGAGCTTGTGAACGGCGCCGCCACTGCCCATCGGAACCGGATAGTACATGTCCTCGTCAAGCCGGAGATCAGCGAAAGAAGCTTTCCCGCGTTCGGTCATGGGAGCATCTTCCTTCCGTTCTTGATGACGTTGCCGTAAAGCACGGCGCTGATCTCGCCGAGGACGATCATCTCGGCATGGAGCTGCTGCAACTGCGCGATGACGGTCTCGCGACGCGCCTGATTGGCCGCGAGAAGTTCGACAGCCCTGCGCGCCCAGTCCTCGGACGAGTGCGCAGGATCGTCCGCCGCAAGCCATGGTCCGCCCTCGAGCTCGCCCTGGCGGCTGAGCGTGGTTTCATCCACGCGGTGCCAGAACCAGTATCCATTGCCGGGATAGCAGCGGACGATCTCAACGAGGAAGCCGCCGGGATGCCAGATCACGTCGCCGGGAGCGGCCTCCATGATCTTGTCCGACGACAGACGGACAGTCGGCTGGCCTGCGCTGAATTCGTTATAGTCCATAAGGATTCAATTCCTTGCGTAGCGGACGGCATCTTGGTGCGCCGCGGCGAATTTTCGGGAAAGCATGTTCCAGTCCTGTCCGTGCGCCTTGACGAGATCTGCGATCGTCACGCGGTAGTTCCACGCGGCCACCCAATCGCGCGGATGACCGGTCACTGCGACGATGAAATCGAGAGCCTGCTCTTCGGGCAGGATGTAGTGGCCGGTGCGCAGTCCGTAGGAGGCGAGCGCCGGAAACGCCTGCTTGTCGATGAGGAGGAGTTCCTCCTCGCGCTCGTCCATGGGCTCCTCCTCGCCGATGAGGTTCATGAACCGCGAGAACGCAGCGTCGAAATCAGCGACAGCGAAGCGCGGATAGTCGGCGAGACCGTCCTTGGGAATCATGACCGGAAGATCTATGACGTAGTCCGACGGCGCGTAGTCGAAATCGTGGTCCATGTCACTCATCGCTGTCCTCCCCGAGCATCTTCTTCCAGAAGCCGCTGTTGCGGGCCTCGTCGCTCAGATCGTCCTCATTCAGCGGGGATACGTCGAAGGTGATTCCGTCCTCGGTCACCCAGTCTGGATCCTGGGCCTTGATGCCCGAGAACGTGATCGCCATCCCGTACTTGCGGCCGATGTCCGCCGCGGCAGCCTGGATGTCTGCCGCGATCTCCTCGAGAACCTGTTCTGGAATGTAGCCCATGGTCAAACCTCGCATTCGGAGGATTCGAGATTGAATCCTCAATCAGATGTCATGTTAGCCCTCGGATGCGCGCACGCAAGCCCGAGAGCACATGTTTCAGGCGGTCTCGAGCAGCGTCAGGACGCGCTTCTCGAAATCCCCTTGCGCCGCCGCGAAGACCTCGTCCCTGCCGCCTTCCGAGACCGGAAGCGTCAGTACCATGCCGTTCCAGACGCAGAGGAGCGTGCATGCATGCACGTCGCCCGTCCTGCCGACATGGTACTCGCCGATGGCCGACGACGCGAAATGATCGTCGTCGCCGGGTTCCCAGACGAGCTTCCTGACCTGCGGCGCGGCAGTCACCGGAACTCCTCCGGCAGCGGAACCGACAAGAGGGTCTTGCCGCTTTCGGGATCGACCCATTCGTCGTGCTCGTCGAACGACAGAAGCCGGATGTCCGGCGCCTTGGCAATGCTCGCGCCCGAGAGCGCCTTCATGCGTGCCTCGGCAAGCTTGCGTGCGGCGAGGATCGCCTGCTGGGCGACCTCCGAAACCTCCATCATCGCGGCGGCCTCCGAAGCGGTGTCGCAGGACGCGCAGATCGCGTCCTTGTCGATGCAGACGTCGCTTCGGGTGTCGCTTTCGTCAGTGTATTTCCAGCGTTTTTCCGTATCGTCCCAAGCGCGGGCGAGAGGAAAGCCGATAACGGATCGCCCATCGTCGGCAGTGACGCGGAAGGGAGCCTTGACCCCGCCCCATTCGGTGAAGTCCTTGGCGAGGCAGATGCGCCCGGCAATCTCGTTGTAGGACGGGCGCATGGCCCGTCCCCGGTTGTGATAGACGATCATCCGGCTGCCTCACAGTTCTTCGGGAACGTTGTGCTTCAGCTCATCGATCCAGATCTTGGCGTTGCCGTCCGACGGGGCGCGCCAGTCGCCGCGGGGCGAGAGCGATCCGCCTGAGGTCACCTTCGGCCCGTTCGGCACCGCCGAGCGCTTGAACTGGCTCGTGGTGAAGAACCGGAACAGGAAGGCTTCGAGCCACTTGCGGATCGTCGGCAGGTCGTAGGCGACACGCTTCGCATCCGGGAAGTTCGGCGGCCATGCTCCCTTCTCCGCATCGGCCCATGCGTGCATCGCGAGGTAGGCGATCTTCGAGGGCTTCATGCCGAACCGCGTCGTGTAGTACACGAAGAAGTCATGCAGGTCGTACGGGCCGATCTTGTCCTGCGTGCTCTGGATCTTGCCGTCGGCGTCGGCGGGCACGAGTTCCGGCGAGATCTCCGTGTCGAGGATGGCCTGCAGAACTGCGTTGGCCTCTTCGCCGACCGTCTTCGAGGCGATCACCCAGCGGATCAGATGCTGGATCAGGGTCTTCGAGACCGAGGCGTTGACGTTGTAATGACTCATGTGATCGCCAACCCCATATGTCGCCCACCCCAGAGCCAACTCGCTCAAGTCGCCCGTGCCGAGGACCATGCCGCCATGCATGTTGGCGGCGCGGAACAGGAAGTCGGTGCGCACGCCGGCCTGCACGTTCTCGAAGGTCACGTCATAGACAGGCTCGCCGCTGGCGAAGGGATGGCGCAGCATCCGCAGCTCCTCGAGCGCCATCGGCTTGATGTCGACTTCCTCCGCGGTGATGCCGACGCTGCGCATGAGGTCCCATGCGTTGCTCTTGGTTGAGTCGCCCGTCGCGAAGCCCGGCATCGTGTAGCCGAAGATGTCGGTGCGCGGCCAGCCGAGAAGGTCGAAGGCGCGGGCGGCGACCAGCAGGGCATGGGTCGAGTCGAGGCCGCCAGACACGCCGAGCATGAGCCTGCGGATGCCGGACTTGCGCAGACGCGTGACAAGGCCCTGAACCTGGATGTTGAACGTCTCGTAGCAGTCCTGATCGAGGCGGGCCGGATCCGAGGGAACGAACGGGTAGCGTGCGACGGCCCGCAGAAGATCCGCACCTTCGTAGCGCGGGAAGTGCTGGAAGCTGACCTGACGGAACTTGCGGTCGCCGAGATTGAGGGTGCCTGCATCGTTGAATGTGCCCGAACGCATGCGCTCGAGCCGCAGGCGCTGGACGTCGACATCGGCGAGGCACATCTGCGAGCCGGCAGGGAAGCGCTCGGTCTCGGCAAGAAGGTTGCCAAGCTCGTAGATCATCGCCTGTCCGTCCCATGCGAGATCGGTGGTCGATTCACCGGGGCCGGCGGCCGCGTAGAGATAGGCGGCGATCGCACGCGACGACTGCGCGGAGCACAGAAGCTTGCGGTGGTCAGCCTTGCCGACCGTGATGTTGCTTGCCGACAGGTTGGCGAGGATCAGCGCACCTGCAAGCGCGCCGAAGTCGCTCGGGGGAGCTGGCGCCCAGAGATCCTCGCAGATCTCGATGTGGAAGACGAAGTCCTTGTTCTCGGTGTCCTGGAAGAGGAGGTCGGTGCCGAAGGGAGCATCGAAGCCACCGATGGTGATGGTCTCGTTCGTGATCGTGCGCCCCGAGGCGAACCAGCGCTTCTCGTAGAACTCTCGGTAGTTGGGAAGATGCGTCTTCGGAACCACCCCGATGATCTCTCCGCCGCTGATGGCGACCGCGCAGTTGAAGATGCGGCCGTTGTGTCGAAGCGGCGCGCCGATCAGGATGACAGGGTCGAAGTCGGCGGTCTCGGTGCGAACCTCGTAGATCGCCTTCTCGACCGCATCGAGCAGGACGTCCTGCAGGAAGAGATCGTCGATCGAGTAGCCCGTGAGAGACAGTTCGGTGAAGACGAGCAGCGATGCACCCTGCGCGTTGCCTTCCTTCGTCATCCGGATGATCTCCGCGGCATTGGCCATCGGATCGCCGAGAACGACCTCGGGAACGCAGGTTCCCACGCGCACGAAGCCGTGATTGCGGGATTTGACGAAGTCGGCTGCCTTGATATTCATCTTGAATCCTTCCAGATCTTTCGTTGTCAACATATCATCTCTTTCCGCAAAGGGAAGCCCTCTTGGCAACAAAATGTGTCGCGGGCAGCCGATTTGTCGAATCCTTTGCTATTGCCCCACCCCGTTGACATGCACCAGGAAAGGCGGGCCTAATTCCGGGATCATCAATCCAATGGAGTCCTTGATGTCAGCCTCTGAAATGCAGACCACTTCGCAGCCTTCCGGCCCGTCCAACCTCGTGCAGATCGCCATGGCAGGAACCTGCATCGGGCTGCTCATCGCCTCGACCGCGATGTTCTACAATCAGGTGTCGTCGCACGACAAGGTCCGCGCGGTCATCGAGGAGAAGGTGCTGTCACAGGGCGGCCTCGAACCCTGCTCCATCCTGATCGGAACGCAGCGGCACGAGGGACAATGCGGTGCCTTCGGCAAGTACACGGTGCTGTCGGGCGGCAGCGAGCTCTACGTCTTTGAAGGCCCGTCGCACGAAAACCCGCGCATCGTCGCAGGCCAGACATTGTGGGGCTTCCGCGTTACCGAGGAACTCCGGAAGTTCGCTCTCGACGAGTAGGATGGTCTTGTCGGGGTGCCATCATCGCCGCCACCCCGACACCGATCCGCATCCTCACGCGAAAGCTCCATTCCGAGGCTCGCCGGCAGAGCGGAAGCAACCGCCTGAATTGCCTCGCGAGTCCTTCACATAATTGACCTAATTGGTCTTTTTTGCGACCATTGACACTGGGGAAAGCCGCATCCGTTGACGGACGGCGATATTTTGGATGGTTGACATGTCTCTCTTTTCGAAGATCCGTAACGTTATCCTGACTGCCGTGACGGCGACACTTCTCTCCTCGCCGGTGGCTCATGCGGCGCCACTGGATTTCAGCGCCTCTCCGGACGGAAACTACTACTTCCGCTACAAGGGCGGAGACGACCTCCTCAAGGCTGGCAACCCCATCGACTCCAAGGACATCGTCGCCTACTACATCGGCGGCGTAGGATTCGAATTCTCCGAGAAGCTCCCGATCAAGCCGCAGTGGCAGGGACTGACGTGGAAGGTCGTCAAGGGCGCCCTTCCCGACGGCATCAAGTTCGACAACGCGACCCGCATCTTCTCCGGAACCCCCACCACGGAGAACCTCGACCTCGTCGTCGAGATGATCGGATACCGCGCGGACGGGGAAGCGGAAGCGACAGCCCAGATCAACTTCGACATCGTGGACATGCTGGGCGCAGGCCGCCAGGTAACCCTCTATGCGCACACTGGCAAGTACAAGTACGACGAGCTTCCGATTCCTTCCGGCGTGACCGTCAACTCCTGGAGTGCCGATGCGGTGATGACGCTGCCCCCAGGCATAACGGTCGACGGCCCCTACTTCCAGGGCATTCCCACCAAGGCCGGCCGATACCCGGTCCTTATACGCGGCATGGACTACCTCGGTGAGGTTGTCCTCACCTACCTCGTGAACTACGTGGTCGAGGACGGCCCGACCTTCGACGTGATCCCCGATGATATCCGGACGCTCGCTCCATCGGGAACTCCGGGCTGGGTGTGGAGCGGATTCTTCGATTTCGGCGCCCCCAATCCCAACGCCATCAACTATGCGATCGATCCGAGCAAGCAGGTGCGCTACTTCCTGCGCATCGATGACGAGAACGGCTCTCTCCCCGGCGCCGTGAAGTCGAACAGCAACCCGGTCAATCTGAACCTCCGAGGTTTCGTCACCGAACCCTACGACACCGTGCGCGCGCATTTTCACGCGATCGACAGCGACGGCACAACCGGAGACTCCAACACCTTCACCTTCGGAACAGGGGACCCGAGCCCCATCTGCCGCGAGTATCCCTACGCTCCCGAATACGTGACATTCTACACGGGCCGCGACATCAAGACCCAGCTTGCAATCCCGTTCGGGAACCAGGGCACGGTCAAGTTCACGCTCACGGATGGCAAGCTGCCCGACGGCCTCTCCCTCGAGGATGGCGGGCGCATCGTCGGGATGACCAAGGTCGCGCAGCCGAAGACGGCCGTGTCGATCCTGATCGAGGTCATCACCCAGCAGACGACACTGACCGCCCAGTGCAACTACACCATCGAGGTGAAGAACGAGAACCTGAAGCTCGTCGACACGACCCCCGCGCAGAACCAGCACGGCCGCATCGGCGCCCCCTATTCCGGCCAGATCAGCGCGAAGGGAAGCATCCCTGACTTCATGATCGACTGGACGACAGGCGTGGCACACCCGACGCTGCAGGCAACCGTGGCCGAAAACCAGATCACCGTCCCTGTTCGCGGCACCTTCGACAAGGCCGGACTGCCTGTCTCCTACAACTTCACGATCGTGAACGGCGACACGAACACCGCCACGGGCGATCTGGATCTCTATGGCTACGGACTGCTATCGTTCGGCGATCCGCGGACCTATGTCCCGAACTACACCGTTAAGCGTCTCGACTACGGCAACTGGGGATCGATCCCCTATGACGTAACGACGGTCGTTCCCGACACGAGCGGCACCGTCGCCATGCCAGTGCTGAAGCTCGGAAGCCCGCTCAACCTGCCGACCGGCATCATGTTCGACGGCCGCAAGTTCGGCGGCATGACCAAGAACGGCGCAGGCCAGTACGGGCCTTTCAGCATCACAATGAGCGACTTCACGCAGGAGACGATCGAGTCCGATCCCTTCTACGTGAACGTCGTGGCGCGCGACAACAACGTCGTCTCGGCCGCTCCGGATCAGATCTTCATGGTCGAGCAGTCCGCCACCCAGTACGGAGCACAGCCGGGCGTCGCCTACCCGCCGGGAGCCAAGGACTTCACGAGGACATGGAAGCTGATTGGTCCAGACCTGCCGTCGTGGGCGCACTTCGATCCGGCGACGGGCATCATATCGGCCGATCCCGGCGTGCCGTTTGGCGATCTGCAGCAGCCCGCCAACCAGACAGACTATGGTCCATACACGCTGACCGTGTCCGACGACGATCCGATCGAACCTTCGACGTCGGAGCCGTCGTCGCAGTTCTACGTCCGTCTGACCGACATGCTGCCGCCGTCGGCGACCTCGACGAGCAAGGTTGGCGGCACGGTCTCCGGCGACGCAGACGCGGGCTTTGCAAAGTTCGTCAAGTCGCTGGCGGGCATTCAGTCCGCCCGGCAGAAGACGGTCACGTCTATCAGCGTCCGCGATCTGAACAGCAAGATTAACCCCAAGACGATCGTCGGAACGATCGACCAGGTGGTCTTCACGCATTCCGAACCCGCCTCCCCGGCAGGTGTCCCGCTCCAGATCAGTGCAGACGGCCACTCCGCATGGTTCGACGGATCGCCGACGGAGCCCTACAAGGGCACGGTTCAGGTTTTCTTCAAGGACATCCGCGGACGCGTGGGTTTCGTGCCCGTTCCGATGGAGATCAAGCCGTATCCGGCGGCCCAGATGACCGCGACCAGCTATGACCTGCCGCGTCTCGCGCCTGCCGCCGACTATAAGATCAAGGCACAGGCATGCGCGGACTGCTGGTCTTCGCCTGCGTGGGAAGTCGATCCTTCGGGAAGCGCGCTGCCCCCGGGACTGACGGTTGACCCGAAGTCGGGAGCCGTCGTCGGATCCACGGAGGAACTCGATGACGAAACCGCGGGAACACGCTCGCCCTTCTCCGGCATCGTCCTGAAGGCGACTTCCAAGGGCTTCAACGGCGAGCAGCTCGTGTCGTGGACGGAACCGTTCCAGATCAACGTCAAGCCGCGCGTGCCGATGACGCTCGACTATCCGGACGGCGACGACGTCTGGTATCTGAACGACAAGACCAGCTACACGAACTACACCTTCAACAGCCGCGATCTCTCGGCTCCACATGTCGGCGGATCACACCGTCCATCCGTCAGCTACCAGTCCAATGGCGGCCTCCTCTCGTCGCAGGGCCTGAACAGCGGAAGCGGCATCTTCTCGTGGGATCTCAACACCCTCACGCTCGGGCGCTGGTCGACGGAAGTGACGGCCACCGACAAGGAAGGCCAGCAGGCCAAGAACACGCTCAACATCAAGGCAACCCTCGAGGGCGACGTTGAATTCGTCTCCGGCGGCGGCGGCATTAAGCTTCGCCAGTCCGAGAGCTTCATGACAGGCAACCCGCTGGTCAGCGCGAAGTACGCGAAGCCGATAGTCGTGGATCATGCCGTCGGGGCCATGAACTACACGATCTCGGGCATTCCTTCGACCGTCAACTTCCTCAGCAGCGGCCTGTTCGTGGAAGGCAGCCGCTTCGACAAGTTCGGCAAATCCTACGCTTATGTGAACGGCACGGACGCGGACGGCCGCGTCATGAAGGTCGGTGGCGGCGTCCGGTACGACTTCGAGATCGTGCCTCCCCTGGCATTCCTGCCAGCCGGCACCACGCCGTTCACAGGCCGCCAGTACTCGCCTGACGAACCTCTGTCCGTAACCTTCCCCGGCGTGGACAACGTGATGGACTCGCTGGAGTTCGAGATCGTTTCGGCCGACGGAAAGGATCTTCCCGGAACGATCGTCTACAAGGTCTACGACACGGACGGGAACTTCGGACACTGGCAGTGGAAGAACGCCGACGGCAGCGGCAACATTGTCGACGCCTCCGACCCGCTGTGGAATGACAAGCTGCCCCTCGACGCGCTGGTCTTCGATCAGAAGGACATGACCCTGAAGGGCATTCCATCCAAGGATGGAACCTTCAAGATCAGGCTCGTGGCGAAGGACACGTACCGCAATTCCTACCTGCATCAGGACGACGTGAACTTCCCTGCGGAAAAGCGCCAGGAGTACAACACGTCCACGACCGACGCGACGCTCGAGATTGCGAAGGCCCTCCCGCTGTCGATCGTCAACAAGACCAGCGGTGGCGAATCCTCGTCCGAGACGCTGGCGCAGTACACGCAGGCAGCCTCGATGCGCGGCGTCGTATCCAATGCCGCCTACGGTCGCCCGCTTTCATGGACGATCGCTACAGGAAAGAACCCCGAGGGCGTGCAGGCTTCGCCGCTTTCCGTCGACCTCGTCTTCGGAAGCTACGCCGAGGAAAAGGGAACTTTCGCGAACATCACCTACAAGGGCGTCGACAGGGCCGGCCGCGAGATCGTCAACCAGCCGATAACCTTCACTGTCGGCGAGCGGCAGCCGTTCGAGCTTGTCGCAACGGCGAACCCGAAGAAAATGGCCGTGTTCCTGACCGACGCCGACCTGACCGTCAGCCCGAAGAACCAAGCCTACGGCCGCAACATCGGCAAGAAGAACTGGACGGTCACCGGACAGGCTAACCTGCCGCCAGGCGTCGCCATGAGCATCGACGACCGCGTCGTCCGCTTCTCCGGCAAGTCCTCCAAGGTTGGAACCTATGGCCCGATCATCGTGTCGGCCGTGGACGCGCTCAACACCCCCGCGTCGATTTCGCTGACACTGGAAGTCCGTATCCCGGACGGCCCGATCATCCTCAACGTCTCCGACATCAGGACGAAGCAGACCTATCCGTTCCAGATGCAGGCGACGGCATCGAACACCTACGGAACCGTGCGATTCTACTCGTATGCGCTCACGGGATCCTACGCGAAGAACATGAGCCTCAACGAAGGCACGGGGTTCATCGAGGGCAAGTTCGACGAACCGCAGCGCTTCAGCTTCGACACATATGTCACGGACGAAACCAACAGGGTGACGTCGCGTCCGATCGGCGTGGAGGTCATTCCATTCCTAAGGCTGACGGTGCCGACGACGGTCAAGGCGACCGAGACGTTCCCCATGACGCAGACCATCACGACGGACTACGCTCTCGGCACGGTGACCTACGAGAAGGGCAAGGGAACCTGGCCTGCGAACCTGACGGTCAACGCAACGACCGGCGAGATCAGCGGCACATCAAGATCCGAACCCGGCACGTTCTCCGGACTGACGATCAAGGCGACCGACACGTTCAAGGACTTCAACGGCAAGACCTACACGGACGTCCAGGAATCGAACGTCTTCGAGATCGCGCTCGACGGAATTCCGGACATATCCGACGTGGACAGCACGGCGGCCAACCGCCGCATGCTCTATACCAAGGACACAGCCGCAGCGAGCTGGAAGCCCACGGTGATCGACAAGATCACCAAGAAGGCGTGGAACCTCCCGAACACGACCTACTCGATCAACAAGGACATCGAGTTCGACACGGGGCTCAAGTTCGACACGACGACGGGTGAGATCAGCGGCACGCCGACAAAGCTCATCGTCTACACCGACCTGACCATCACTGTATCGTCGCCTCACGGCAATACTGACACGACGAAGCCGTTCTGGTTCGCCGTGCAGCCGCAGGGTTCGATCTGGGCGAAGGCAGGCCAGAAGGACAGCTACCGCAACCGCGTCGGCACATTGCTGACGACGGACGCGCCGATCTTCGAGAACACCGTCGGTGACGTGACCTACACCGCGACGGGCGTTCCTGCCGGCATGACGCTGAACGCCACAACCGGCATCGTCAGCGGAACGCCGACCGCCGCCGCCACCTCCACCGTGGTCGTCACGGCCAAGGATGGCGCCAGCCGCACGGCGACCTTCACCTACCAGATCGTCAACAAGGGCGTTCTGACCCTGACGCTTGCCAAGCCGACAGTCGGCGTGAACATTGGCCAGAACTACACGACCCTCAACGCTCCGACATCGGCGAACATCGGCGGGGTCGCGACGTACACGGCAACCGGACTGCCTGAAGGTCTTTCTCTGAACACCTCCACGGGCGCGCTTTCCGGAAGCCCGTCAGACACCATTCCCAACAACACCCAGTTCCCCGTGACGGTTCGGATCACGGATGACTTCGATGGGGGATGGAAGGAAATCAGCTACACGCTGACGGTGGCGCTGCCGATCCTGCCAGCAGATGGGCAGAAGTCGGTCTACAACCTCAGGCACAACGAGCCCTTCGTATCCGACACTCCGGTCTTCACCAATGCTGTCGGTGCGGTCACCTACTCTATGGGAGGATGGGCAGCGGGACAGGGAGGCCTGAGCCTGAACGCCTCCACGGGCGTACTCTCGGGAACGCCGATCTTCGTAAGTTTCGGAAGCTATCCGAACTACATGCCGGCATCTTCCTTCTCGAACGTGTCGACCGCCGTCGTGGTCACAGTGACTGATTCCACAGGCCGTACGGGAACCCTGCGCTACACGGTCAACATGCGGCGCGAACTGACCCTGACGCTCGCGGCACCGATCATCGCCATCGACTTCGACAAGTCCTACTCGTCCCTGAACCGGCCGACGGTGGCCAACGGAGGCGGTACTCTCACCTACACCGCTACGGGACTCCCGAACGGCCTGTCGGTCAATCCTGCCACAGGCGGCATCGAAGGCACCGTATCCTCCGGCAGCTATCAGGTTGGAGATACGTTCGATGTCGTCGTCACTGTCACGGATGCCTACGACGGCCATACGGCGGATGTGTCCTACAGACTGACCGTGGCGGATCCGATAAAGGTGACTGCTGGCCAGACGACCGCCTATGCAGTACGCGTCGGTGACACCCTGACCGTTGATCTGCCCAAATTTGAAAATGCCTTCGGCGCTGTCACCTATGCCCAGAGCGGAAAGCCTGCGTGGCTCTCCTTCTCGACGGCCGATGGCGCTGCTTCAGGTGCGTCGACGGGTACTTCCAGCTATACCGTCACAGTCACCATCACAGATTCGATCAAGCGCACGGCATCCTTCGCCTACACGATCACAAGCCGCAACGCACTCGGACTGACATTGACGCCGGGGGTCGAAGGCTTCGACTTCGGGAAGACATACTCGAGCGTCAACAGGCCCGTTCCCGCATACCTCACAGGGGTGGCAACCTACGAGGACGTCGGCGGCGTGATCGCATCGACCGGTCTTACCTTCAGCAAGACGGATGGTGGAGTATCAGGCTCGATTTCGAGCAGCCTGTCTCACGGAGACAAGTTCCAGGCCGTCGTCCGCATCCGCGACAGCTATGACGACCTGCGCTCGCAGCTTGTCGACAAGGGCAACGTGGTCACCCCGGCTGGCGACGCGACGCCGTTCTACCGCGAAGTCACGTACCCGCTGACCGCCACTGACCCGATCACAGTCGCCGCGGGCCAGACGACCGCCTATGCAGTCCGCGTCGGCGACACGCTGACCGTCGATCTGCCGCAGTTCGACAAGCTCGTGGGTACTCCGAGCTTCACCCAGACAGGAAAGCCTACATGGCTGACCTTCTCGGCGACCGACGGAGCGATGACCGGTACCTCGAACGCTGCCGCCAACAGCAACGTCACGGTCACTGTGAAGGACTCGACGCTCCGCACGGCGACCTTCACCTACACTGTAACGTCCAAGGGTGCGATGGAACTCTCCCTCGTTCCCGCGGTGAACGGCGTTGATTTCGGAAAGACCTACGGCGTGACGAACAAGCCCACCGCGTTGAACGTGGCGGGAACGGGTTCGTTCGAGGATGTCGGAGGTGTCATCGGCTCGACGGGCCTGGGCTTCAACACATCCACGGGAGCCTTCTCCGGACAGATCTCCGCTTCGTTCGCACACGGCGACAAGGTGCAGGCAACCGTGCGCCTGCGCGACACCTACGACGACCTGCGCATGCAGCTCATCGGCAAGGGCAACGTGGCGGCACCGATCGGGGACACCCACCCCGACTACCGCGAAGTCAGCTATGCACTGACAGCCGCAAACCCGCTGGTCGTGAAGGCCGGCCAGACGACGGCATACGTTGCCCGCGTCGGGGATGCGGTGGCGACGGATCCGATCCTGGTGGACAACATGATCGGCACGCCGGAGTTCGCCGCGACGGGTGTTCCGACGGGCCTCTACTTCGACCCGGCCACGGGCAAGCTGTCGGGCACCGTCGTCGCTGCCGGAAACTACACGATCGTCGTCACCGCGAGGGATTCGACGCTCCGCACGGCGACCTTCACCTACACGCTGACCACCAAGGGCGTTCTCGCGCTCGCGCTGGCCAGCCCGGTGACGGACATCTGGCAGAGCACGGGCGCCTCCTACACGAAGATCAACACACCGACCGCAACCAATGTCGGCGGAGTGGCTTCGTATGACGTAACCGGGCTTCCGCCGGAGTTCACCTTCGACGCACAGACCGGATCCATCTCCGGAACCATCGCCCGCGGAACGCACGCTGACGGCACCAGTTACCCGGTGACCGTGACCGTGACTGACAGCTTCGACAAGCTGACCAAGAAGGTCGACTACCTGCTCGTCGTGAGAGATGCGCCGGATCCGGTGATCTCGGTTGCTCCGGTGGCAACGGGGTATGCGACGACCGCCAGCGCCGTCCTCGTGCCAACGATTTCGAACGGCAAGACGGACGACGTGGTGGCGCTCGCCCCAGGATCGGGACAGCTTCCGCCCGGCTTCACGATCGCGAAGAACGGCTCTGTCTGGCAGCTCGCCAAGTCCGTGACGTCCGACAGCGACATCGGGGTATACAAGGGGATCAACCTGAGGATCACCGACGTGGACGGCCGCTATGGCGAGACCGGTCCGTTCGACCTGATCCTGCGGTCGTCGGCATTCCTGAACTACCCGGCGCAGTCGGTCGATTCACGCGCCGACGTTCCGTTCAACATCGCCGCTCCGACGCCGTCGGCAGGCCTCCCGATCAAGGATCTGACCTTCTCGTTCACGACGGATACGACCGGCGGCGCGCTGACGATCAATCCGGCAACGGGCGCGCTGTCAGGTACCTTCAACAAGAACGGCACCAACGTGGTTAAGGTCGTCGAAAGCTACGACGGCAAGACCATCAGGGAGTTCAGCTACAACCTGACGCTCAAGGTCGTCCAGCTTTCGGTCACGATCCCGGACTTCGCACTGATGTCCGACGTTGCGGACACGAAGCAGGTCACAGTCCTGAACGCCCATCCGACGGCGAAGTACTCGCTGACCGGCAGCGTGCCTGCAGGCCTCACGATCAGCTCGACAGGACTGATCAGCGGCACTGCGACCGTGCCGGGGGTATACAGCGCGAACGTCGTGTACGAGGACGACTACGCCCTCGTCACGGTTCCGGTGAAGATCAGCGTGCTCGGCGAGTCGGCCTCGGGACATCGCTACTGGAAGGTTGTCGTCAACGCGCCCGTGATCGGGGGGTGGGCAACCGTCGATGAGATCGTCGTCTACGACAGCGCGAACAACAATGTCTCCGACCTTGCCAGAACCTCGCACGCAGCGATCTTCGACGGCAACTACGCAACGTCGGTCACGGTCAGCGGGGGATATCCCATCGAGGTGTTCCTGACCTTCGATAAGAAAGTGTCCGTCGTGAAGGGCGTTGCGACCGCGTCTGGTGGCGGTGGTGGAACCCTCCGCTCGGGAACAACCTACACCTACTACTGGTCGAACGACGGAAGCACGTGGACCAAGGCGAGCAGCACGGTCGCAATACCGTACTCGTCACTCCAGCAAACGGTCACTGCTACGATCACGAACTGACCATAGCAGCACACCCCCAGAAAGATGCCCCGGTCTCGATTGCCGGGGCATTTTCGTTTCAGCGACGCCGATGCTGGTCGGGCGGAGAGTAACCGTTCTTCTCCATGAAGCGCTCGAAGAAGGGAAGATCGAAGATGCTGGAGACCCCCTGCGGCGCTTCGCTGTCATAGGCAACGCCATCGCAGACGACGAAGGCGTGAAGGCCTGGTCCGATGCCGGTCTCGCTGACAAACCTGTCGAGATCGTCCCAGCTCATGCCCGCGGGAGGAGTCATGTCGGGAAGCGTCGCGAGAAGGAGCTCGCGGTCGACCGGGCCGCCATGTTGGAAGGCGTATCCGGTCTCCGGGTCAATGCGGAAGAAGTCGCAGATCTGGGCTTTGTCAATTTCGGGAGAATCCCCACCCGCCTGCTCGCGGACAGTGTCGACCACCAGTTCTGCGAAGTCCTCGCACTGCCCGCTGTTGATCGCCTGAAAGGACGCAGCATGGCCATCGGCGACCCACTGTCGCCGCAGATCCTCGATGACCTTCGATATCCATCTGGAACTCACTAGCCCCGCCTCCGCTGATCCAACGTGCCAAGGCTACCGCCGCGACACGCAAGTCGCCGGATGGTTTTCAGGCGATGGGGTCGTCTGACGCGAAGCGAAGGCTCCATTCCTGCCGATCCCCGTCGGACAGTGCGGCAAGATCGGCCACTTCGGAATAGACCCGCCTGAAATCATCCTGCGAACTCCTCGATGCTGCGACCGTCCAGCCGGGATACTGGATTCGATAGTTCGTATAGAGTTGCCTGGGGTGATGCTCGAAGTCGAATGTCGCAATGCAGGGAAAGTCCGCAATGGTCAGCGGATCCACAGCTACGTCGACCTCATCTTCGATCCGGTGAGTGATCTGCCCGATCAGCGCCGTGATGTCGGCAAGACGCTCACGGCGGCTGTATTCGAGCTCCGTCCGGCAGATGCGGTCGATAAACGTGTAGTGGCCGGCACTCGCCATCCGCCTTTCCGCGAAGTCGAACAGGATGTAGCCGTATTCGGAGGGCACATGGCGCGAAGGTCCGTAGCCCTGCTGGTTGCGATCCTCGCGGTAGAAGGCGATGTACTCATCGAATTCCCGGAAGTCGCCCTCGATGAACGCTTTCGACTTCACGATCCGCGGAAGCGGGTTGGTCCAAGCGGTGATGGTCTCGAATTGGGCCGGTGACCGACGAATGCCAATGGCGATCCTTCCGCCCATCAACGGATCTCCTTCTTCCAGCCAGTGCCCGATGACGCGAGCATCGCCCCGCCATTCTCGCTCGACGCGATGCCTCTCGTCCACTCGTCTCGCTCCTCCTCGGAGAGGATTGAATCGCCGTCGAGCGCGTTGAACGCCGAGCGCATCGCGTCTGGCGAGAGGATGCCCTGGTGCAGTGTCCAGCCAGGGATCTCGAAGTAGTAGGTCGAGAAGCGCTCGTGCACATTCGCGTATCCGCAGATCGCCTCGCGCTCGCTGCCATCGAAGGGCCCGACAGCCACCTTGCCTCGGCCATCCCCCATGCAGTCGCGATGCGTGATCGCACTGGCGACGGCCGCGCCGTCCTCGTGACTGCTCTCGTAGATGTCCTCGAGAACCAGGCGCGGTAGAGAATCGAAGGATGCCGCAGTCTGGAAGCTGACAATCCGCTGGTCATGAAAGTCCAGAAGAACATAGCCCCTGCCGACGGGGACATGCCCCTTGGGCGACGGCGTCCCGGCGGCCAGGAACGAACGGAACCCCGCATGATCGCCACCGAAGAAGGCGGCAGTGAGGAATGCCCGATGCAGCCCGTCCGCCGGGACGATGAAGCAGGACAGCTCTCCCGAATACTCCCTGATGCCGACGGCGACGACCTCTTCTTCCATTATCGAGTCCTTCGTGTTGAACGTCGACGCATATCAACACCTCGAGCATGATGTCAATCGAAGGATTCGCTATTCAATATGTTGACATTCGAATCCTATCCGCTAGATCATTGCTAGGATTGAATTCGCCGCATTTACGGCATCTAGGGAGCAGAAATTGTCGCTGAGTCTTGCCAAGATTGAAGCGCTCGCTCCGGATCAGGCTTCGCTGTCATCAGCAAAGAAGCTGCTCAAGCCTTCGGGCTGGCCGTGTCTCTGCGAGAACGGCGAGGGGCTGGTCTGGGGAGAGTGCCAGGGTTCCGGAGCGACCCCCTACAGAATTTCCATCGATGAAGGCGATGCGGGCTACAAGTGCACCTGCCCCAGCCGCAAGTTTCCCTGCAAGCATTCGCTTGCACTCATGTGGATGCGCGCGGAGGGCAAGGTCGGCTTCACGAAGGACACGCCTCCCGGTTGGGTGACCGACTGGCTCTCCCGCCGTCGCGGCCCGTCATCGAACGCCGCCGCCACCACGCCGAGGGCGTCCATCGCCGCAACCGAAGGCGACGATGCTGCACAGGAAGCGCCGGATCCGAAGGCCGAGGCAAGGGCACAGGCCGCAAGAGACCGCAGCCGCAAGGAGAGGGAGTCGTCCATTTCTGGCGGTCTCGAGGAGCTTTCCATCTGGATCGGCGACCAGATCGATGCGGGCGCTGCCGCCTTCGCATCCAATCCCGCCCCCGCCTGCCGAACCATGGCCCAGCGCCTCTTCGACGCGAAGGCGGGCGGTCTCGCAGTGATGGTGGATTCACTTCCCGCCAAGCTTTATGCCGTGCCAGAGATCCGGCGTTCCATCGCAGCAGTCAAGGAACTCGGCAACCTTCAACTCATCGGATCAGCCTACGCACGTCAGGACGAGCTGCCCGCCTCCCTGAAGGAGGACGTGCGCGCCGCTGTAGGCTGGAACCTGACCCGCGACGCCCTGCTTTCGGACGCTGCTGCGGAGCACATCGAGGCGCAGTGGAGCGTCTGGCTCACTCGCACCGAAGTCCAGCCGGACAAGCTCCGGCGCATCGAGACATGGCTCTACGGGAACGGACGCAATGCCGTCCTCATCGACTACGTCCCCGTTTCCACCGGAGCCTCGAGCAGCGGCTACGTGGCGGGCGAGACATTCCTTGCCGACATCGTCTACTTCCCCTCGCCGGTGCCGCATCGAGCGCTGATCGCCCAGGCCAAGACCGGAGCCGCCGCCTTCGACGGGCCGCTTGGACTTCCGGACCAGACCTTGTCCGACGCCTTCGACGGCCATTGCGCTAATCTCGCACTGAAGCCGTGGATCGGCGACAGTCCCCTGTTCTTCAAGGGGGCGCGCATCCGCAGGTCGGGCGCCGCCCTCTATCTCGCGGACGACGGCGTTTGTCTTCCGATCGATCCCCGGCAGGCCTCGGCCGCATGGCCGCTGCTTCAGTGCGGCAGGGTGGACGGCGCAGTCGTCTGGAACGGCGACACCGCATTTCTTGCCTGGCTAGAGACCGATATCGGGAGGTGGAAGCCATGAGCTCCCTCGAATTGAAGAACACCGTGCTGCCCGCCCTTCTGACGGGAGTCCGCGGTCGATCTCTGCCGCAGGTCTACGGTACGGCGGACAGCCTGCAGCTCCTCGCCTTCACGGCACAGGCGGTCAAGCTCGACCGACCGCAGTCCCCGGACAGCTTCATCGTGGAGGAGGATGCCGCCGATCCCCGTCGCGTGATCCCGGAAGGCACACGCCAGCTTGTCCAGAGGCTGGTAGGCCCGAACACCTATGTCTCCGCGGGCGGACGGGCACAAGCCGCCCTTGCGAGGGCTTTCGCCGCGGGCGGGTACAAGCTCCATCCCTTCGACCTCCCGATGCTCGAGTCCTTTGTCGACAAGCAGTCGGAACTTCTGGGCGCCGAAGCACAGGCATTCGCCCAGCGCGACGCCGCTCCCGAGCAGCGACAGAGCTACTTCGCGGCCGAGGCGATGAACGACGACAACTGGACGAACGGGAACCGCGGGGAGCGTGCGAAGTACATCGCCCGGCGGCGCGCCGAGGATCCCGGGGCTGCGCTAGGGCTGGTGGAGGAGGCGTGGAGCAGCTTCGACGTTGAAGGCAAGGTTCGCCTGGTGGCGGCTCTGCGCGTCCAGTCGAATCCTGCCGACGTCCCCTTCCTGCGCACGCTGCTGAAGGAGCGCTCCCCGCGCATCAAGGATGGGGCGCGCGCGCTGCTCGCCCGCCTGCCGGGTTATGACGGCGACAATCCCAACCTCCGCGAGGCGCTGTCCCGCATCGAGGGGCGCCGGAGCAATCCGAACGAACTCGACCTCAGACTGCCCGCGAACGTCTACCACTACATGGCGGCGGACTGGATCACCTCGACCTTCGCCGGCTTCGGGATCGAGGAACTCGCCGCGGCCAAGGGAATGACGGTTGAGCAGCTCGTGAGGGCCGCCGTCCCGAATGAAAACCTTCTCTGCGCCCTGATGGTGTGTGCGACGAACGACGCCCGCTTCGATGTGATCGCGCTGATCACGGAAAAATTCCTCCCGACCCAGCAGGAATTCCTCATCAGCAACGAGATTCCGGGCGTCGACCGGCTTACCCCTTCGGAACGCGTCGAATGGCTCAATGCGGCCATCCGTCCGCGCCTGTGGGGCAGCATCTCGATACAGACGCTGCAGCGCCTGTACGACATCGTCGAGGGCGAACTCCCGTTGAACATTGCGCAGGCGATCTTCGGGTCGTCAGTTCTGAAGCGCGCCATCCTGGTGGGCGGCCTCGGCATCGATCACTTCGAAATGCTTGCGGTGCTCTGCCCCAAGGAAATGCGCTCGGAGGTGATGGCGATGTTCCAGCACATTTCGGCCGCCGCATCCGCAACCCTCTTCCTCGAAATCCTGAACTCCCTGGAGAAATAGCATGGCTGAAACCCAACTTCGCCGTCCCGCCGAGGACATCTTCGCCGCCGAACTTGCCGCCCTGAAGCACGGTGACGACCTGCCGCGCCCTGACAAGTGGGTGCTCTCCCCGAAGGCGGTCGCGACCTTCGTCCTCGGAGGCACCGCCAAGGACGGCACGCCCATCACGTCGAAATACGTCGGCAACCGCCGCCTGATCGAAACCGCCATCGCGACGCTCGCGACCGACCGCGCCCTTCTCCTTCTCGGTCTTCCGGGCACGGCAAAGTCGTGGGTCTCCGAAAATCTCGCGGCCGCGATCTCCGGATCCTCGCAGCGCCTGATCCAGTGCACGGCCGGCACGGACGAGAACCAGATTCGCTATAGCTGGAACTACGCGCAGCTCCTTGCGAAGGGGCCGAGCCTGGACGCCCTCGTGAAGACGCCGCTCGCCCGCGCCATGGAGGACGGCACGATCGTTCGCCTGGAGGAACTCACCCGCATGGGTTCCGATGTCCAGGACACGCTGATCACGGTGCTGTCGGAAAAGACCCTTCCGGTGCCGGAACTCGACGTATCGCTGGACGCCGCCCGCGGCTTCAACGTGATCGCCACCGCGAACAACCGGGACAAGGGCGTGAACGAGCTGTCTTCGGCTCTCAAGCGCCGCTTCAACGTCGTCGTCCTTCCGTCGCCGGCGACACTGGCCGAAGAGACCCAGATCGTCATCAAGCGCGTGCATGAAATCGGCACCAGCCTCCAGCTTCCGCCAATCCCGGCCGCCGACGCGGAACTGGCCCGTCTGGTCACGATCTTCCGCGAGATCCGCGAGGGGCGCACCATCCAGGGCAAGAGCCAGAAGCTGAAGACCTCGACCGGGTCGCTCTCCACCGCCGAAGCGATTTCGGTGGGCGTCTCGGCATGGTCGGAGGCGGCCCACTTCGGCGAAGGCCGTATCGACGCGCGCAGCCTCGCCGCCAACATCGTCGGCGCCGTCGTCAAGGATCCGGTGCAGGACGGCGTCGCCATGTCCGAATACATCGAGACCGTGGCCCGCAGCCGTGCAGGCTGGGAAGACGTCTACCAGGCAATCCGCGAGGTCATGTAAGCCGTGAAACGCAAGGCGCATCTTTTCGGCATCCGGCATCACGGCCCCGGTTCGGCGGCGCTCCTCAAGGGCGCCCTCGACAAGCTGGATCCGGCATGCGTCCTGATCGAAGGGCCGTCCGAAGGCGACGCCCTGATCCCACATGCGGCGCTGCCCGGCATGAAGCCGCCGCTCGCGATGATGTTCTACGCCGTCGAAGAGGCGCAGAACGCAGTCTTCTCTCCGTTCGCCGAATACTCGCCCGAATGGGTCGCCATGCAGTGGGCGCTGGAGCGCGGGCGCGAGGTCCGCTTCATCGACTGGCCCGCCGCCGTGTCTCTGGCCGTTTCGAAGGCGGAGAAGGAGGCTCTGACCGCGATGGCGATGTCGGAGCCTTCCGAAGGGGAGGACGAGGCTGACGGCGAGGAATTCGACGCTGACGGCGTGGTCGAGGAGGCATCCTTTGCCGAGCGGACCGATCCACTCGACGTGCTTGCCCAGATGGCCGGGTACAGCGACGGCGAAAGCTTCTGGAACGGCCTGATCGAGCAGAGCGGCGTCGGACAGGACCCGCTTGCGGTGTTCGAGGCCATCGAGGCCGCCATGACGGAGGCCCGCGCCAATCACGGCGAGGATGCCATCATCGGCAGCAGGCACGCTCTTCGCGATGTCCGCCGCGAGGCCTTCATGCGCAGCCACATCCGCGATGCGCTGAAGAAGACCGAGGGCGAGGTCGCTGCCGTCGTCGGCGCATGGCACGTCGGCGGCCTGAGGGCCGACACGACCGTATCCGATGACAAGGCGATCATGCGCGATCTTCCGCGCATCAAGGTCGATTCCACCTGGGCGCCGTGGACCGACAACCGACTGACCTTCGCGTCAGGCTACGGCGCTGGCGTCATCTCCCCTGGCTGGTACCGCCACCTGTGGTCGCTCTACTCGCATGGCGGCTTCGAGGGCGTCGAGCCGTTCGCCGCCGTCTGGCAGGCGATGACAGCCTCGTTGCTGCGCGACGAAGGCCATCCGGCATCCACGGCGTCTGCCATCGAGGCCGCCCGCCTGTCGCTCGGTCTCGCGGCAATGCGCGGCCTCCCGATCCCCGGCCTGACCGAAATGCGCGACGCATCCCTTTCCGTTCTCTGCGGCGGCGAGGAGGCCCTTTTCGAGGTCATCGAGCGCAAGCTCTACATCGGCGACCGCATTGGCGAGATCGATGACTCCGTGCCGCAGATGCCGCTCGCGCAGGACTTCGAACGCTGGTGCAAGAAGTCAAAGATGAAGGTCTCGGAGGAGAAGACGGAGCTGAAGCTCGATCTTCGAACCGATATCGGCCTCGTCCGTTCGACATTCCTGCATCGCCTCAGGATGATCAACGTCAACTGGGGAACCCTCGTTGACGCGGAAGCGGGCAAGGGCACCTTCCGCGAGATCTGGAATCTCGAATGGTCGCCGGAGATGTCGATCAGGCTGGCTGAAGCACTTGTCTGGGGCCTATCCATCGAGCAGGCCGCCGGAGCGAAGACCGTCAGCAGGGCGGACGCGGCCGACAGCGTTTCCGATCTCGCGGAACTGGTTCACGGCGCATTGATTGCCGATCTGCCGGAGGCGGCCACGGCTTGCATCGAAAAGCTGCAGGCGGCGGCGGTCAACGTCAGCGACCTCACCGACATCATAAAGGCCGTCGTCCCGCTGGTGCGCGTCGCCCGCTATGGCACGTCGCGCAAGCTGCCCGAGGAGGAGCTTCGTGCCCTGATCACGGCGATGGCGGTGGAGATCAACGCGGGGGTCCGCATCTCCTCCCATCAGCTCGAGGAAGATGCCGCGGCACAGCGCACCGACGCGATGCGCGAATACGACGAGGTTCTCGTTCCATTCGGCGATGAAGGACTCGTCAGCGAATGGCGTCGGCAGCTTGCGATGATCGTCGATGACGATGGCGTGGCGGCCCCGGTGGCCGGCCTCAGCCTGCGCCGCCTGCACGACCAGAAGATCTGGGACGAGGAACGCATCGCGGCGTCCTTCTCCCGCCACATCGTCGGTGAAACCCCGCAGCATGCGGGCAGCTTCCTCGAAGCCTTCCTCAAGGGAGCGGCCGAGATCCTCGTTCAGGACGCGGCCCTTCTCTTCATCGTCGACGAGTGGGTGTCAGGCCTCGACGAGGAGAATTTCATGGAGACCCTGCCCCTGATGCGGCGGGCCTTCTCCGAGTTCGAGACGTCCGGCCGCCGCCGTGTTCTCGAGCGGGTCTCCGCCGGACGAAGGGAGACGGCGGGCGCGGTCATCTTCGCCGACGACGCGGTCAACGACGAATCCTTCGAACGGGCGCTTCCGCTCCTGCGGACAATTTTGGGAATTGCAGCATGAACGCAGTGATCACAGACGAGCGCATCCGGCGCTGGAAACTCGCACTGGGCGATGACATGGACGGCATGTCCGAGCGCGACCAGCGCATCGGAGCAGCCCTGTCGGCGCTATACGATGTTCCCAAGAAGTCGGGCGGTCGCGGCACCGGACGGGGAACGGGCCGCGGCGCGGGATTCGGAACGTCGACCCCGAAGGTCGCCAAGTGGCTGGGCGACATCCGCGAGTTCTTCCCGACGCCTGTCGTCCAGGTCATCCAGAAGGATGCATTCGACCGTCTGGACCTGAAGGCGCTGATGATGGAGCCGGAGTTTCTCGAGACGCTCCAGCCCGACGTCCATCTCGTCGCGGAACTCATCTCGCTCCGCAAGCAGATGCCCGAGCGCACCATGGAGACCGCGCGCGAAGTCGTGAAGAAGGTCGTCGAGGAGCTGATGAAGCGCCTGAAGTCGAAGACCGTGGAAACCATCTCGGGCGCGCTGAACAGGTCGGTGAGAACCCGCCGCCCCCGCTTCAACGACATCGACTGGCACCGCACGATCCTGGCAAACCTCCGCCACTGGCAGGCGGACTACCATACGGTGGTTCCGGAAACCCTGATCGGCTACGCCCGCAGGACGAAGACCCGTGCCGACATCGATGACGTCATCCTGTGCGTGGACCAGTCGGGTTCGATGGCTCCCTCGGTGGTCTATGCATCGATCTTCGCCGCCGTGCTCGCCTCCCTGCCCGTCATCGCGACGAAGCTCGTCTGCTTCGACACCGAGATCGTCGACCACACTCCCGAACTCGAGGATCCTGTCAGCGTCCTGTTCGGCATCCAGCTCGGCGGCGGAACCGACATCGACCGCGCGCTCGGCTATTGCCAGAACCAGGTGGAGAACCCCGGCAAGACCCACCTCATCCTCGTCTCGGACCTTTACGAGAACGGCGACGAGCGGGGCATGCTGCGCAAGGTGGCCGCCCTCAAGCAGTCAGGAGTCAACGTCATCGTCCTGCTCGCCCTCTCCGACGAAGGCCGGCCGGCATATCACGCCGGAAACGCGGCGGCGATCGCTGCGATGGGATGCCCCGTCTTCGCCTGCACGCCGGATCAGTTCCCCGATCTCATGGCCGCCGCCCTCTCGAAGGCGGATGTCAGCCAGTGGGCGAGCTCCCAGGAAATCGAGACGATCAGGGCGGCGGCGTGACATGCAGGCATACACGCACAAGCAGGCATACATCGCCGCCGAGATGAGCCGCGATGACTTCGTGGAGCACAAGCCTCACGTCTATGATCGGATCCAGGTCGACCCCCTGCATCCGATCTACCAGCAGACAGTCGGGGACTTCACGGAGACGATGTTCAAGTTTCCGACGCTGCCGCTGTTCGTCGGCAAGTTCGCGCTCACGGAGGATGAAATCGAGGCAATGGACCTCAACGTCCTCCGGATGCTGATCAGAAGGAACGACAGCCGGAATCCCGTGTTTCTGCCGAAGGCAGCGGGGCCGCTCGTTCCGCTCATCCTGCAGAACATCAACTACCACCGCCAGTTCTTCGCCGCCAACGCAGATGCCTTCGTCTATCTGACTGTCCGCGTCTGCGACTACGAGACGATGTACTACCGGAACTCTGCCGAGTGGCACATCGATGGATACCAGGGAGCGCGCATCGCCCGGCACAAGGTCGAGCAGAACGCCTTCTGGAGCAACGTGAACCCGACCCAGTTCTCTGTGCAGCCTTATTTCTGCGAGGGGCTGAACCCGCGCATCCACGACATCAACGAGTTCTTCAACCGGAACACCGACGAGGCCTTTGCAGTGAAAGGCGTCGAGAACGGCATCTACTTCGTCAATCCCTACCACGTCCACAGGGTCTGCCCGGAGAGGTTCGAAGGCAAGAGGGTGTTCGTCAGGATCAACTTCTCCCCCCGTGCTGATCGAGGATCCCACCAACACCGTGAATCCATGCTTCCCGGATGTGGTCTTCGAGAAGCGGGAGGACGTGCGCAACTTCCTGCACGCCTACACGATCGACGAGGCTTCGAACAGCGGCGTACATCTGTAGAGATTCAGAACCAGTAGGCGTGCATGTGTTCTGGGGGTTCTCACCCCCGCCTGGCTAGGGTTCTCGATTGAGACCAGGCAATGCAAGCTGATCTACCACACTTTCCCTGAGGCCAAGTTTTCGATCAACAACGAAAGGCTTGAGATAGGCATCCAATATGCCTTTTCCAGGGTCCTGCAGTTCCTTCGTCAAGGATTGAAGATAGGCAGATTTGTCGGTCTTTAGCCAATCGATATGAAATCCTGATCGGAAGCAAAGTTCTTGATGGAGCAGCATGATAGTGCGCCCATTTCCATCGAGGAAGGGATGAGAATATGCGATTAGGCCCATGATCCAGCCAGGCTTGTTCCTCATGGTTGAAGGATTCGCCGCCTGATCGAGTGCGTATTCCATTGCCCGGCGCTCCTGTCCTGGAAGCGCAAACAGATCGTCCAAGCCCGCCTTGGAAATTCGAAGATTTGGCGCCGTCACGGCACGGTCATTCCCCGCCCACGGATAGAGACCGCCGAAAAGGGTTTTATGGACTTTCAGAACATGGCTGTACCGCAGTCCTCCCCTCACTTTGTGTAGAAAATCTGCGGCCTCAAGAATGTTGGATTGCACCTCGAGTCTCTCGGCGGCGGATACGCGGCGCTTGTCCTTGTATTCGTAAACATTGCGAAGATATCCAGCAGTTTCAAAGTCACCAAATGGGTCGAACATCAACGATACCCGAACTTCGCGTCCATATAGTCTGCGAACAGTTCTCGAGAATATTCGGGGGTTATGAGCTTCGCCCTTCTCAGGTTGATCAAGAGCTGCTCGACTTCATCAGCTTGACCATCGTCTTGTCCCGAGAGTTCGCCGATTTTATCGGTCCAATCATCGAGGTCACCGCGAGCCGAGTCTATGCCATGCTGCCGAGCGAGCTGTCTGATCGTATCCTCAGCTCGTGTGTCTGTCGATTTAGATGCGATTTTCATACCAACGCCTTCCCCAATCTCCCTGCAGGTTATCAAAAATGCTCGCAAAGCAACAGTCGTTGCCTACACCTACTTGTCCTCGGGGTAATCGCCTTTGGATTCGTGAAGCTTGCGATACTCGTCGTCCCAAAGGCGACGTTCATTCGCATCAAGAATGGCGAACTCCTCGAGAGCCGTCCTGCAGACATGGAAGTCCGGCTCGTCCATGTGCTGAAGCTCGATGACCTCCCATCGCGGGGATCTGAGGACGATCTCCGCCTCCGGGGTCGAGCGCAGATCGTCCTCGTTCGCATGATCCTCGATAATCTTAGCCAGGGCACTGGTGCTCTGAGGCTTCCGGATGTCCTTCGTGACGAAGCCTGATGTGACGGGGTCCCAGTACCTCAGGCGGTCGCCGTAGGCCATCGCCGCAGAGCGGGGTGCCTCGTACCGGACGTCGTCCATGATCCGTCCGTAGCCCCTGAAGCCGAGATCGTACCAGGCGAGCCTGCTGACGGAATCGAAATGCGACCAGTTCACCACGCGCCGGGCGACCTCGTCGATGATGACCATGCCGTAGTCGCCTGGCACCGGAGCCTGCCGGCCGAAGGAGAACTCCCCATCATCAATCACTCCGCGAATGTATTTCTCGACGGGTTCGAGACTGCCTTCCATGAAGACCTCGTCCGTCATAACCCGCTTCATATCCTTGGCCGGAACGCCGACGAATTCCGTCGTGCCGTCCCTGCGGCGTAGAGCGAGGGTGATGTGTCCGACCATTCTATTCCTCATCCTCGTCGCCGAACATCAACAGGTATTCCTCGTCCCACTCGGCCTTCTCCTCGGCGCTGAGACTGATGGAAGCCTCTACGCGGGCGCGGGCCAGGGCGAAGTCCTCCTTGGAATGATGGTCAAGCTCGATGAACTCCCACGCTGGGGAGCCGAGCACGAACTTCAGATGCGGAGGCCGACGAACGACGCGGCCGCTGCCGTAGGTGCGTTCCTCGGGAGGCTGCTCCACGAGGAACGCCGCCATCTCGTCATCGCTGCTGAACGGACCGACTTGAGCCGCCATCCATCCCTTCGCATCGCTGTTCCAGCGCCTGACGAGACGCAGGTTCTCCCTGACGATGGCACGCATCTCGACCGAATGCTCGTCCTCGTAGAAGTCGAGGGTGCTCTCGGATGGATTGAAGTCGATGCCCATCTCGTCGAGCCGGCATTCGCTGAGCCGGGTGTAGTGGCTCCAGTTCATCACGACCTTGTCGACCGCATCGATCAGGACAAAGCCGTATTCTCCGGGAACCGCCGCCTGGGGGCCTCCGAATGAGTCCTCGCCCTGGTCGTCCCTGAGATATCGCGCGAAGAATTCGTCGATCGGATCGAGGCTGCCTTCGATGAACCGACGATCAAGGACGTAGGACTTGAGAGGGTTGGTCCAGACGCCGATCGTGCGAACGCTGCCGTTCGCACGACGGACTGCCACGGGAATATGACCGCCCATGATCAGTTTCCTCCCTGTTCGCCGTTCGCCGGGTTCTCCTCGACGAGACCGGTGAGACCCGGCCAGTCGTCGCCGAAGCGGCAGTCATAGTCCTCCTTCCAGGCGGCCTGCTCGTCGTCGGTCAGGACGACACAGGACTCGACCGCGGCCTTCATCGTGACGAAGTCCTCCTGCGTATGAGGCCAAAGATCCACGATCCTCCATGCGGGGAAGTCGAGCTCGTACTGGACAAAGAGGGAATGCCGGAAGATGTCTCCCTCCTCCCTGGAGATATCATTCACCGCCATCTCAGCGCGCAGAAGCTTGATCTCGAAATCGGTGGAGCCTCCCTCCGCGCCCTCGCTGAAGGCGTCGACTGCGTCCTTGATCGCGGCAATCGCCCTGTCAATCCGCTCTTCGACGGGCGGTTCGCGCTGCGTTAGTTCTTTCATGGTGGCGAACATCGCCTCGTGGGTGGTGAAGGGAGGCAGATCCTCGTAGGTGTACTCGCTGCTGCCGGAGAAGGCGTATTTCGCACGGATAGCGATCTCTCGCATCTCGGCCATCTCGTCCAGCGCCTCCTGGGTCGCATACATCCGGCCGGAGGACACGTATCCCATGTCGCTCTGGTTGACCCACTGGAACGACGAGTAGCTGTTCATGTTGGTGATGGTCTTCGTCATCTCGTCGATGAGCACGTAGCCGTATTCGCCGGGAGTGTTTTCCTGCGGGCCGCCGAAGTCCGCCTCATCCTTGAGGTAGCGGGCAAGGAAGCGGTCCAGCGGCTCCAGGCTCCCGTCGACGCGGAAGGCCCGTTCTCGCAGGAAATGACCTAGCGGATTAGTCCAGACCCCGATCGTCCTGAAGCTTCCGTCGGCGCGGCGAACGCCTACCGAGATGTGACCGCCCATTGCTCAAGTCCTCCGTTGACGGGGAAGGAGACGTCGATGGAAGTTCCTTCGACATCGCCGCTTCCCGGGATGCGGCCGCGAGACCTGCATCCGTCTACGGTGATGTCCCTGTCAGGACTCGTCAACCAGGACAGGCGAAAGATTGCGCTGGGGCGGCGGAGAACCACTCCTTCAGCACGGCCAGTGCCGGGTCATCGTCCCTGGAGCCGACCACCAGACGCATGCCACTTCTCACGGGTTCGTCGCCCGAAGAGTACCAGTCGGGCGAGAGAGGATCGGATCCTGCCGGAATCACCCAGAAATCGGAGCCGGATCCATCAAGAAGGAAAGGAAGTCCGAAGACCGTGCGGATCTGCAGGTGCGTGACATCCCAGGCCGGATAGACGAACAGTCTTCCGTCGCATGCGGTGCCTCGCAGTTGGTTCTGCGGCGCGGTCGCAGCGAACTGGACGACCTGCCTGGGACTGGGGTCGATCAGGACATTCGTTCGGATCCTACCCATGACCCTGTCCGAGACGTCTATTGGAAGAAGATTTCGAGGCACTGTCATGTTTCCGGTTGCTGGTGGCAATACAGATTGTATTCACGCCATGCCAGTGTCGAGCGCGACCGGAGTGCAAGTCCTCTCAGAGAGGCGCGAGGGCAACATTTACCATTTTTTAACAATCACTTTTTGTGGAGCACGGTGTCCCGGTTCCAACGAGAGTATGTAAGTTGCTGTTTACGCTGGGATTTGGGCTTGGATCAGCCTCGAAGTGTCCTTTTCTGGGACTATTGCACTCGTCATCGAGTTCTTATACGGAAGCGCCTCAAGTTCTACCCGAAAGAATCCAGAACATGAATGCAAGGATTGGAACATCTGTTCCCATGCCCTTCGAGGTGCGGAAGGAGATGATAAAGACGCTCTTCGGCCGCCGTGACGTACTGACTCTCGGGTGCATCGCGCATGTCGCATGCGTTTTCGTCGCCTGGGGTGCGACTGGAGACAAGACATATCTCGCATGGGCGCCGCTCTTCGTAATCGTCTCGGCGGCCCGACTCGCCTTCACCATCCGTTTCGACGCAGTCCTGCCGGACATAACGTCCATGCGCGACCTCGACAGATGGGAATGGGGGTACATGATCATCAGTGCGGGCACCTCCATTCTCGTGGGGACGGTCGCGGCCTACTCCGGTCTTGCTGATCCATACAGCATCGCTCCCGCCGTCGGACAGGGACTTGTGGGCGGAACCATGATCACGATCGTCGGAAGGAATTTCGGCTCCCTGAAGCATGTGATCACCATGATCGTCCTGTGCTGCGGGCCGATGGCGCTCTCCTTCATCTTCTCGGGATGGATCGAGGCTGACTTCTTCATATCGATGACGGGTCTGCCCATCTTCATAATGATCATGGTGGCGATCGGGACGTCGACATATCTCTACGGTCTCATGCTGGACGCATTGAAGACAAAGCGGCAATCCGAGATCGCATTCCAGAAGTTCGAAGCGGCGATCGCCAGCATGCCGAACGGCCTCATCGTGGTCGACGGAAATCAGCGGATGATCGTCATCAACAAGCAGGCCCAGGAGGCGCTTGCAGACGCGCACGAAGGTGAAAATCTCTTCGAGGCGATCCGCGGAGCCATCGAGAACCCCGACGTTCTGACCGTGACGCTGACGCGCGGCCTGGAAGACGGCTGTCTGGAGGACGCGGATTTCGAGACCCGTGACGGCCGATGGCTCCGGTTCGGCATCAGGAGGCTCGACAGCGGCGCAACGAAGTATCTCGATGCCGAGTGGGGCGGCAAGCAGGAAGGTGCGTACATCCTCACCATCCTCGATGTGACGAAGAAGGTCGAGGATGACAGGAAGCTTGAGCACCTCGCCCGCTACGACGGCCTGACCGGGCTCGCGAACAGGCGCTGGTGGGAGGACAACGGGCAGTCTTCGGTGCGGGATCTCCCCCGCGGATCGCTCGTCGCGCTCGCCGTCCTGGACATTGACAGGTTCAAACTGATAAACGACACCCTCGGCCACCACACAGGCGACAAGGTGATCCAGGGCGTCGCCGACCGCATCAGGTCGATGGACGAGCCACGCGCCTTCGCCGGCCGCCTCGGCGGAGACGAGTTTGTCGTGCTGCTGCTGGCCCCGGAAAGCATCGATGAAGCCCGCGCCTTCTACGACCGCATGTTTGCGGCCATATGCACCACATACCCCATCGAAGGCCATAACATCGAGGTCCGGTGCAGCGGCGGGGTGATCGTGCGAAGGCAGGACGAGTTCAACATCCTGACCGATCTCAGCCGTGCGGATCTGGCGCTCTACAAGGTGAAGCGCACCAGCCAGCCGTGGATGCTGTTCGACGACAAGCTTGAGAAGGAATACCAGTCGTCGGTCCGGATCAAGCACGATCTCAAGGACGCCATCGAGAAGGGTGCGCTCGAACTCGTCTATCAGCCGATCTACGACGCTCGGGGCGAGAGGATCGTCTCGGCGGAGGCGCTGTGCCGATGGGATCACTATGAGGCCGGAGCAATCCCGCCGTCGCAGTTCATCGCCATGGCTGAAGAGATAGGAGTGATCGGCCAGCTCACCGAATACGTTCTGAGGCGCGCCTGCCGGGAATGCATGACGTGGAACGCCGATGTGAGCGTCGCGGTCAACCTCTCCGCACTTGATCTGGCGCGCGACGGGATCGTGGAGCTGATCGTCAGCGCCCTCGCCGATGCTGGAATGCCGCCGGATCGCCTGTGCGTGGAAGTGACGGAGACGGTCTTCGTGAAGGACTTCGAGAAGACCGCCGCGACGCTGCTCAAGCTGCGCGGCATGGGAGTGAAGACCTCCCTCGATGACTTCGGCACCGGATACTCCTCCCTGAGCTACATGCACAGGCTGCCGCTGAACAGGGTCAAGATCGACCAGTCATTCGTCGCCACCATCGTCAGCGACACGAAGACACAGCAGTTGTTCAGCGCGGTCGTCGGACTTGCAAAGGGCCTCGGGTTCGAGGTGGTCGTCGAAGGCGTGGAGGACCGCGGGCAGCTCGAGCGGGTCGTTTCGGTGCCGGGCGTCGACATGATCCAGGGGCACATCTTCTCGAGAGGCCTCACCAACGCAGACATGGCCGTTCTCGGCAGCGTGCGGCGGCCCTCGATCGAAGGCAAGGTGATCCGCCTCGTCAGGGATGCGGCGGTCTAAACGACTGCCGCACGCCGTGCATTTCTGGCCGCTCTACGCTCCTCGGCGTCGAGGGATGGGATGGTCTTCGACCTCGCATACTTCAGAGCAAGCTTTGCGATCTGCAGGTCGTCGAGATCGAGCTTCGCATCCTCACTGCCTTCCGGACAGCCGAAGAAGAACCGAGAGCGGATGCCCGCCGAGCGGTCGACCATGATCGACACCACGCGGTCGGTCCAACCGTGGTTGAGCTCGCCCACACGCCGTTCCTCGCCGACGAGCGGCCGCAGGCGCAGATAGCGGCCGGGATTGGCCGCGAAGTAGGACCGGTCGATTTCGATGGCCGCTTCATCGCCGAAGGTCATGGGGTAGATCTGGGAGCCGCGGTTCGGATCGTCATGCGCGCGGCGCAGCTCGGAGAGCAGTTCAGCGCCGATGCCGGCCTTCGACGCCAGCCAGTCCTCGACCGAGGTGACGGTGGTCTGCCGCACGCCCGTAAGAAGCACGATGCGCCCGCTGAGGAGTTCGTCCATGATGGCCGTGAGGTTGGGTTCTCCGGCTGCGAACTGCGCGAGAACGTCGGGGGTCTTTCCTTCAAGCTTCGACCCGGAGGCGGCCTGGAGCTGTCCCGACACCGCATATGGAAGCAGCGTCTCCGCCATCGCCGTCCGTCTCTTCGCCTCGCCCATCTCTGCCTCGCATCTGGATTCAATCTTTCCATCAAGAGAAGCAGTTCCTGACCGGTCTGTAAATCCGGGATCGTGGCCAGCAGCCTGTTGTCGACGGGATTGAGCCTCGGACGGAAGCCTGCTATGGATTGCCCATCGAATCCTTGAAGATTGCGCATCATGTCCACGTCGCTGAAATCACCGCGCACGACGCACCTGGTCGGCTCAGGCATTCCCGGCAGCGGAGACGCATCCGAGCGTCTTCGCTGGGAGGATATCTGCGGCCGCTTCGTCGTGCTTGAGGAGAAGATCGACGGGAGCGAGGTGAGCTTCCATTTCGACGCCGATGCCAACCTGGTCGGCAGGGAGCGGGCGAACGTCATCGACCTGTCCGCGCGCGGCGGCTCCGAGCGGCATCTCGACGGCTTCAAGGACTGGCTCGAGCTGAGGGCGGAAGCCTTCTTCGAGCGCATCACGGATCGATACATCGTCTATGCGGAATGGTGCGCCCTCGCCCACTGCATTCTCTACGACAGGCTGCCCGACTACTTCATCGAGTGCGATGTCCAGGACAAGGTGACAGGCCAGTTCCTCTCGACGGCGAGGCGGCGAGCGCTCCTGGACGGCGTGGCCGTGTCGCAGGCTCCGGTGCTCTTCGAAGGCGCGGCGGACAGGAAAACTCCGCCCGTGTCCCTTGTCGGCAGATCAGCGTTCTGCAGCGATGATCCAGCGGCATCGATCGCTCGGCTTCCCCAGACGGCCGGAGCCGACCTCGACAGCGCGCGCTTCCAGACGAGCGGGCTGGCCGAAGGAATCTACGGAAAGATCGAGGAGGGAGACGAGGTCGTAGGACGGTTCAAATGGATCCGCGAGGACTTCGTGAAGCACATCGTGGACGGCGGTCGACACTGGAAGTCTCAGGCCCCGGTACCGAACGTTCTCCTGCGTTTGCCTGCCTAAACCTTCTTGAGCCTGACCAGAATCGTCTTAGGGTTATCCGATGCTGTCTCGACATCGACGATGCCGGATGATCTCACGAGATCGCTCAGTCTGGCGAACCCGTAGTTGCGTGCATCGAAGTCGGGGGCCTGTTTCGCCAGATGCCCTCCGACCTGGGCCAGATTGGCCCGTCCGTCCTCGTCGGCGGTTGCAATGATCGCCTTGGTCAGCATCTCCTGTGCCGCCTTGTTCAGAGCCGCCTTCTTGGGAGTTGTCTTCGCGGCGGCGGGCTTCGCCTTGACCGGACTTTGAGCGAGGGATGCTGCTTCTTCGACCTCCGCAGCCTGAGCATTGAGCACGTCGAAATAGACGAACTTGTCACAGGCCGTAATGAAGGGACGAGGCGTCTTCCGCTCGCCGAACCCATAGACGGTGACACCCTGCTCCCGGATCCGCGCCGCCAGCCGCGCGAAGTCGCTGTCGCTCGAGACAATGCAGAATCCCGAGAAGCGACCCGTGTACAGCAGGTCCATGGCATCGATTATCATCGCACCATCGGTCGCATTCTTCCCCGTTGTGTAGGCGAACTGTTGGATGGGCTGGATAGAGTGCTCGAGCAGGCATTCCTTCCAGCCCTTCAGGTTGGGGCCTGTCCAGTCACCGTAGATGCGTTTGACGCTCGCAGTTCCATAGTTGGCGATCTCCGCCATGAGGCCGACGACAATTTTCGGTGAAGCGTTGTCGCCGTCGATCAGCAGCGCCAATGTTCCGGAATTTTCAGTCGCCATTCGTCTCTCTCCCGTGATGACCGCAAGACTATATTCTGTGCAGCCCAATGCAACTGCGCCCGACGGACGTTGCCATGAATGACGAGAACGGGAAGGACACCTGAGCGCCGCAAGACCAATTCGAAAATCGAGCTGGCTTCGGCTATACGAAACAGGCTAACGCATGCCCGCCGCGAGAGGAAGCCCCTCGTCTGCCTCAGAGCGGTGCCGATGCAGCACGTCGAGGAATGTCTGCCCGTATCGGTCGAGCTTGCTCTGTCCGATGCCGTGGATTCCAAGCATGGCTTCGAGATCGTCGGGGCGGTTGACGGCGAGTGCGGCAATCGTGGCGTCCGGCAGCACCATGTACGGCGCGATCCGTTCGCTCTTCGAGACCTCGGTGCGACGGGCGCGCAGAAGCTCGTAGAGAACCGCGTCATCGCCGTTGAGCATCTCAGCGCCCGACCTCTCCGCGATGGGAGCCTTGATCTTGCCCACCCGGTCGCGGCGCAGCCTGACCTCCACCTCTCTGCGGAAGACGCTTCTCGCGCTCTCGGAGAGCTTGAAGGCACCGTAGGCGTTGTGATCGACCGTCACGTATCCTGCGGCGATGAGCTGGCGGAACACGGCCTGCCACTGGAAGGGCTTGAGCATCTTGCCCTGTCCGAAGACGGGCATCTTGGTGTGGCCGAACTTCGAGGTCTTCGCATTGGTCTTTCCCTGAAGCACGTCGATGACGTGTCCAGCGCCGAAGCGCTCTCCCGTCCGGTAGATTGCAGCCAGCGCGACGATCGCGACCTCGGTGCCGTCGTAGACTTCGACTGGATTGCGGCAGGTGTCGCAGTTGCCGCAATGACCCGAATGATCCTCGCCGAAGTGGCCGAGGATGGCCTTTCGTCTGCAGGTCGCGGCTTCGCAGATCGCGAGCAGCCCGTTGAGGCGGGCGCGCTCCACGCGCTTCTGGCTTTCCGGGGTCTCGGTCTCCTCGATCATCTTCTTGCGGAAGATCATGTCCTGCATGCCGTAGGCCATCCATGCCTGGGCGGGTTCGCCGTCGCGGCCGGCTCGTCCGGTCTCCTGGTAGTAGGCCTCGACGGAGCCGGGAAGATCGAGATGGGCGACGAACCGAACGTCCGGCTTGTCGACGCCCATGCCGAAGGCGACTGTCGCCACCATGATCATGTCATCGGCTTCCAGGAATGCGTTCTGGTTCTCTGCCCTGACTTCCGCGGCGAGTCCTGCGTGATAGGGAAGCGAGTTGAAGCCTTCGGAGACGAGCCAGGAGGAATACTCCTCCGTGCGCTTTCGCGAGGTGCAGTAGACGATGCCGCACTTGCCCTTGTGCCGCTTGATGAAATCGAGGAGCTGCTTCTTGCCGTCGTCGCGCTCAACGATCTCGTAGCTGATGTTCGGACGATCAAAGCTGCTCTGGAAGACCTCGGCGCCCTCCATGCGAAGGTTCTGGATGATGTCCTGCTTCGTATGCGGATCCGCAGTGGCGGTGAGCGCGATACGAGGAACGCCGGGGAAATGCTCGGAAAGCTGCCCCAGCAGCCGATATTCCGGCCTGAAGTCGAATCCCCAGAGCTGCAGGACGTGAACTTCGTCGACCACGAGCTGTGCAATGCTGAGCTGCTTGAGTTCGATGATGAAGGACTCGATCGCCAGTCTTTCAGGGGTCACATAGAGGAACTTCAGCCGTCCCTCGCGCATCTCCTCGCGGATCCTGCGAACCTCCTCCACCGGGAGGTTGTGATGCAGGCATTCGGCCGCCACGCCCCTGCGCTTGAGCGCCCTCACCTGGTCGTCCATCAGCGCAACCAGCGGCGACACGACCAGCGCCATCCCATCGCGGCACAGGGCCGGGATCTGGAAGCAGAGGGACTTGCCGCGCCCGGTCGGAAAGATCACCAGCGCGTCGCCGCCTGCCGTGACGTGCTCGACCACCTCTTCCTGCCCTTCTCGGAAATCCTCGTAGCCGAAGACGTTGCGGAGGACTTCCCGGGGCGTCCTCGGGGTGTCGAAGAGGTGGTCTGTTGTCGGTTCCATGAATTCATCCTGCCGGCCGCGTGAATGCGGCCCAGCAGTAATGGTGTCGTCTGCAGCGGCATTCTTCAACCGCGAAGGCGGCTATATTCGACCTATGAATTCCTTCAGCACGTCCTGCAGGGAGTCGAGAATGGCCATGTCGTCGGACGGAGGCTGCGTCACGAACTCGTGCATCTCGGCGAGATCCAATCCATCAAGTCTTTCGAAGAGTTCGATCCCCGCAGCAAGGCTCGGGTTTCGGAGTTCGGCAGGAAGCAGATCCAGCAGAACCGACAAGCCCCGCGGGCCGAAGGCACTGCCGCCTGCATGTATGCCAGCCTTCGTCAGCAGGGCGACAAGGATGTTGCGAACGGTCAGGCGAAGGAGATTGATCTGCCCGTACCGCGTCCCGCTCAGTAAGGTGGCTGCGGCGAGATATTCCTCGGCCTCTTGCCGCAGGTCTGCGACGAAGCGCCCCTCGGCGGCCTTCTGCGGCATGATCTTCGGCGAGAAGCCTTCCCGGCGATAGCACAGGACAATCTCGTCGCCGATCACGCGACGGAGGGAATTGGGGATGCCAACGGAGGAATGGAAGACTTCGGAGGAGAGGTGATGGATATCGCCTCGAATCCCAGCCCTCTCGAGGATGTCGTTGCCGAGGATCGCACTACGGCGGGACTTGTCCGCATCATCCGGGAGCAGGAGAAGGACATCCCAGTCGCTTTCCTCTCCGGCGGTGCCGTTCACCCGGCTGCCGAACAGCCACATTTCGTCGGGATCGTAGTGCTCCGCGAGCGCGTCGGTTGCAGCGGAGGGCAAAGCGTGAATCATGAAAACCTCGTTAATGGAATGATCCCCACTTAGAGGTCTTCGGTGCCATGTCAAATTCAATTATTGCATGACGAATTCAAATGCTTACACGCAAGTTAACAACAGGTTAATCGCTCACGCGCGGGTGGCGGGATCTGTACCCGAATAGTCGTCCTCGAGACAGCATGCGACAGACCGCAGCGAGAAAAGGATGTTGTTCACGTCACGGATGCGCCGCATCGTCATCTCTTCAAACGCATGGGGCATCAGACCCTCGGGCGATGACTGGAACTCGCAAATGAGCCGGGCATCCGGCTTGGCGCTTGCACTGCCGCCCCGGTACTCGCGGGCGGAAACTCTGGAGAGCCGGAGGAGATCCAGCACGCCTTCGGAAGGCAGGAGATCAATCCGATACTCCCCGTTCTGGCCTTGGAGCCAGATTGAGACCTCTCCCCCGTCAGCCTTCTCGGTCCAGCAGAAATCATCCCAGTCGTTGCAGTCATAATGCTGCGCCGAACTCGTGTGGCCGTTGGCGGAAAGTATTTCAACCACCGACAGGATGTCCTGCAGCGCATCGGTTGCGTCGAGGGCTGCGGTCAAATGCCAGAGCGAGGCCATCGCGTCCACGGTGCGGCCGGTCACGATACCTTCCGGAACGACCGACGCCGCGGCGAACTCGATGATGGGAGAGGACTGTTCGTCTCCGATGAACTCGTACTGCGTGTTCCTCCTCGATGACACGAAATCGGAGACCTTCGACATCAGTCCGGCCGCGCGCATGCCCTCGCCAGCGATCAGGAGGCTTTGCAGGGCCGCCTCGAAATCACGGACGTCGGCCATGGGTGGCAGCGACGGGTGCTTGGCCCATCCCCTGTCGAAACTCATCTCAGGACGAATCTCGAAGATCTTCGACGGCTGGTACACGTCAAGGCCGCTCGCCAGGATCTCCTTCAGCGTCGGGCATTCCCCGACAGAGCGGCCTTCCGGAGGCATTCCGTTCGTGGAGAAGGCGACGCAGAGAACCTCGTGAACATGAGGACAGTCCTCGGCCGCCTTGTAGCTCGACGGATCCTTTTTGATGGCGTCTTCCTCGGGGATGCGGTCGGTGAAGACGATCTTCCATTTCGCGCTCTCGTAGTCCTCCCCTTCGAGGTTCTGCTCCGCCTTGGCTTCCGCGAGCCTCTGCCACCGCTGGCGATGGAAGGCCTCCATCTTGCCGTTCGCCTCATCGGTCATATCCGGGTATAGCTTCGTACGGACGAGGTAGCCGCTGCCGTCCTTGGACATCGTGAACCCGAGATCGAGACGGGACGGAAGTTGCAAGGTCTCGAAGCGCCAGCCGTCAATGTCGAAGCCTGTGTCCCGCAGGGAGAGTGCAAGCTCCCTGAGACCGTGCTTGCTGAGGTCGACCGAGAGATGGACGGCAGCCTTTGCCATGTCGCTCAATGCTTCGCCGGCATCCCCATTGGGGCCATCGTGGTTCGCTCGCAGGCTCGCAAGAGCTGACTTGCCATCGAGATCATCGAGTTTCGGCAGGAGGCGGTGGTCCATGTTTTTTCCTCAGGCGTTTGGTGCGGGTGCGTCCGGATAATCCTGCTCGAGGCAGCATGATACGGAGCGGATGCTGTGCAGAATGTCGTTCAGGGATCTGATCGTGCGGCTGTGGAACTGGCCGCTGTAGTTCATGACGAAGCGTTCGTTCTCATCATCCCACCGGAACCACGCGAGGAAGCCACCGTCGTCCGGAGAGACCTTGGTGTGATCGTAGGAGAACTCGAAATTCTCGTCGTCATGGGATTCGTATTGCGCCGAGATCGTCAGCCACCGTGGCATCTGTGTCTCGTGATCCTCCACGAAGTCGACCCGGTACTGCGCATGTTGGGACCGGAGCCACAGGATGGCACGCCCTCCTTCCACCCTCTCTACGAAGCTGAAGTGATCAAGGTCGTTGCAATCGTACTCGGTGGAGCCCGTCACGTGCCCATTGGCCTCAAGCATTCGGATAACCCTGGCGAAATCCTCCCGTCCATGTGTGGCATCTGCGCCGACTGCGATGGACCACACGTCCTCGCATGCCCGCCCGATCTTGTCGCCGGCATTCCCCTGATGCCGGAAGGCGGTTGCCGCGCCGATCGAGGCCAGAGTGCGGCTGTATTCTCCTCCGAACTGACTGTAGGAGGCTCGAGCGAGCGTCGCCGCCCTGTCAGTCAGCTCATCCGTCAGTCCCGCGGCACGCAGACCGAGCGTCAGCACGCCGATCGCATCGATGGCTGCAGGGATGTCGGACACGCAGTCCGACGTCGGGATGTCCGGCTTGGCGGCAAGCTCGCCGAGATCGAGAGAGAGATAGAGGCTAGGGCTGACGTTGAGCACCGCAGAGGGTATGAAGACGGAGGTGAAATCCATCGCCGCCTTCGTCTTTTCGAGGTCGACGTCGGCCCAGTCGCTTCCATAGGATGGCGGAGTGCCACCGTTGCGCACGTACGCGCAGGCGGAGAAACGGGACACCCGCTTGCACTCATCCGCGGCAAGGTAGAATTCAGGATGGGTCTTCGGCGTGACAACCCGCGCCTCTCCTCGCAGGCTTTCCAGAACCAGATCGATAGTCGATGCGCCTCCGATCCGTCGCTTCTCGCGATACTGCTTGTCGTCTTCGATTCCGTCGCTGTTTTTGTCGGGACTGATGACGCTGGTGTATAGCCAGCCGCCCGGCAGGTCTGCATGCTCGGCAGTGATTCCGATGAGATAGGCGTCCGGCATCTCAGTGATGGCGAAGCGCCAGCCTGAGACATCCATCGGCCCTTCCTGCCTGAGCTTCCGAGCGAGCTTCCGCACGCTGGGCCAGCCTATTTCCACGTTGACCTGCATTGCGGCGGAGGCAACATCGGCGGCAGCGCCTCCGTGATCCTTCCCGATCTGCTCGAAAGCTAGGCGCGCAAAGTTCTCCACGTGCACATGGGGGTTGATGTCCTCGAGGGGGTCGAGATCGCGCTCTTCCTGCGTCGTGAAGGTCCTGACCATGGATCACCTTCCCATCGTGGCTGCAGGGCGGTCGTTGGGATGAAGTATTCCCGGTTCGTTGTAGTTCTCGGCGACATCGCGGAAGGCCGCCTGATCGTCGACGAAAGGCCCATGGAGCTGCGCCACATCCATCCTCTGCCAGTAATAGCCCGGCTGTTCGACCCAGCTTCCCCAGCGACCGCGGTCGATATGGTCCTGCATGATCTCCCAGATTTCCACGGTGTTGCCGTCGATGCCTTCCTGAACGAACTGCGGCATGCTGAGATCGCCGTCTTCTCCGCGCGCAAAGACCTTCACTCGTGGAAGATCGCGCAGCAGATCGATGTTGTCGCCCACGGCCTTGTCGACCAGCGCTTCCGCCGCCTGCCAGGAGATGCCCCCGCCGAAGTATTCCGCGCCGTCGACCGTCATGATTGGCAGAACACCCACGATATCGTCGTGCATCGGGCCGAGAAGCCTGTATGCCTTGTCCTCGGCATCGAGGTCGCGGCAGATCTGGAACTTGCGGCCGTAGTGGTCGACATAGGTGCGTTCGGCGGTGGAATTGATGGCGCGGTCGTCGTATCTGCCGCCGAAGTAATCGCGGGAGTCCTCGACCTCGGTCAGGTTCTTAAGCCGGGTCATTCTGCTGAAGGCCTCAGCCGGCACATCCTGCGAGATCGCCACGAAGCCGACAGGCGCCTCTTCCCCGGTGCCGTAGGTCGACAGGTCGCCGCTGATCTCGAGGATCTCCATGTCCTCGCCAAAGATCCCCTTTCCGAAAGTCCGGGCCGCGCCGATGGACGCGAGCGCGTAGATTGCAGGGTCGTCACCCTTCGGAAGGGCCAGGCCGTACCGAAGCAGGTGCGCCGCCTTGTCGTTCCTCACCGGGAAATAGTATCTCGCCATGTTGCATTTCGCCTTTCGCAGTTAGTTGGTGAGCAGGTAGCGCTCGTATCTGTCTTCGCTCAGTCCTTCACGCGCCATGCCGACGGCCTCGGTCAGATCGTTCAGCGCACGCATGACGTTTCCGCGGTAGAGGCCGCTCTCGTGCATCGAGGACGACCGGATGCGGCCGGCCGTGTCGATCCTGTAGCTGCCAAGGAAGCCGGGATCGCCAGGAGCCGGCACGTCCGCCAGTCCTTCGCTGATCGACAGATGGAGATCGCAGAGGATGCCGTCGTCATCGAGCACGTAGTCGGCGCGATAGTGGTGGTGCTGGGTGCGTATCCAGAGGATGCCCCTGCCTTCGTCCGTCTCCTCGACGTGAAGCAGGTCGTTGCATTCGCCGTAGGCGGTGTCGGCGTCCACGTGTCCAGCCTCGTGCAGAAGCCGGATTGCGGCCCCGATCGAAGTGGCGTTGGCCGCCACGATCTTTCCGCAAGCGGACGACCACCCGCCAAGGATGGCGTTGACGGTTTCGCGCCCCATGACGCCGCCGTCCCGGTGAACAGATCCTGCGGCAAGCTCCAGCAATCCGTCCCTGGAAGCCCCGCCGAAGTGCGCATAGGCTGCCCCGGAAAACTTCTCATTCCGCTTGGAGACTTGGGATGCCAGGCCGATGTGCGCGACCATCCCTCCCAGTCGATGCATGACCTCGAGCGCCGCACCGATGTCTTCGACCGTGCGGGAGGACGGAAGCTCGGGATCGGAGCCGATCGACAGCAGGCCGGAAGGCTGGAACGAGAAGACCATCCCCGGCATGTGGGTGGTGGTTTCGAGGCCGATGATTACCGTCGTATCCAGCTCGAATGGCGCGGCCCCTTCGTCATCGAAGCCGGAGGGCGGGATGCCGTCGGTCGCGAACGCGCAGCAGGCGATCTGGTTGATCTCCATCGACCAATCTTCGGGAAGGTAGCTTGAGGGGTCCGCCTCGATGGCCTGAACTTCTGGCGAAGGATTCATGATGCTCGCGTAGCGCTTCTCACGGCGCAGTTCCAGGTCACCGATCGCCTCGATCTCCCTCTCGAGATCGATCGTAGCCTCCCGGATCCTGTCCAATGCCTCATCGGTCTTCCTCGGACGGAGCGACATGCTGACAAGATAGCCGCCACTGCCGCCGACCTCCTCGAGGACAAGCTGGCTCGTCCACTTTCTTCTCGACGGCTCCGACCTGAGTCTCCAGCCATCGAGTTCCACGGCACCCTCGCGCAGGCTTCTCGAAAGCTGCAGAAGCGTCGGCCACATCATCTCCGACGAGACCGCAACCGCCATGTTGGCGATGTCGAACACCGCGCTCGGGCCGTTCACCGCACTGACGTCGAGCATGGCGACAGCCGGGCTGGATGGAACTATGTCGCGGAGTGGCTTTATGTTGCGCATCGTCGGAAATCTGCCATTTGGCCCGAGGTAAAGGATTCATCACCCGGTCGAAGCTAAGCTTCAAGCGCGCAAGCAACCAGTCAGGAACGGGTGGCGTTCGCCTGCTGTTCAGGGGGTTGCACGAGCGCCGCCAGCCGGGGATCCGACAGTCTGGCCGCAAGGCAGCTCCGGTCATTGAGCGGAAGCTTCCAGGCCGGGTCGGCGGCATTGCGGGAATGATATCCGCCTACAGTTCCAAGTCCTAGGAAGGTCAGCGAGAACGATTCCCGCATATCCTCGGAAAACCATCGGGCGACGACCATGCCGTCATCCTCGTCCACCTCGACCTCGGGCCGACGGAAGCCGGAAGGTAGAAGCGGCACAAGTTCGGCGATGTCATCGAGGACGGGTTCCGGGATGGCGAAGGATTCAGCTTCCGCGGCCGTGATCCCGAATTCGGCAAGAAGGGGCAGGATTTCGTCGCGGCATACGGGCGGCATGGGAACCTCGTTCGTGTGTGTCCAGGGAATGATCCCCGCACGACGTCGCGAGGTCAACCACGGTCAGCGCATGCGCATGGGCGCCGCGAGATGATTGTCGTTGGCGGGACGCTCGTGAACGGTGTCAATCTGGGGCGACTGGAACACCTCCCGGCGATGCTCCATCGATGGAAAGGCATGGACGGCGTATTCGATGATCTCCATCAGCGAGCGGAACGCCGCAGGATCGGCGTCATCGGGCAGCCTCCCCATGGCATCGGCCGCGAGCGCCTTGAAGAACGGGAGCTGTTCCTTGAGATTGGAAGGCGAGGCCGCCGCACGCTCAAGCGATCTCAGAAGTGGGCCATAGAGAGAAGCGAGCTTCGGGGAGGATTCGGAAACCAGCCTGCTCTCGAAGCGGAATTGCTGGACCACGTCCTGGAGCCTGCTGGGAAACTGCAGCATGAACATGCAGATCTTGAGCTTGTCGAGCTTCCTGATGATTTCCGACCGGGTCGAATGATCGACCTTGGAGTGGTGAGGATAGTGCTCGAAGAACGTGGAGGTGTAGGGGCCGACCGTGCGGTTGATCTCGCTCACGCACAGTCGGATTGACTGATGGTCGGCGCGTCCGAGTTCGGCCGCGACACCGCGTCTTGCCTCCAGCAGAGCCTTCTCGATCTGCGGGTGGCTGCGGCGGACGTGCTCCATGATGTCGTCTGTGATCATCGGTGCTCCAAGGACTTCGCGTCTATGGTCACACGCTCTCACGCTCCGTTGCAACCCACGACGACTGCAACGGATTTCTTGAGGCAGAATCAGGGGCGATGGACACTCTGATCATCCGCAGTGATCTTAGCTTCAAAAGCAACGACATCGCTTTTGAACATGTCAAAGGCGACAACGGCTTCTTGCGCCCGTTCCACAACGAGGTTTGGGATGAGTCTTGTTCCATAGGAGTTCCGCTCCCTGTGGCGGAATGCCCGTAGCGAGTCGAGAGCTTTGAAACAACCCTCAGAAAGGAGTGGATCTCGCTTCCCTGGATAGGGATTGTGCATTCGCCGCAGGAGCGTGATATGCCATCCTTCTTCGTTCGAAACAGGAGAACCGTCGATCTTCCTTGCAACCTGCTCCATCACCCGCTCGCATCCTGTGTAAACCTTCTCTACACCCGACGCGAGACCAGATATCTGGAGCCAGAACATAAGGCTTATCCCGTTCGCACAGGTGTTAACCACATCTAGCGCTCACGCATGACGTGTCTTCCCTGCTCGGCTATACGGGCAGGATGAGCGAAAGCCCGTTTCCAACCCGTTGGGCCGAGGATCGGCCTCCATCGCTGGAGAAGTTCACCTCGGACTTCGCCGACGACTACGCCTGTGCGGAATACCTGGCCAAGAAACGGTGGCGAAGCGGCTTTCCAAACTCACGTCACCGCGATTGAAGTCGCCTATGGACAGGTATCACTTTCACCCGGAATGACGATGCGAAACCTCCCATCTTAGCGAAATTAAATGCTAGTGTCCGAGGCCTGCGCAGGGTTCTGCTTCGAAGTTGCGGGAGGTGACGTCCGTACAGCCCAGTCGTTCAATCCCAAAATGCTGACGACGGTGAAGACCATAAGCCCCACGATGGCGGCTTCATGGAGTTTGAACATCATCATCACCGGAAGCGAGAGACTGCTTGCCATCAGAATTAATAGGCTGATCCAGAGCGCTTTGCTTCTACGTGTGGACTGGGTTCTGTGACTTGTTGACATGCTTTCACTCCTTCAAGGATCGCATAAATGATCAGCGTAAAATGGCATTCGCGCAATAAGATTCACAATCGATGTGAAGCCCAGATCGATTGAAGCTAATCCGCCGAGACGTGATGCTCGAAATCTGTGGACCGGTACTCACAAGCCTTGGCTTAGAGCAGCTCTCTAATCGACGTGCAGCATCGAATCTGTCGATTTGCCTTACGAACCTTGGAAACAGGGGAGTTTTTGCAATTCCTGCCAAGGACTAAGCAATCTCGAAGAGCAGGACTACAGCTTTATTAGGCTACCACAGATAGAATTCTACCTATTTAATTACGGTAATCTAATTCTCAATTGGTGGTATGAACCTGTGTGAACGGGATAAGCCTTCAGAACATATGCTCTGAAAGTTTGTTTTTCCCCGACAGCGCAACATGGGTGGCGGTTGCAAGACGAAGCATCCTAGCTTCCTCTTCGATTTCCCGAAGTTCATTCGCAATATCAACAAAGATCGCTTGCATCGATGGCTCCCTCCATAAACCGTTCAAGTCTATGGGGAGGGATTTCGTCGAAATAGACAACATCGAACTTAAAGCCCATCAAGCAATCCTCAACGAGTCCTTCAATCCGATATTTCAGCTCCTCGGGGCAAAGCATCACTACAAAATCGATGTCTGAGCGCTCACCGAACGAACCTTTCGCCAGTGAGCCTATGATCTTTACTTCCACCCCCAGATCACGCAGAGCGGTAGCTGTCCTCTTTGCAAGCTCGACAGCTCGGTCACGCCTTTCAGAACTTACAACAGCCATCTTCGAATCCTTCAGCGCCTAGCATGCCAAACTACCCTTCCTACCACATCAAACTCAATATATACAGTGTCTGTTGTGAACTCGGCCATTACAGTGACGAGCTATGTCCACGAAACATGAAGGCTAGAGTATGACCGCAAGATTCTCATGGGGCACCTTCGATGAGCTGTTCCTCAACGACCTCGCGACGCGTCTTCAAGGAAGACGCGTCCTCGAGACATTCGCGGGGAACGGCCTCCTTGCGCACCACCTGCGCCAGCGCGGCGTGGACATCCATCCGACATCCCTGTTCACCGGGCACGACGGGCACGATCAGGGAATGCACTGCGAGGTCGAGAAGATCGATGCCCGGACGGCGGCGATCTATTACCGGGACAGCCACGATGTCCTGCTGATGTGCTGGCCAACTCCGGATGAATGCGCGATGCAGTCCGCGATCCTGTGGGGCGAGGAGCGACCGATCGTCTTCATCGGGGAAGTCACCGACCTCGAGCGCGGACATCTGGGCGGCTGCGCGAGCGACCTCTTCTTCGAGCTGTCCAGGGAGACCCACAGCTTCGAGAGCTACGAGTCAGCCCGAAGCGGTCTCGACCGGGCGGCCATCCGGGAACTCGTGCCAGGAGCGGCCGAAGAGTACCGGAGACGCTATCAGCCGTCCGCGTTCGCGCAATTCCTGTCCTGACGGAAAGAAAAATCGACAGGAAGGATTTCGAAGAGACGACGGATTCGGAACCTCCTGGCGCAGATGATCCGCAAATTCCTGTTGGAGTTCGACCGACATCATCATCCCATGGGTGTCGAATCCGTCGCGTTTCAACGATCTCGTAGTGCGCGAATGCTCACGGAGGCCTTTGTGCCACCGTGAGCCACCGATGGGAGGCGGGCTACCTTGACCGGGAAACCTTCGCGGTCATTTTCTGCTAGCCGGAAAAATGGCCTTGAAAAGCCGACCGGCAGACATGAGCGTTCCACTGATCGCCAGAACTAGCGCAGCGATGACCAGTGGAAGAACCACCAGCCCGCCTGCCCACGTCCCGAGCATGACTGCGGCGAAATGGAGAGACAGGCCCGGCGCGGCTCCGAAGACGAAAGTGGCAACAAACGGCGCGACTACGAGTGAGGAGAATCCAAGCAGAATGGCAGGTTCAAGGAGTGAACACATCTCGTTGTCCTCACTTTTCTGTCGAGGCTGATGCGTCACGCTTCCATTCTGGAGACGCGAGGTTTTTCAGCAGGAATTCACGTCCGACCGAGTTGATTGGCCTCGTGTCAACACTGGGATCCGCTCTTTTCATATCAGCTATCGCGCTGCCGATGGAAGCATAGGCATCCGACGCGACTTCAACCCTCCGGGCATTTGACTTCATGTCGCTGACAAAGGGCCCTGCACCGGCCAGGAAGGATGCCGCAGTCATCGCGACGGCCAGAGCGATGCATTCGGGACTATTGGCTCGTCCCGCCTTGCGAAAGCGCTGGTCTACGAAAGCCATCAGGTACAAGTAGATCACAGAAACGCCGATCGCCAGCAGGCCGCTGCCCGGAAGGGAGCCAGTGTTGTAGTTCGAGTCGGGAACCATCTGGTTCATCGCATATGTGAGCATCCCGAAGAACGTCGCTAGCGCGCTGATATCGAAGGCGGCTTTGCGGACACCGGATGTCAGACCAGCTTTGAATGCCCAAATCGCCATTCCCAATACAGACAGTCCGACCATTGGCGCGAGAACCACTCCCGGTTCGACGGACCTCATGTAGAGGGCGCAGGCGACGAAAGCGGCTGCCATGCCGCCGAATGCTATCGATGCCGTAGGCGTTATCTGCCTGAACATGGCGAGCATGATCTTCACAACCCGTATTTCTCTGTCGCCCATTGGCACGCCCTTGGAGTCGACGTACCACGGATCATGGGAAGGCGCCGCAGTGTCTACGCCTCTGCGGTTGATTTCGGCGTCGACGTAGTCGTTCAGTCCCCGCTCATACCAGTTCTGTTCGCGGAACTTCCGTCTGAGCCTGTCGACGTTCGATCCTGATTCCTCTCCGAGTACCGATTTGGCGGCATCTTCAACCGAAGCATACTTGCGGACTATCACCCCGTCCGCCATCTCCTTGAGATAGGGGCTGTCGTCGTATCCGCGGATGCTGTTGAGCTTTTCAGTCATGTGAACCTCCTGTTGCGATGACTGTTCAAAGCACAGTTTGAAAGCGATGGGAGTGGAAGGATTTCGTGGGTGTCCAACGCGGATATTCGAATTGTCCGAACCGGATTGCCGCTCGTCTGGCTATGCATTGCAACGTTTGACAGAGACAGCCCCGGAAGCCGCATCGCTGGTCTCGATGTGAGACCTTAGGCGGATCGGTCAGACCGGGCGCTCGCGGGAGTGCCATTCCCTCATGGGAACGACCGAGAACTCGGGCACGCGGCCGATGGAGCAATAGAACCAGTCGGCGATCTGGCGGAGGTTAAGGTCGCCGATGGGGCTGTTTTCCGAGAAGAGGATGCTGCGGATCCTGCGCTCGGACATGCCGATCTTTTTGCTGAACGTCTTCAGTTCCACGCCGTCGGCAGCGCAGGCCTGCAGCATGAGCCAGCGGGTCCTGTCGATGAATGGAACGAGGTCAGAAAAGTCAGGCATGCGCATCTCCATTTCACAGAAGACTGGATGCTGAATCCTGCTCTGGCAAGTGGTCCGCGCGAGATCCGTATCTAGCTCGATGGACTGGATGGCGAGTGTTGCTCTTCGTCCTCATCCTCCTCGTCAGGTTCGGCATCCTGGCTAGCGTCATTGAGGAACGGACGTTCGAACTTGCGCTCAAGAGCGTCGAGGTGATCGATTTCGGCGGACAGGGACTGGACTTCGGCTTCATCGAGCGTCGCTTTTTCAGCCCACCTGGAGCGGAGCTGCGGCCTGAGCTCGGGGAAGATGGATCCTCGGACCAGCTTCAGATCCTCCTCCGTGAAGGGCACGGCGCCTGGCTTGACCTTTACGAAGCGGGTCAACTGCCCCTCGTACCAGGAGGACATGCGGCCGTAGTATGCCTTCTCGTCCTCTTCGGAGGCAGCCTTCTCGCTGGCGCGGACGACTTCCAGTCCATGTCCGAGCATGCGGCGGACGACTCTCAGATCGTCCTCGTTCAGCCTGATGCGTCCGAATGTCTTCGCCATGCCAGTCTCCGTCTCGTCGGTGCCAATTAGGACGCGAAGCGCCGACAGGCACAAGAATCCATCAGCCGGCCAGCGAAGCTGCCGTATCAGCCGCTTCCGGCCGATCACCCTTGAATGCTTCATCGAACAGGTCGTAGTTGACCGCCTTGTCGAGACGCTGGGCAAGCCTGTTCGTTTCCCGCAGCTCATCGATCAGTGCGAGCAGATCGTCCTTGTCGAACTGAGTCTCTATCATGCAGTGGATCTGATTTGTCTGCCTGCTCATGAGCGCGAGCAGAACATCCTTCCGCAGCGTCTCCATGTCCATCTCATCAAGGGGCGAAAAATCGCCTTCCACTGCTGCGAGGCGTGCGAGCAGAGGTTCCGCCCAAAGCACGTATTCGTGCGGCCGGCTCCTGAGGTCAGGATCAGCGGCACGCTCGCGCTTCACCTCCTCGACGAGTTCCGCAAGAAAGGGGATGACGGCTGCGCGGAGGCTCGCGGGAAATTCGATGTCGTAGAGCGGTCTTTTCACAGGTCTCATTTGCGGCGATCCATCATGTCGATGAAGCAGTCAAGCCAGTCGTAGTTGTCGGCCACAATCTCTCCGACAAGAGAAGGGCCGCCGTCGATCGCGTCGCTTGCAGCCCTGATGCGGGGAAGGACAGCTCTCAGGTGGTCGACGTAGCCGGGAGTCACGACATCTCCGATCCTGCCGACTTCGACATCGCCGACGCTTCGGTTGATCGAGGTCAGATAGTGCACGTCGCGGTCGGTCAGCGCGTAGGAAGTGGATCCAATCATTCGAGACGTCCTTGTCAGGCGGAGAGGAATGCGCGGCTGTGCGGGATCACGCTGTCAAGACCGATCACGGTTCCAGAGAATGGCTCGGGATCCCGCATACGCTCCTCAAAACTCTCGATCTCGCCAAGCCTGAAGGCCATTTTTGCGCAGGCCGGGTCGTCGGCGAAGACCGCCTGGCGGTAGCGCCGCGATAGCTGCGTCTTGTAGCAGGTGAACAGTATCCCGCGGAGGCGGTGCATGTCGGCTTCGGCGAAGAACACCCTCCCCGGTCTCATGCGCGAGAACTGACGCAGCCATGTCGCCACCCATCTGGCATAGGCCGCCTCGCTCTCCAAGTGCGCAGGACTGCCACGCCCGCTCCTGCATTCGGCCGCGAGGCGTTCGTCCGTGAGCGCCTCGATGGCCATTTCGATGTCGGAACCCGTCAGTTCGACAAATCCGCTGCTGTCGTTCATTCGATATCGTCCTTCATCACAGGCGCGGATCGAGCGCATCGGAATCGAGCGCGATCGATGCAAAGACACACTGGTGGATGCGGCGGACGGGTTCGCTGCGGACCAGACGTTCCAGTCCCTCGATGCCGAGCGCCGACTGCTGCAGCGCGCGCTGGCGCTTCTGGGCGATGCCGCGCTCGCGCAGGCGGGACAGGTTGTCGGGCAGGTCGTAGTCGGGGCCGTAGATGATGCGGAGGTAGTTGCGGCCGCGCACCTTGAGCGCAGGCTGAATGGAGCTGCGCGTCTCCCTCGAGACATGGAACACGGGTGGCTTGAAGACAACGCCTTCCGCACCCTTTTCCGTCTCCGAAAGCCAGTGGCTGACCGCCATCTTCATCTGCAGCTCATCATTCAGGTCGACGGTCATGCACGAGGTCGCAGTGAAGCGGATGTCATCGACATGCGTCGCGAGGTCGGTGATCCAGGCGAGATGCTGGAGATGCGTCTGCGCATGATGGACGCGGCCTTCGCTCGCGAGAACATGGAATGGAGCAATGGTAACGTCGTCGATGTCATCGACGTTCCAGCAGTAGCCGCGCCATGCGGAGTCGAACGCAACGGCATTGCCGTGACGGCGGAGCATGCGGTTCGCCAGATCCGAGACATCCTCGAGGCCACGTTCGCCGAAGCGGTGAAGCGCGTCGGCAGCGAGGATCGCCGACATCCCGGCGGCCTTGCCCGTCGGGGCATACTGGCGCTCGATGAGTTCCGCCGCCTTTGCGTTCCACGGCATGATTTCGCAATCGAGAAGAAGCCAGTCCGTCGAGAGCGTCTTGAAGAGCGACTTGTCGGCCCCGGCGGAGATCTTCTGCAGCACCTTGCGACGGTCTGCGTCCTTGAAGAACGCGCGGCCGCTTCGCGACCAGATGTGGCCGATGCTTCCGTCGGTGACGCCGAAGCGGGTGCGGGCGATCTCCTCGTCGCGGCAGACGAGCACGAGGGCGCGCGACCCCATGTGCTTGGTCTCCATGACGACCTCGGCGACGCCCTGCTTGCGGTAGTAGTCGAACGCCTGCGCCGGGTGCTCGAGGAAGTCTCCTTCCGAGGAAGCTTCGACCGGGGACATGGTGGGCGGGACGTAGACCAGCCAGCGGGGGTCGATCGCATGACGTGCGAAGTGCTCGAGGGCACCGGCCATCTGACGCCCGTCGACCGTGATGCGTCCAAGGGTCGATGTTTCGACATACTTCTTGCCGGAAACGTCGGAGAAGTTGATCAGGGCCGGATCGTCGGTCTTCTTGCGGCTGAACGGCGGATTGTCGAGCGTCGCATGGGCCGTCTTAGCGGCAACCGAGACGATTTCCTTCTCCGGCCAGCGCAGAGCGGTCAGGGAGCCGCCGAAGACTGCGCCCGTGTCGATGTTGATCGTGCGGTTGTGCCAGACGGGTTCGTCTACGACCGTGTGACCGTAGACGATGCTCGTGCTGCCGCGATATTCGTCCGCCCAGTCCACGCGCACTGTCTTGCCGTCCTTGCCGGGGGTGCCCATCGGGCCGAACACCGTGAACTGGCGGACATCCCTGGAGGCGCCGAGAATCATGTCCTCGCGGAGGCCGGCATGGGCCACGGCAAGGCGGCCGCGGTCGAACACGAGATGCCCTGGCAGCCCATCGATGAAGTCGGCGATGCGCTGGCGGAACTCCTGAGACTTGCCTTCGAACTCCGCGATGGTCGTATCGAGGCCGTGGCTGACGACGATGTCGCGCCCCATGAGCCAGCGCTTGAGGCGATCGTCATGGTTCGAGGCGACGGCGAACCCACGTCCGTCCCTGACTGCGGCTTCCATGATGAGAAGCGCATCGAGTGATCGGGGGCCGCGGTCACAGGCGTCGCCGAGAAATACGAGCTTTCGGCCGTCGGGGTGGAAGACGACGGGGGCGCGCGCACCGTCGCCTTCCGTCCATGCGACGGTCCAGCCGAGTTCCTGGAGAAGGCTCTCGAGTTCGTCCGTCATGCCATGGACGTCGCCGATGATGTCGAAAGGCCCATGTTCGCTTCGCAGGTCGTTCCACGTCGGGCGGCGCACGAGTTCCACCGATGCGATCTCTGCCGGATCGGACAGCGTGACGATGTTGCGGATGCCGTCATGCTTGAGGCGGCGGCGGTCGCGGGCGAGTGTGCTGTGCTGGTGGGCGACGGCCTTGGGAGAATAGTGCTCGCCATCGCGAGCTTCGGCCATGCGCTGGCAGAAGCCCTGACCGGGATCGAGGACGATCGCGGTGACGAGCGAATGCGTGCGTGCGGCGATGTCGGTCCAGACGCGGCGGTCTTCCGAGCGGACGTTGGTCGCGTCTACGACCGTCAGCAGGCGGCGCTTGAGACGGCGCTCCACGACTTCGGCCGCAATGGCGGATGCGTCGGCGGTGGCGCTCTGGTCGCGCCGGTCGCCGGACACCACTTCGCGGTAGTCATCGAGTGAGACGATCTCGTGCTTATCGAAGAGGCGCTGCGCGAGCGTGCTCTTTCCGGATCCGATGCAGCCGACGAGGATGACGAGGCCGGGATTGGTGACGGTGATGGTGGTCATGCTTCCGAGGCCTTCTCGAATACGATGAAATGCGACAGGTGGCCGAATGCGGGGTCATAGCCGCCCGCACCGTCCAGTTCGTAGGAGTATCCGTAGTCGCGGCTGATCTTGTCGCACCAAGCCGTCACTTCGGGAACGGACCACTCGAAGCGGTGGTCTCGATGGCGGAACTGGCCCTCCTCCAAACCGAACATCTCGTTGAACGATCCGTTGGGTGTGGTCACCACGACCTTGCGCGGCTTCATGAAGCCGAACACGCAGCGCTCCGCATGGTCGAGGCGCTCCAGATCGATGTGCTCGATGACTTCGGACAGGACCGCGATGTCGAAGCCCTTCAACTGGTCGTCGGCATAGAGGATGGAGCCGTGCTTGAGCTTGACGCGCGGATCCATCTGCTTGCCGGGATTGCGCGACAGGTTGCGGCGGGCCTTGTCGAGATCGCGCATGGCAGGCTCGACCCCGGTGATGGAAAGCTTGCCGGGAAGTTTCGCGAGCCGCTCGAGCAGCTTGCCTTCGCCGCAGCCGAGGTCAACGACCGACACATCCCCCGCACTGGCGACGATCTCAACGATCCTCTGATGGCGTTCATCATGCGCCGAACCCGGCTCGGCAGGCGTTTCATCGGTTTCGACCGCATCGTCCTCGTCGGACGACTCGAACTGCTGAAGGGCAGTCTCGCGCAGCTCGCGGCTCTTGGAGAGGTAGCGTCCGACGATGAGTTCGCGGTCGGGATGCTCTTCGAGCCAGTTCTGCGACTTCTCAAGGAGCTTCTGAACCTCGCCTTCGCCATAGAAGTAATGGCGGGCGGGATCGAGCGCGGGCAGCAGGATGTAGAGATGGGTCAGTGCATCCTGCAGCGTCGCCTCTCCGCGAATGGTCAGCGTGTGCAGGTCCGTGCTGCGGCCGATCTCCCCGGACTTCGAGCCGGGAATGTCGAGCGCCACGCTATGGAGGGACACGTCCCAGCCGAGCGGTTCGAACATGCGCGAGATCAGGGCCGGCGAGGTGCGAAGCGGAGAGACCGTGATCTCCAGCGGCCACTTTTCGGCGGCGGCCAGCTTCAGGCGCGCCTCCTCGGACGGATACTTCGACGTGACTACACCGTTCATGGCCGAGCGGAGGCAGAGCGAGAGCGCCTGCGACATATACGACGAGGCGAGAAACGGCAGCGGCTCGACATACTGCGCGATGCCCGCACCCCAGGAGGCGCCGCGGACACGCTCGACCGGATCGACCTCCACGATCAGACAGAACTCGCAGCGCTCGTCGGTGGCAACCGGATAGAAGCCGATCGCCGACATCTTGGCGTTCCTCGACGCATCGGAGCGGAACACGCGGTCGGGATGCTTGTAGAGGAGAAAACCGAGATCCTTGGCGGACTGGCGGCTGGTTGCGATGGATAGGAACACGACTGCCTCGTTGAATTGATCGGCGCGACACTACACCACCGCGCATTTGTGTCAACATTTATGTCTGTCGAATCCTTCACAAATCCTGTTGACTTGCAGCCGCGCGGCACTGAAGCTTTCTGGATGCGGAAGAGGAAGGACTCATGAGCGAATTCAACGACTGGGAACTCAGCAGGGCTCCCTACATTGACGAGGATCGCACCGTCGAGGTCGCGGCCAGGATCTGGGAGCATTCCGAGACGTTCAACGCGTTGGAATTCACCGACGAGGTAAGGCGGGAGATCGACGGACTTGGCTTTGACGTTCAACAGTCCGCCGAGATCTACTTCCGCACCTGGACCGACGTCGACGGGTGTCCCTCGCGCGCAGTCAGCCTGACTTACCGCCGTCCAGCTACGGAAAGGGAGATCAGGATGGACAGAGCGAGGCAGATCAAGGCTGTCATGGACGACCGCGACTGGCTCCGGCAGCGCCTGGCCACCCTGCTGGAGGACGCCGAGCGGGCGGGCGTTCCGGTGGCCGACCTCGGCATCGCGGCGGATGGCGGGAACTATGTGATCGCCGCCGGTCAGGAGACCGAGCAGGAATGAGGATGACCGGACGGGAATACTTCAAGGGCGACGGAACTGTCGTGGTCGACGTCGCAAAAATCGAGGACCACGATGTGACCGAGAACCTGTACGGCCACATGGAGGATCTGCGCGGCATTCTCGACCTGATCCCCGCACAGTACCGCGCTTCGGCGAAGATCGACGTCAGGGCCTGGAATGACGATGGCGGCTGGGCGAACTCAACCATCGTCATCTCCTACGAGCGCCCGGCGACATCCGCCGAAATCGAAGCGGAGCGCGCGAAGAAGCACGCGGAAGTGGGTGGCACGCGCCAGTGGCTGCGCCAGAATATCGAGCGCATTCTCGAGCAGGCCAAGGAGGCGGGAGTCGACCCAGCCGAGCTCGGCATAGAGGTCGATGAAAGCAGGTTCGTCGTACGCCGCTAGCGTGAAGAAGGGACGCTCCCCTTTACAACCGCCGCCTTTGCGTGTTGCATCGCCTCATCGCAGCCTTGTCCTCGTAGCGCCCTCAGGGGCAGGTAATGGAGGCAGCATATGAAGAACGACGTTGCATCGGGCATCCTCGCCAGTGTCGAGAGAAGCCTTGCCGGCCGCCGGGAGATCGCCCAGGAGGTCTACAATGCCTTTGAATTCGGCGTGAACATCGTCGCGCAACCGAACAGCGGCTTCTTCTTCTCCATCCACAAGGAACAGGCTGTCATGGCCCGGAAGATCCATGTGCTTCCGGAAGACGGCGGCCCGGCGCAGGGGGCATTCTTCTGCGTCGCGTTCGCAGAGCAATCGCTGCGCGTCACCGAGGCCTTTGCGTTCACGGGCAAGGACAACTACTTCGGATATCTTCCCGACAGCTTCATCGACGAGCAGCCGACAAGCGATGAGGATCAGGCGCCGCGGACGCTGATGTAGCCCGCTCGATCAGTCGTCCTCCGGCCACAGGCCGTGGTCGCCTTCCAGTGAATATTCGTGTCCGCAGGCTGTGTTCAGCAGCTTGATCGCGTCGTGGCATTCGATCTTCCGCCCATCCACGACCTGGTCGAGCGCAGGCTCATCCTCATCGGGACTTCCAGCCAAACAGCCATCGCAGATGTTGGCACGCAGTTCGACCACCGCAGTCGGCAGATCGGCAAACTCCTTCTCCCAGCCGGGGGCGGAATACTTCACGAGCGTCACAGGCATCAGGCGACAGTCCCTTTCCTCTGCCGATAGGCAGGATTCATTTGTTCGATGATGAGAAGGATGCGGCGGAACACATCCGGATTCAATCCGGCGCGCGCCATGAGGAAATCCGCCTCCATGATCGCCCACCGCGTCGATCCCTCAACGAAGTCTCGCGGATCCGGAAGCTTGCGTGCCGCCTCCGCAAATGGATCAAGCGCCTCGAGAAGCTTCTGCAGATCGGCTTCGGCTGCGAACCGCATGCGCTTGTTTTCAGCGAGATCCGCATCGGCCAGTCTCGTGTAGAGATCGGCCGCGTCGAGGGCGCGGTCGTAGAGGTGGAGATCGTCCGCTGGACCGCTTTCCGACTGCGGCAGTTCGAGATGGGAGCACACGACCCGCAGGATGTCCTCGTAGTTCAGACAGCGCTCCGTGACCTCGTCGTCGGGCAGGAACAGAGAAACCGCGACATCGATGCCGTCCCGCTGCATCTCGGCGTACTCGTCCGCGATCTCCATCACCCGAATGTTCCTGATGTGTCTCTTGGCTTCGGCTTCGCTGTCGTGCCCGACATGGTCGCGCGACTGGCCGTCGGGATCGTGCGGGTGGTCTCCCGTTGACGTGCCCCATTCTGCGCCACCGGTTTGGGGTCGGTGGATCCAGTGGCCATGGTACCGGGCGTAGCCGAGATGGTCGAAGCTTAGTTCTGCGGTCATGTCTCTCCCCTCAGGGGCGGGCCGAAGGCGCGAAGGAGCCGGCGATCGCCGCGACGTGCTCCCTCAGATCCTTCGTGTACATCCGCCCGGTCACGCTGAACGTTCTCGCGAGTTCGTGGCCGATGTAATACCTGGCGGAGAAGCCCAGGGATTCAGCCGTCACATCCTCGACTGCAAGGGCCTTCTCGAGAAGCTTCAGCTTGCTGGTGACGAGGATGCCGCATCCGGTTTCGATGCGCTCCACGAGGGCGAAGGCCTTGCCAAGCTCAGGTGAAACCCTGTTGAAGCCTCCGAGAATGCTGCCTTCCGTCGCCCGCTGGCTCAGTTCGAGGTCGATCTTCTTCAATTGCTCGATAATCTCGAGATCCGACAGGCTCCTGTTCACGCTGGAGAGTACGTCGGGATGATCTTCGATGACTGGCTTTGCAGTTCCGGCGAAGGCAAAGGGCAGTTCTGCGATGACCGACAGAAGGGTTGCGCTGAAATCGCTGAAAACGGCGATCTCCTTGCGGCAGTAGCGGCGCATCGCCTCGATGTCCGTGACCATTTCTCCTACTGGACTGATCTCCTCGATGTGGCTGTAGGCCTGCCCGCAGATCTTCTCGATCTCTCCGATTAGAAGTCCGACACGCTCAAGGTCGGGGTCGTTCCCCTCGGACTGCGCCGACGCCACGGCATCCAGATAGGCCACCTTGTCGAGGCGCTCCGCGATCTCTGTCTCGACGAACCGGATTTCGGCCTTCCTGTCTGGAAAGATATCCGTGTTGCACCCGGTCCGGACGAGGTGGTTGTAGAGCTTTCGGCCGTTCCATGCGGCGGAGTCCGTGTAGACCTCCTTCTCCCACATGTCGTCCTGCTTGAAGATCCTTCCCAGCGCCCTTGCCGCCTTCTTCTCGGCAGAACCCGGACGAATGCGGACGCCCACGCTTTCTCCGACGGGACTGACCGACACGCCGATCCATCCGTCGAGAATGGCGGCCTCCATTGCGTTGTCTTTATCAAGTCCGCCGTAGCGGCCGCTGCCAACGAGCCACGCCTTGTGGCCCATGGACTGGTCGAGCGCGTGGATGCCTCCTGCGGGGTCGATCCAGTATCCGTGCGGCGAATGGGAAATGT
>RCUP01000135.1_pt1 | contig 74758 bp, 57 predicted proteins | sample 2166341 | NCBI WGS metagenome assembly RCUP01 (sample SAMN09932325, study PRJNA488358) | compost metagenome | isolation source: compost soil in succinonitrile-enriched | place: Germany: Experimental Botanical Garden | reverse complement strand
GCGCACTTGCCAAAAAAAAGGCGCACCTTGCGATGCGCCCGTTCCCTTCGCGGGGAATATCTCAACCGCCCAGGTAGGCCTTGCGCACCTTGTCGTTGACCAGCAGGTTCGCGCCCGTGTCCTGCAGCACGACACGGCCGTTTTCCAGCACGTAGCCGCGGTCCGCGACGCCCAGCGCCTTGTTCGCGTTCTGCTCCACCAGGAACACGGTCACGCCCTGCTCGCGGATCTCGCGGATGATGTCGAAGATCTGGGCGATCACCAGCGGCGCCAGCCCCAGCGTCGGTTCGTCCAGCAGCAAGAGGCGCGGACGCGTCATCAGCGCGCGGCCGATCGCCAGCATCTGCTGCTCGCCGCCCGACATCAGGCCGGCGCGCTGCGCCGCGCGTTCCTTCAGGCGCGGGAACAGGCCGTAGACATGGTCGATGCCGGCCTGGATCTCTTCGCGCTTCGAAAAGAACCCGCCCATCATCAGGTTCTCGGCCACGGTCAGGTCCTTGAACACGCGCCGCCCCTCGGGCGAAATGGCAATGCCACTGCGCATGATGTGGTGCGTTTCCTTCTGGGTGATGTCCTCGCCCTCGAACGTGATCTTGCCTTCGCGCGCCCTGGGATTGCCGCAGACCGTCATCAGCAGCGTCGTCTTGCCCGCGCCGTTGGCGCCGATCAGCGTGACGATCTCGCCCTGATTGACTTCCACCGACACGCCGTTCAACGCCTGGATGGCGCCGTAGTACGTGTGTATGTTTTCCAGCTTAAGCATCATTCCTCCCCCAGGTACGCTTTGATGACGCGCTCGTCGTTGCGCACCTGCTCGGGGGTGCCGGTCGTGATGGGCTTGCCGTGTTCCATGACGAGGATGCGGTCCGAAATGCCCATGATCAGGCTCATGTCGTGCTCGATCAGCAGCACGGCGACACCGAACTCGCGCCGAAGCTGGTCGATCAGCGATTGCAGGTCGCGCTTTTCCTGGGGATTCAGGCCCGCCGCCGGTTCGTCCAGCATCAGCAGCCGCGGCTTGGTGATCATGCAGCGCGCGATCTCAAGGCGGCGCTGGTGGCCGTAGGCCAGGTTGCCGGCTTCGCGGTTGGCGAATTCACGCAGGCCCATGAAGTCCAGCCATTGCGCGGCGCGCGACAGCGCGTCGGCTTCGGACTGGCGGTAGCTCTTCAGTTTCAGCAGGCCGGGCAGCAGCCGCGCTTCCACCTGCGTATGCTGCGCCACCAGCAGGTTCTCCAGCACGGTCAACTGCTTGAACAGCCGCACGTTCTGGAAGGTGCGCACCAGGCCGTGGCGCGCCACCTTGTGGCTGGGCAGGCCGGTGATCGACTTGCCGTCCATGACGATGTCGCCCGCGGTCGGCGCATAGAACCCGCCCACGCAGTTGAAGACCGTGGTCTTGCCCGCCCCGTTGGGGCCGATGATGGCGAACACCTCGTCGGACTTGACTTCAAACGCCACGCTGTCGACGGCCAGCAGGCCCCCGAACCGCATGGTGAGTCCGGATACTTTCAGCAATGCCTCGCTCATTTAGACAGCTCCACGTGGGGACGCTTCATGGGCAACAATCCCTGCGGACGCCACATCATCATCAATACCATCACCAGGCCAAACATCAGCATCCGGTACTCGGCGAATTCGCGCGCAAGCTCCGGCAGGACCGTCAGCAGGATGGCCGCGAGTATCACGCCCACCTGCGAGCCCATGCCGCCCAGCACCACGATGGCGAGGATCAGCGCGGATTCGATGAAGGTGAAGGATTCCGGGTTCACCATGCCCTGGCGCGCCGCGAAGAAGGCGCCGCCGAAGCCCGCGAACATCGCGCCCAGCGTGAAGGCGGACAACTTGATGCGCGTGGGATTCAGCCCCAGGGAACGGCAAGCGATCTCGTCCTCGCGCAGCGCTTCCCAGGCGCGGCCGACCGGCATGCGGATCAGGCGCGTCGAAACGAACAGCGTGGCCAGCGCCAGCAGCAGCGCCATCATGTACAGATAGATCACCATGTCCTGGTTCTGGAACGTCAGCCCGAAGAACTCATGGAACGTCGTGCCGCCTTCCGCGCTGGGCCGGCGTGTCATTTCCAGGCCGAAGACCGTGGGCTTGGGTATGCCCGAGATGCCGTCCGGACCGCCGGTCAGGGTGTTCAGGTTGATCAGCAGCAGGCGGATCATTTCACCGAAACCGAGCGTCACGATGGCCAGGTAGTCGCCCCGCAGCCGCAGCACCGGAAAGCCCAGCACGAAGCCGAACAGCGCGGCCATCGCGCCCGAGAACGGCAGCGCTTCCCAGAAGCTCCAGCCGCCCCAGTGGTACAGCAAGGCGTAGGTGTAGGCGCCCACCGCGTAAAAGCCCACGAAGCCCAGGTCCAGCAGCCCCGCGAAACCGACCACGATGTTCAGGCCCAGGCCCAGCATCACGTAGATCAGCACCAGCGTGGCGATGTCCACCGAGCTGCGGCCCGCGAAGAACGGCCAGACCACGGCGATGGCCAGAATCAGCAGCAGCAGCGCCTTGTTGTTCTTGGCGGGCGCCGAAGGCAGGACCGGCAGGCTCGTCTTGAGCTTGCGGAAAGGAATCGCGATCCAGGGCCGCAGCATCTGGAACGCGAACACCACCGCCGCGGCCAGCGCCACCAGCGACCAGTTCGACTCCATCGACGTGCGCGCGCCCTGCCGGATCAGTTGCAGGCCGAACACCGGGGTGACGATGACCGCCGTCAGCACGGCCGCCATCGTGGCGTTTTTCAGATTGTTTTTCGACATCAGACTTTTTCCACCTCAGGTTTGCCCAGCAGCCCGGTGGGACGGAACAGCAGAATCAGGACCAGCAGCGAAAACGCCACGATGTCCTTGTACTGCGACGATATATAGGCAGCCGCGAAGGTCTCGGCCAGGCCCAGCAGCACGCCGCCCAGCATGGCGCCGGGGATGCTGCCGATACCGCCCAGCACCGCCGCCGTGAAGGCCTTGATGCCAGCGAGAAAGCCGATGAAGGGATTCAGCTTGCCGATGGTGATGGCGATCAGCACGCCGCCCACCGCCGCCAGGATCGCGCCCATCACGAACGTGAACGAGATCACGCGGTTGGTGTCGATGCCCAGCAGGTTGGCCATGTGCATGTCCTGCGAGCAGGCGCGCGAGGCGCGGCCCATGCGGGAATACTTGATGAACAGCGTCAGGGCGACCATCAGCACCACCGTGACCACGATGATCATGATGCGCGAGTACGGAATCGTGACGTCGAAGTCGGATCCCATGTGGAACTGCACGGCGCCCGACACCAGCGAGGGCACGGCCATGTCGCGCGCGCCCTGGCCCAGGGCCACCCAGTTCTGCAGGAAGATGGACATACCGATGGCCGAGATCAGCGCCACCAGCCGGGGGCTGCTGCGCACCGGCCGGTAGGCCACGCGCTCGACGGAAAAGCCGTAGACGCCGGTGACCGCGATGGCCACGAGCAGCATGGAAGCGATGATGAACGGCATCGGCAGACCACTGTTGGTGCCGATGGAAGTGAGCGTGACCAGGCCGACGTAGGCGCCGATCATATAGATTTCGCCGTGGGCGAAGTTGATCATACCGATGATGCCGTAGACCATTGTGTAGCCGATGGCGATCAACGCATAGATCGCGCCCAGAGACAATCCGTTGAAGAATTGCTGGGTAAGTTGGGGTATGAGGTCGGACATTGTTTCTCTTGCTCCAAATAGTTCCGGCTCCGGTAGAGAGACCCGGAGCCGGAAACCTGGGCGTATTTTATAAGGGCCTGTGGCCACCGCCTGCCGGCCGCACAGCGCTTTTGGCGCATCGCTACGCGGATTACGGCACAACGAAGACGACAGGCCCTACACGCCGGCGGCATGCCGGCGGGATCGCGAGTTTACAGCTGGGTCTTCTTTCCGTCCTTGTCCCACTTATAGACGGCGAATTCGAAGTCTTTCAAATCGCCCTTGGCATCGTACTCAACCTTGCCGATACCGGTGTTGAACGTGGTCTTGTGCATGTAGTCGGCCACCTTGGCGGGATCTTCGCCCACGGCGTTGATGCTGTCGGCCAGGATCTGGACCGCGGCGTAGGCCGGCATCTGGAAGGCGCCGTCCGGATCGCGCTTGGCGTCCTTGAAGGCCTTGACGATGCTCTCGTTGCCCGGGAGCTTGGTGAAGTCCGCCGGCAGCGTGACCAGCAGGCCGTCGATGGCCGGGCCGGCGATGGCCACCAGATCCTGGTTGGCGGTGCCTTCCGGACCCATGAACTGGACCTTCAGGCCCTGTTCACGCGCCTGGCGCAGCAACAGGCCCAGTTCGGGGTGATAGCCGCCGAAATAGACCAGGTCCACGCCCGCCGACTTCAGCTTGGTGATGATGGCCGAGTAGTCGCTGTCGCCAACGTTGATGCCTTCGAACAGCGCGACGTTGACCTTTTCCTTGGCCAGGGCGTCCCTGACCTGGGTGGCCACGCCCGAGCCGTAGGTCTGCTTGTCGTGCAGGACGGCGACCTTCTTGGGCTTCAGGGTCTTGGCGATATAGCCGGCGGCGTACGGGCCTTGCTGGTCGTCGCGGCCGATGGTGCGGAAGAAGAAATGCGGCTTGATGGTGTCGGTGACCAGGGGCGACGTGGCGCCCGGGGTGATGCCGACAATGCCCTCTTCCTCGTAGACCTTTACGGCGGCGACCGTCACGCCCGAGCAGGCATGGGCCACGGCGAACTTGGCGCCGGAGTTGACCACGCGGTTGGCGGCGGGCACGGCCTGCTTGGGTTCGCAGCCGTCGTCGATCAGGATGGGTTCGAGCTTCTTGCCCTTGACGCCGCCCTTGGCGTTGATCGTTTCGATGGCGGTCAGCGCGCCGGCCTGGATCTGGTCGCCGTACTGCGTGTTGGGACCGGTCATGGGCTGGGGAATGCCAATCTTGATCGTGTCGGCGGCGTGCGCGGCGCCAGCCAAGGCAAGTGCCCCAAGCGCCATGGCTACCGGGGTAAGGCGATTCAGAAACTTCATGCGGAGTTCTCCAGCGAGGTTTTGAGCGGCTCTGTTCAATGCGGTTTATCGGGAGAGTGCCCCTTGATCCGCATTGCCCGTCGCCGGCTTCTTGGGCAAAAACACGGTGTGGGCGGTATTCTGGAAGCAAGCCGCCATACTGTCACTGCGTGTAATCCCCAATATTTACGGAGAACCGATTAATCGTGACACATCGGTGCCGCAAGCCGGTGAATTCACTGGATAAATCTCAAAAGCGCCTTAATCGGAAACTGGCGCCGCCCGGCCAAATATGCTTGGCCGTTTCGATGAAAATTCATTAATACGCTGTTTAAGCACGCATTTGAATACAGTACTTACGCAGGTCTTACAGATAATGCCAGCCGTATTAATAATGGCCTAATAAAAACCGGCGCTATGCGTTGGCCGGGTTGGCCAGATTCCACATCAGCGCCCGGAACGGCGCCAGCATGCTGACATTGACCGCCAGCTTGATGGCCAGGTCGCCCAGCATCCACGTGACCCACGGCGCACCGGTCGCGGCGAAGGCCACGCTGAAGAACACCACGGTGTCCAGCCCGGCTCCCAGCACGCCGGACGCCAGCGGCGCGCGCCACCAGCGCTGGTCGCGCAGGCGGTCGAACACCCGGATGTCCACGAGCTGCGCGCAGAGATACGCCAGGCCCGAGGCCAACGCGATACGGGGCGAAGCCACCCATACCGACACGGCCAGCGCGGCGGCGAAACCGAACCAGACGACGCGCCGGGCCGCCGCCGGGCCAAAGCGCCGGTTCAGGACGTCGGTCACCAGGAAGGCCACCGGATAAGACAGCCCGCCCCAGGTGAGCCAGTCGTTCAGCGGCACCTGGACCAGAATGTTCGAGCCCACCACCACGACCAGCATGCACAGCACGGCAATGCCGAACTGCAAACGCGTCATGGCCGGAAAGCGCGAAGCCGTGGCGATCATTTCCCGAACTCCTCGGCCAGCGCGCGCGACCGGCTGGCCGCGGCCGCCATGGCGTCCTCGACGATGCGGGTAAAGCCCGCCGCCCCGAATGCGTCCAGCGCGGCGGCCGTGGTGCCGCCCTTGGAGGTGACGCGTTCGCGCAGCACGGACAGCGGCTCGGGCGATTCCGCGGCAAGCCGGGTGGCCCCGGCCAGGGTGCCCAAGGCAAGCTGCCTGGCCTGGTCGGCGGTCAGGCCCACCTTCACGCCGCCCGCCACCAGGGCTTCCAGGAACAGGAACACATAGGCCGGCCCGCTGCCCGACAAGGCCGTCACCGCATCGAGCGCGGCGTCGTCGTCCACCCACACCACCTGGCCCACGCTGGACAGCAGGCGGGCGGCCAGATCGCGGTCGGCCTGGTCCACGCCGTCCAGCGCCGCCAGTCCGGTCATGCCCTCGCCCACCAGGGCGGGCGTATTGGGCATGCAGCGCACCAGGCGGCCAAAGGGCGCCTCGGGCGTGCCCAGCCACGCGGCCAGCGTGTCGGCGCGGATGCCGGCGGCCACGCTTACCACCAAGGTGTCGTCTTGCAGCCACTGACGCGTAGAAGCCACAACGTCTTTCATGTTCTGTGGCTTGACCGCGAACACCCACACCCGGCACCGCGCCAGGGCATCGCCGGGGGCCGTCGCCGTGGTCATGCCGCGGGCCTGCCAGGCGGCGTGCGCATCCTCGTTTATGTCAATGACATGGATGTTCCCGGCGGCGCATACTTTGCCGGCCAGTCCGGACGCCAGGGCAGCCGCCATGTTGCCCCCGCCAATGAACGCAATCGAAAGTTCGTTTTTCATAGGCCGCGATTGTAAACGGTCAAGTTCCTTGGAGAAAAAAAAGGAAATGTTCGTTCGCGCCTGAAACGCGCAATTTGACAGGCGTTTGGTCTGATGTGAAAGTCACGGTTTTGTCACAAACAATTCATAAGGTGTCGTGTTTCATGCGCCCGGACAACCCGGCCGCAACACGCCCAACTGGAGGAACCTCACTATGCGATCCCACCGTATTGCCTTGACCTTTGCCGCCATCATGACGGCTTTCGCGGGCGCTTCCGCGCATGCCGCCACCGAGATCCAGTTCTGGCACTCGATGGAAGGCGCCCTGGGCGACCGCGTGAACGGCCTGGTCGAAGAATTCAACAAGAAGAACCCCGACTACCAGGTGAAGGCTGTCTACAAGGGCAACTATGGTGAGTCCATGAACGCCGGCATCGCCGCGTTCCGCGCCGGCAACGCCCCGGACATCCTCCAGGTCTTCGAAGTCGGCACCGCCACCATGATGTACGCCAAGGGCGCCATCAAGCCGGTGCAGCAGATGTCCGAAGAAGCGGGCAACCCGATCGATCCGAAGGAATTCATCGGCGCCGTGGCCGGCTACTACTCGTCGCCCGAAGGCAAGCTGGTGTCGATGCCCTTCAATAGCTCGACCGTGGTCTTCTACTACAACAAGGACGCCTTCAAGAAGGCGGGCCTGGACGCCGACAATCCTCCCAAGACCTGGGAAGAGCTGGCCGCCGCCGGCCAGAAGCTGAAGGCCGCGGGCCAGGAATGCGGTTACACCACGTCCTGGCCGTCCTGGACCCAGCTCGAAACCTTCTCGGCCTGGCATAACGTGCCGTACGCCACCAAGGACAACGGTTTCGGCGGCCTGGACGCGCGCATCGCCATCAACACCCCGCTGCACGTGCGCCACCTGGAAAACCTGGCGAAGCTGGGCAAGGAAGGCATCTTCATGTACGGCGGCCGTGGCGACGAACCGAATTCGCTGTTCATCAGCGGCAAGTGCGCCATGATCACCGGCTCGTCCGGCCTGCGCGCCAACATCGCCAAGAACGCCAAGTTCGAGTTCGGCACGTCCACGCTGCCCTACTACGCCGACGTCAAGGGCGCACCGCAGAACACCATCATCGGCGGCGCTTCGCTGTGGGTCTTCGCCAACAAGAAGCCGGAAACCTACAAGGGCGTGACCGCGTTCTTCAAGTTCCTGGCCAGCCCGGAAATCGCCGCCCGCTGGCACCAGCAGACCGGCTACGTGCCCGTCACCAAGGCCGCGTACGAGCTGACCAAGAAGGACGGCTTCTATGAGAAGAACCCCGGCACCGAAGTGGGCGTGAAACAGCTCAACGTCGAGACCACCGCGCAGTCGCGCGGCCTGCGCCTGGGCTTCCTGCCGCAGATCCGCGAAATCGAAGACGCCGAAATCGAACGTATCGTCTCCGGCAAGGTTGCAGCCAAGGACGGCGCCGAGAACATCGTCAAGCGCGGCAATGAACTGCTGGAAAAGTTCGAGAAGAGTGTAAAGTAGCGCCCTTTCGCGCGACGATCCCGTCATCCTGTCAATCGGCATTTTCCATGTCGTGACAAGGACTTGGGGGTTTGAGCGCAAGGCTTGACTACGAGGCTTAAAGCCCTGGTTTTTTTAGGGCTTTAAGCCTATCGTGTTTTTATGAGTGCCGGACCTTTCGGGTTCCGGGCGCCTCGCGCGATGCTGGCGAAGGCGGTTTCAGGCGGCGGTTACTCCAACCGCCGCTTTTCTGTACCTTGGGTTCCCCCTATGGAAAAACGCGTTGTATTCGGGCACAAGACCTTGCCCTATCTGCTGCTCCTGCCGCAGCTGATCATTACCGTGGTGTTCTTCTTCCTTCCCGCCGGACAAGCCATGTGGCAGTCCATGCGCCTTGAAGATCCCTTCGGTCTGTCCTCCCAGTTCGTCGGGCTGGACAACTTCATCGAACTGTTCTCGCAACAGGCCTATCTGGATTCCTTCCGCGTCACCGCGTTCTTCTCGGTCATGGTGGCGGGCATCGGCCTGGGCGTTTCGCTGGTGCTGGCCGTCATGGCCGACCGCGTCATCCGCGGCGCGGGCTTGTACAAGACGCTGCTCATCTGGCCGTATGCCGTGGCGCCCGCCGTCGTCGGCGTGCTGTGGCTGTTCCTGTTCTCGCCTTCCGTCGGCATCCTGGCCGTGGCCCTGCGCAAATCGGGCGTGGACTGGAATCCGCGCCTGGACGGCGGCCAGGCCATGACCCTGGTGATCATCGCGGCCGTCTGGAAGCAGGTGTCGTACAACTTCCTGTTCTTCCTGGCGGGCCTGCAATCGATTCCGCGCTCGCTCATCGAAGCCGCCGCGATCGACGGCGCCAGCCCCGCCCGCCGCTTCTGGACGATCGTGTTCCCGCTGCTGTCGCCCACCACGTTCTTCCTGCTCGTGGTCAACATCATCTACGCCTTCTTCGACACCTTCGCCGTGATCGATACGACCACGCAGGGCGGCCCCGGCACGGCCACCGCGATCCTCGTCTACAAGGTGTACAGCGACGGCTTCCGCGGCCTGGACCTCGGTTCGTCCGCCGCCCAATCCGTGGTGCTGATGTTCATTGTGGTTGCCTTGACGGTCGTGCAATTCCGCTACGTCGACCGCAAAGTGCAGTATTGATTTTGTTCGAGGCTCATAACAATGGTTGAACGCCGTCCCTGGCTGGATATTCTGGCCCACGTCATTCTGCTCTGCGGGGTGGCGCTGGTGGCATTTCCGCTTTACGTCACTTTCGTTGCGTCCACCCAGACCGCACAGGAAGTGGCGCAGGCGCCCATGTCGCTGATTCCCGGTCCGCACTTCGTGGACAACTACATGCAGGCCCTGTTCGGCGGCTCGTCGGGCGGCTCCTCGGGCGCGCCCGTGGGCCGCATGATGTACGTCAGCCTGATCATGGCGCTGGCGATTTCCATCGGCAAGATCGCGATCTCGCTGCTGTCGGCGTTCGCGGTGGTGTACTTCCGCTTCCCCGGCCGCATGTTCTTTTTCTGGATGATCTTCGTCACGCTCATGCTGCCCGTCGAAGTCCGGATCGCGCCCACCTACAAGGTGGTTGCCGACCTGGGGCTGCTCAACAGCTATGCCGGCCTGACCTTGCCGCTGATCGCATCGGCCACGGCCACCTTCCTGTTCCGCCAGTTCTTCCTGACGGTGCCGGACGAGCTGATCGAAGCCGCGCGCATCGACGGCGCGGGCCCGGTACGATTCTTCTTCGACGTGCTGCTGCCGCTGTCCAAGACCAGCATCGCCGCCCTGTTCGTGATCCAGTTCATCTATGGCTGGAACCAATACCTGTGGCCGCTGCTGGTCACCACGCAGGAAGACATGTACCCCGTCGTCATCGGCATCAAGCGGATGATCAGCGGCGGCGACAGCGTGACCGAATGGAACATCACCATGGCCACCGCCATGCTGGCCATGATTCCGCCGGCGCTGGTCGTCATCCTGATGCAGAAATGGTTCGTCAAGGGTCTGGTCGACACTGAAAAGTGACGCTTGCCCGCCCTCGCCCACCCGAACACGACTCCGAACACGAATAAACATGGCTACTCTCAGCTTCCGTAACGTCAAGAAAACCTACGCCGGCAACGTGCCTGTCATCCATGGCATCGACATGGACGTCAAGGACGGCGAATTCATCGTCATCGTCGGCCCGTCCGGCTGCGGCAAATCCACGCTGATGCGCATGGTCGCGGGCCTGGAAACCGTCACCAGCGGCGACATCGTGATCGACGACAAGGTCGTCAACACCCTCGAGCCCGCCGAACGCGACATCGCGATGGTGTTCCAGAACTACGCGCTCTACCCGCACATGACCGTGTTTGAAAACATGGCCTACGGCTTGAAGATCCGCAAGTTCTCCAAGGACGAGATCAAGAAGCGCGTGGACATCGCCGCGCAGATCCTGGAACTCGGCCACCTGCTCGACCGCCGTCCGCGCGCCCTGTCGGGCGGCCAGCGCCAGCGCGTCGCCATGGGCCGCGCCATCGTGCGCGAACCCAAGGTGTTCCTGTTCGACGAACCCCTGTCGAACCTGGACGCCAAGCTGCGCGTGGCGATGCGCCTGGAAATCATGAAGCTGCACCGCCGCCTTGGCACCACCAGCCTGTACGTGACGCACGATCAGGTCGAGGCCATGACGCTGGCGCACCGCATGATCGTCATGTACCAGGGCGTGCCCGAGCAGATCGGCACCCCGATGGAGGTGTTCGAAAAGCCCGCCTCGACGTTCGTGGCCGGTTTCATCGGCTCGCCGCCGATGAACCTGATGGAAGTGGACGTGGCCGGCGACGGCACGGTCCAGACCACCGACCGCAATCACCTGGATATCTCGCCGCTGCAGGTGCCGTCGCAGGTGCGCGGCCGCAAGGTCATCATGGGCCTGCGCCCGGAACACATGCTGCTGAACACGCAGGGCGTCCCGGCTGAAGTGGAAATGGTCGAGACGCTGGGTTCCGAGCAGCTTGTCCACTGCCGCTGCGGCAAGAGCACGCTGGTCGTGCGCTGCACGACGCGCCAGCTGTCCGAGTCCTCGGCCAAGGTCGGCGACCGCGTCAATGTCGGCCCGGACGGCCGTCATCCGCTGCACTGGTTCGAGGCCGACACCGGCCGCCGCGTGCAGGGCCTGTAGGCCGCATCCGCCACGCGCGGCCGCCGCGCAAAAAAACCGGCCCGGAAGCCTTGTCGCTTCCGGGCCGGTTCCATTTCCGGCGCGGGCGGCGCCGCGCGCGCGGCCCGCCCGGCGATCCGCCGCTTTACTTGTAGACGGTCTTGGAACCGTCCTTGTGCCAGGTGAAGACGTCGAACTGGAAGTTCGTCAGGTCGCCCTGCTTGTTCCACGACACCTTGCCGATGGGCGTCTCGAAGGCGTTGGCATGCAGGTACTTGGCGACCTTGGTGGGGTCGTCGCTGCCCGCGCCCTTGATGCCGTCGGCGATGACCTGGGTGGCCGCGTAGGCGGTCATCTGGAACGCGCCGCTGGCGTTGCGCTTCTTGGCTTCGAATGCCTTCACGATGTCGGCGTTGGCGGCGTTCTGGGTGAAGTCGGCCGGCAGCGTCAGCAGCATGCCTTCGACGGCGTCGCCGGCGATGGCGTTGATGTCGGGGTTGCCCGTGCCTTCCGGACCCATCCACTTGGCCTTCACGCCCTGCTCGGCGGCCTGGCGCAGCAGCAGGCCCATTTCAGGGTGGTAGCCGCCGTAGTACACGAAGTCGACGCCTTGGGCCTTGAGCTTGGTGATGACGGCCGAGTAGTCGCTGTCGCCGGCGTTGATGCCTTCGAAGATCGCGACGGCCACGCCGCCCTTTTCGAGGTCGTTCTTGACCGCCGTGGCGATGCCCTGGCCGTACGACTGCTTGTCGTGCAGCACGGCGACCTTCTTCGGCTTGATCTTTTCCAGGATGAACTTGGCGGCGGCCGGGCCTTGCTGGTCGTCGCGGCCGATCGTGCGGAAGATGAACTCGTAGTTCTTGCCGTCGGTCAGCGCCGGCGACGTGGCCGAAGGCGTGACCATGACGACGCCTTCGTTGTTGTAGATGTCGGCGGCGGCGATGGTGGCGCCCGAGCACACATGGCCCACGACGAAACCGATCTTGCTGTTGACGACACGGTTGGCGGCGACCGGCCCTTGCTTGGGTTCGCAGCCGTCGTCGATCACGACGGTTTCAAGCTTCTTGCCGTTGATGCCGCCGGCGGCGTTGATGCGTTCCACGGCCGTATCAACCCCTTCACGGACCATGTCGCCATACTGAGTGACCGCGCCGGTGGTGGGGCCTACGACGCCGATCTTGATGGTTTGCGCGTGGGCGGCCGCGCCAAACGTCAAACCAGCGGCGACCCCCAGCGCTGCGATGACCGGGGTCAGACGAAATACTGGCTTCATGAGTGGACTCCTCGAATGGCTTTTAATCGTTGGTACGTTGACGGGGCAGACGCCGGAAACCCTTATATGCCCGCCCTGTCACGGTGCATTTGCAGGGCAAGCATACACTGAAATATTGCCGTTTCCGGGGGCTGCGCGGCCCGTTTTTGGCGCCGTTTTCTATTGCAGTGCGGCATCCGGATCACCACCGGCCTTATTCCAAACACCGTATATGCAAAAGACGATTTATTCGTTTGAGTTACTAAAGCCGCGCGGCATCATGCGCCTCATGAGACTCCAACCGATAATCGTCCCGGGCTGGAAAAACTCCGGCCCCGAACACTGGCAATCGCACTGGCAGGCGTTGCTGCCGCACGCCCAGCGTGTCGAGCAGCGCGACTGGGAGAATCCCCGCGCGGCGGATTGGATCGCCCGGCTGGCCGCCGATGTGGACGAGGCCCGCAGTCCGGTCCTCCTCATCGCCCACAGCCTGGGATGCCTGATCAGCGCCGCCCTGCCCGTGCCCCTGCGCGCCAAGGTCGCCGGCGCGCTGCTGGTGGCGCCGGCCGACGTCGAACGGCCGGACGCGCCCGAGTGCCTGCGCGGATTCGCGCCGGTTCCGCGCCAGCCCCTGCCGTTCCAGAGCGTGGTGGTCACCAGCGACGACGACCCCTATTGCGCGCTGGAACGCGCGCGCGCGTTCGCGTCGGACTGGGGCAGCCGCGTCATCGTGATGACCGGGGCCGGACACATCAATGCCGATAGCGGCCTGGGCGACTGGCCCCAGGGCCTGAAGCTGCTGGGCGCGCTGCGCCGCCGGGCATCCTGGCGCGTCTCGCCGCCGCCGGAGCGCATTTCCCCCATTCCGATCCGGCCGCTGTCGCAGCAGACCTGAAACGGCACGTCCCGCGGCCCCGCGCGCCGTTCATGACGTGTAAACACCCTGACACCCATGTAAGAAGCCGTTCCAGCCCGAGAGGCAGGCAGAGCGCCTTCGTCCTTGCCACGGCCGTTGGGCGCCAAATGGCGCGCAACGTTGGCATTAAGAATGTCGGGACTTGAAATATTTGGGGGTCGCATGCCTTCTAGAATCCCCCGGTCTCCAGCGTTGCCGCCTGCCTGACCCGCCTGCTTGCGGGCCGCGCGGCCCGCCCCGGTCCGGCCTTGGAGCCGGACTGCCTCTTGCAGCAGAGGCCTTAATAACAACGCTGTCAACCAGCTCTTGCTAGAAGGATCTTGAATGGCAAAGCGTGTTGCCCTCATTGGACTCTCGTTCCGATTTCCCAGCACTGACTCCCTGCGTTACTGGCCCGATCTTTTACAGGGCCGCGACCTGGTCACTGAGGTCGACCCGGACCGCTGGGCCACCGACACCTATCACCACCCCTTGCGCGAGCATCCCGGCACGGCGTATACACGCGCGGCGGGATCGCTGGGCGATGTCTCCGGATTCGATGCCGCCTTCTTCGGCATTTCGCCGCGCGAAGCCGCCCTGATGGACCCGCAGCAGCGGATGCTGCTGGAGATGGCCTGGGAGGCAATCGAGAGCGCCGGGATCAAGCCTTCTTCGCTGCGCGGCAGCGACTGCGGCGTCTATGTGGGCATCGCCAGCGCCGACTATTCCTACCGCATGGCCGAAGACCTGGGCGTGATCGACGCCGCGTTCGCCACGGGCAACACCAACAGCATCGCCGCGAACCGCCTGTCCTACGTCTACGACCTGCGCGGACCGAGCATGGCGGTGGACACCGCGTGTTCGTCGTCGCTCGTCGCGTTCCACCAGGCCTGCCGCGCCATCGAGTCGGGCGACATCTCCCAGGCGCTCGCAGGCGGCATCAGCCTGCACCTGCATCCCTATGGCTTCCTGATTTTCTCCAAGGCGTCGATGCTCTCGCGCCTTGGGCGCTGCAATGTGTTCGACGCCGCCGGCGACGGTTACGTCCGCTCGGAAGGCGGCGGCCTGTTCATGCTGAAGGAGCATGACCGCGCGATCGCCGACGGCGACCACATCCTGGCGGTCGTTGCCGGCACCGGCGTCAATACCGACGGCCGCAAATCCGGCCTGACCGTGCCCAGCGCCGAGGCCCAGGCGGCCTTGCTGCGCCAGGCCTACGATCGCGCCGGCATCCTGCCGGAAGACGTGGACTACCTGGAGGCGCACGGCACCGGCACGCCGGTCGGCGATCCCATCGAGACCCGCGCCATCGGCATGGCGCTGGGGCAGCGGCGTCCCGCGGGCAAACCCCTGCCCATCGGCTCCATCAAGAGCAACATGGGCCACCTGGAAGCGGCCTCCGGCGTGGCCGGTTTGGTGAAGGCGGTTTACAGCCTGCAGCATCGGACCGTGCCCCCCACCATCGGTGTGCGTGAACTGAATCCCGCCATCCGCGCCGAAGAATGGAACCTGGATATCGTCACGCGCACGCATGCGCTGCCCGCCACGGGCCGCCTGGTCATCGGCGTGAACTCGTTTGGGTTCGGCGGCGCCAACGCGCACGTGATCCTGCAGACGCCGGACGCTACGCCCGCCGCGCAGGCCTCGAACCCGGCCACCATCCCGGCCACCTTCCCGACCTCCCACCCGGCCAACATCCCAGCCGCCATCCCGGCCGCGACGGCGCCCTCGCCCGCCGTGCCGCTGATCGTGTCGGCGCGCACGCCGCAGGCGCTGAAGGCAGCCGCGCGCGACATGGCGCGGCACCTGCAGGCGTCGCCCGGCTCGACGCTCTATGACATCGCCTATCAGGCCGCGCTGAAGCGCGAACGGCATGAGCACCGGGCATTGGCCTGGTGCTCGGACCGCGGCGAGGCGGCGGACCTGCTGCAGCGCTATGCGGACGATGAAGAGGCTTTTGCGGTGCAGACCGCCGAAGGCCTGCCCGATCCGCAAGGTCCGGTCTTCGTGTACTCGGGCAACGGATCGCAGTGGGCGGGCATGGGCAGCCGATTGCTCGACAGCCCCGTGTTCCGCGCTGCCATCGACGATGTGGACGCCCTGTTCGCCCCGCTCGCGGGCTACCGCCTTGCGGACGAACTGGCCGGCCAGTTGGACGGTTCGCGCTACGCGCACACGGAGTTCGCACAGCCCGCGCTGTTCGCCCTGCAAGTGGGCGTGACCCGCATGCTCGCCCAGCTAGGCGTGACGCCGCGCGCGGTCGTGGGCCACAGCGTGGGCGAGGTCGCGGCGGCCTGGGCCTGCGGCGCCCTGTCCCTGCCGGACGCGGTTCAGGTGATCCATCATCGCAGCAGGCTGCAGGGCGAGACCCGCGGCAGCGGCAAGATGACCGCGATAGGCGTGGACGGCGGCAGCGCGCAGGCCTTGCTGACCGAGCTGGGCCTGGCGAACGCGCTGGTCGTGGCCGGCTACAACAGTTCCCGTGGCGCGACCATCGCCGGCGAGCCGCAGGCGCTGGCCCGCCTCGAAGCGGCCCTTCAGCAGCGCGGCGTGGCCAGCAAACGGCTGGACCTGGACTACGCATTCCACAGCCCCGCGATGGACGGCCTTGCGCCCGAACTGCACGCGGCGCTGAGCGCGCTGGACCCGCGCGCCCCGTCCTGCGATTTCTATTCCGCCGTGACGGGCGGCCCGCTCGCCGCCGATACGCTGGACGCCGACTACTGGTGGCGCAACATCCGCCAGCCGGTGCGGTTCGAACAGGCATTGACCCAGTGCGTGGGCGATGGCCACAGCGTGTTTGTGGAAATCGGCCCGCATGCCGTTTTGCGCGGTTACGTCAGCGACGCCTTGAAACGGGCCGAACGGCCCGGCCGCGTGGTGGCCACCGTCACGCGCGGCGAGGACGAACCCCGCAAGGTCGCCAACGCGGCCGCGCAGCTCATCCTGAGCGGCGCGAACGTGGACTGGAACGCGTCATTCCCCACCCCGGGACTTCCCCACGCCCTGCCCGCCTATCCGTGGCAACGCGAGCGCCATTGGTACGCCGAAACGCCGCAATCGCTGGGACTGCTTCACCGCCATCGCGTGCACCCGCTGCTTGGATACCGGCTGGCTCAGCAGGAACTGACCTGGGAGAACCAGCTCGACACGCATTCGCACCCGGAACTGGCCGACCACGTGGTCGGCGAGGCCACGGTGTTCCCGGGCGCGGGCTTTGTCGAAATCGCCCTGGCCGCCGCGCTGGAACGCCGGCCCGGCGCCTATGCCGAACTCGAAAACCTGGAAATCCACACGCCGCTGCTGCTGGCGGCCGCGCCATCCAAGCTGCTGCGCTGCGCCATCGAGTCCGAGGATGGGCGCCTGCGCATCCAGGCGCGGGAACTGGGCAGCGACGACGCGTGGACCCGCCACGTGTCGGCGCGTATCCGGCCTGAACCGGGCGCGGCGCTCCTGACCACCCCCATGCCGGCGCTGCCCGAACGCCAGCCCGACTTCCAGGCCGAAGACCATGCGGCGCTGACGGCGGCGTTCGGCCTGCACTACGGGCCCGCTTATGCCCTGATCGAACATGGCTGGCGCCTCGATCCGGCCACCTTGCTGGCGTGTTTGCGGGTTGACGGGCATGAACAGCCCGGCCACCTGGAACCCGCCCGCCTGGACAGCGCCTTTCAAATGGCCGTGCATCTGCTCGAAGGGCAATCGTCGATGGGTCTCGGCATGGCGTTCGTGCCCGCCCGGATCGGCCGGATCGCCCTGCGCACCGGCGCGGGCCAACCCCGCTACGTGCGCTTGCGCGTGACGCGGCGCACGCCCCATGCCTTGACCGTCGAAATCGCGCTGTACGGCGAGGACGGCACGCAATTGGCCGCGCTGTCCGAAGTGAGCCTGCGCGGCATCCGCCTCGTCAAACAGGCCGAGGACCGCCTGAGCTTCATCGACGAAGCGCTCACGCCGCGCCCCAGGCCCGACGGCGCCGCCGCCGCGCCGCTGCCCACGCTGCGCCAGGCCCTGTCGGACGCGCTGGCCGACGCGGCAAAGGACCCGGCTTACGCCTGCTACGCCGACGAAGCCGAACCGCTGCTGGACGCGCTGTGCGACCAGTACGGCCTGCAGGCCTTGCGCGCGCTCGCGGATCCCCAAGGCGACATCGCCGATGCGGCCTTGCGCGAGCTGCGAACGCGCACGGCCGGCTTGGCGCCGATGCTGGATATGCTGCTGGAACGCGCCCGGACCGCCGGCGTGGCCGAGCGCACCGCCACAGGCTGGTCGCTGACGATGGACCAGCCGGGCGAAACCGCCGCCGCCGACATCTGGAATGCACTCGCGCGCGACTATCCCGCCCACTTCGCGCCGGCGCTCGCCGCCGGCCGCGTCGGCCTGCATCTGGCCGCCTTGCTCCAGGGCGTGTCGCTGCCGGAGACGGTCGCCTCGCCGCTGTTTGGCCCGGCCGACCTTGGCAATCATCTGCTGGCGGCGCCCGCCCGCCAGCAGCTTGCACAATCGCTCTGCGCCATCCTGTCGGACGCGCAGACCCGGCTTGCCGCCGGCAAGCGCCTGCGCGTCCTGGAAATGGGCGCGCAAACCCCGCTGCTGGGCGCCGACTGCTGCGCGTCGCTGGACTTCACGCGCGCGGATTATTGCTACGCCACCGCCACCGAAACCGGCCTGGACGCGGCCGCCGCCCGGCTCGCGGCCTATCCCGACGCCATGTTGCGCCTGATCGGCGACTTGGCGGATGCGGGATCCATGACCGGCGCCGGGGTGGACCTAGCGGTCGTGCAATGCAATTTCGACTCGCTCGCGCAGACCCGCGCCGCGCTGCACGACGCCCGCTCCCGCCTGGCGCCGGGCGGCTCCCTGATCATCGTGGGACACCACCCCGCGCACTGGGCCGACTTCGTGTTCGGCGTGCGCGAATCGTGGTGGTCGGAAGCTGGCGACGGCGGCCGGGTTTCCATGCAGCAGGCGCCCGATTTCTGGCGCCATGAACTGCAGGCGCTGGGCTGCGCCTGCGAGCCGCCCTTGGAATTGAATCCTGGTGCCGCCGCTGGCGCGTATCTGCTGCACGCGCGGGCAGGCGAATTGACGGAAGCGGCCACCGCCGACGCGGATGCGCCCGTGCCCGCGCCGGGACGCTGGCTGTTGCTTGCCGACGACCAGGGGCCCGGCGCCGCGCTGGCGGCCACGCTCGCGCGCAAGCTGCGTGAAGATGGCCTCGCGGTGACCCATTTGGCGCTGGAGGCGGCCTCGCCGTCCGATACGCTGCCCGCCATTGCGCAGGGCGAGCACTACGACCACGTCGTGCACCTGGCGGGCCTGTACGGCGCGGGCGCCGATGCGCAGTCCGCCTGCCACGCGCAGGCGCGCCGCTGCGCTTTGGCCGCCGCCGCGCTGCGCGCCTGCGAAAAACATGGGCGGCCCGCCACGCTGTGGCTGTTGACCGCCGGCGCGCGCACCCCGGGCGGCCGTCCCGCCACGACCCTGCGCGGCCTTGCCGACGCGGCGCTGAGCGGCTATGGCCGCAGCATCATGAATGAATCGGCGGACACCGCCGTGCGCCTGCTGGACATGCCGTCCGCGCCCGACGCCGCGCCCATCGCCGCCTTGCTGCGCGAGCTGACCGATCCGGACGCCGAGCTGGAGGTGGTGCTGGATGCGCAGGGCGCGCGCTACGCGCCACGGCTGCGCGTCGTGCCCCGCCCCGTCGCGCCAGGCCCGGCGCCGCTCGCTCCGATGGTGCGCCGGCTGGGCTTCGAACTGCCCGGGCAGCTTCGCAACCTGCGCTGGGAGAGCCACCCGGCGCGGCCGCCCGCGGACGGCGAACTTGAAATCCAGGTGCACGCCACGGGCCTGAACTTCCGCGATGTCATGTACACCTTGGGCCTGCTGGCCGACGAGGCGCTGGAAAACGGCTATGCCGGCGCCAGCCTGGGCCTGGAGTTCGCGGGCATCGTCCTGCGGACCGGCGCCGGGGTCACCGATTTTGCCCCGGGCGACGCCGTGCTGGGCTTCGGTCCGGCCAGCTTCTCGGACCGCGTGCTGACCACGACGACCGCCGTCGCCGCCCTGCCGGAAGGCATGAGCTTCGAGGCCGCCGCCACCATCCCCAGCACCTTCTTCACCGTGTACTACGCGCTGCACCATCTGGCGCGCCTGGAACCGGGGGAAAAGGTCCTGATCCATGGCGCCGCGGGCGGCGTCGGCATTGCAGCGGTCCAATACGCCCAATGGCTGGGCGCCGAGATCTACGCCACGGCCGGCTCCGACGAAAAGCGCGATTTCCTGCGGATGATGGGTGTGGCGCATGTGTTCGATTCCCGCTCGCTGTCGTACGCGGACGAGATCCGCGCATTGACGGGCGGGCGTGGCGTGGACGTCGTCCTGAACTCGCTGTCCGGCGAAGCGATCCGCCGCAACCTGGACGTGCTGGCGCCCTTCGGCCGCTTCCTGGAACTGGGCAAGCGCGACTTCTACGAAGACACCCGCATCGGCCTGCGCCCGTTCCGCAACAACATCAGCTATTTCGGCATCGACGCCGATCAGCTTCTGGCGGCGCGGCCCGAGCTGGCGCGGCCCCTGTACGCGAAGATGATGGAGCTGTTCCGCGACGGCGCGCTGCATCCGCTGCCGCAGCGCTGCTTCGAGGCGCGCGATGTCGTCGATGCGTTCCGCTACATGCAGCAGTCGCGCCAGATCGGCAAGATCGTCGTGACTTACCGCAACGGCCTGCCGTCCGACGCGGCGCCACCCGCCCGCCAGACGCTGTCGCTGGCGGCCGACGGATGCTATGTCGTGAGCGGAGGCCTGTCCGGCTTCGGTTTGCGCACCGCCTTGTGGCTGGCCGACAAGGGTGCGCGGCACCTGGTGCTTGCGGGCCGCAGCGGCTTGACGTCGGACGAGGCCCGCACCACGGTCGACGCGCTGCGCGCGCGCGGCGTGCAGGTCATGGCGCAGGCGTGCGACATCGCCGACGCCGAGGCCGTGGGCGCCATGCTGTCCCTTGCAAGAGCGGCCTTTCCGCCCATCCGGGGCGTGGTCCACGCCGCCGCCGTGATCGAGGACGGCCTGGCGGCCGGCGCCAGCGAAGACCGCATCGAACGGGTGCTGCGGCCCAAGATGCAGGGCGCGGCCGTGCTGCACGCGCTGACGCTGGACGACCCGCTGGACCACTTCGTCCTGTTCTCGTCGGCCACCACGCTCTTCGGCAACCCCGGGCAAAGCGCCTATGTGGCCGCCAACGCCTGGATGGAGTCGCTGGCGCGCGAGCGGCGCGCGCTTGGCCTGCCCGTGACCTGCGCGCGCTGGGGCGCGATCGGCGACGCGGGCTACCTGGCCCGCAACGAGGCCATCAGGCAGGCCTTGCAGCATCGCATGGGCGGGGCTGCCCTCAGCGCATCCGGCGCGCTGGACGCGCTGGAAGACATGCTGCTGGCCGGCGCCAGCGGCCTGGGCGTCCTGGAACTGGACTGGCACGCGCTGGCCCGGCACCTGCCCGGCGCAGCCGCGCCCCGTTTTGCGGACATCGCCCGCCATGCCGGCGAATCGTCCGACGCCGCCGGCGACTCCGACGACCTGCTGGCGCAACTGGACCAGCTTGACGATGCCGAGCTGGGCCCGCGCGTGATCGAGATGCTGAAGCAGGAAGTCAGCGAGATCCTGCGCGTGCCCAAGGACAAGATCGAGGCCTCCCGCTCGCTCTACGACATCGGCCTGGATTCGCTGATGGGCGTCGAGCTGGTGGTGGCGCTGGAGGCCCGCTTCGGCATCCGGCTGCCGGTCATGGCGCTAAGCGAGAGCCCGACGCTGGACAAGCTGAGCGCCCGCCTGATCGCCGCCCTGCGAGGCGACAGCCGCCAGGAAACCGGCGACGATATCGCCGCCCAGATCGAAATGGTGGCTTCCCAACATGCGGCGCAGGTCGACCCCGAGCATCTGGACGCGATTGCGAAACGCGTCCGCTCGGGCCAGGCGGAAGCCGGACAAGGAATGACCCAATGACGCAGGACAGAGGCCCCGCGGGCGGCCGGCCAGGGCTGGCCGCCAGCATCAAACAACGTCTGATCCAGGAATCGCTGCAGCGCAAGCTGCGCGGCGCCGGACGCCAGGCGCCCGCGGCGCAGGCCACGGGCAGCCATGCCGAGGTGCCCGAGCAGCACTACCGCTTTGCGCTGCATCCGGGATACCAGCAACTGCGCATCCTCAGCGAAGGCGCGGCCACCCTGGGCGTCAGCAGTCCCTTCTTCAAGGTGCATGAAGGCAATGCCGGCGCGTCCACCCGGATCTCGGGCCAGCCCTACCTGAACTTCGCCAGCTACAACTACCTGGGCCTGTCCGGCGATCCGGTGGTGGCGGCCGCGGCCAAGGCGGCGATCGATCATTACGGCACGTCCGTGTCCGCCAGCCGGCTGGTGTCGGGCGAGCGGCCCCTGCACCGGGAACTGGAACAGGCGCTGGCGGACCTCTATGACGTGGACGACGCCGTCACCTTCGTCAGCGGCCACGCGACCAACGTTTCGACGCTGGGCTTTCTGTTTGGCCCCAACGACCTGATCGTGCACGACGAACTGATCCACAACAGCGTCCTGCAAGGCATCCAGCTTTCGGGCGCGCGCCGGCTGTCGTTTCCCCATAACGACGCCGACGCCCTGGACGCCCTGCTCGCGGACAACCGCCGCCAGTTCGAGCGCGTCCTGATCGTGCTGGAAGGGATCTACAGCATGGACGGCGACTACCCCGACCTGCCCCGCTTCGTCGAGATCAAGCATCGCCACCGCGTGTTCCTGATGGTGGACGAGGCGCATTCCCTGGGCGTGATGGGCAAGCGCGGCCATGGCATCCGCGAACATTTCGGCCTGCGCGGCGGCGACGTCGACATCTGGATGGGCACGTTGAGCAAGACCCTGGCGGGCTGCGGCGGCTATATCGCCGGCGAGCGCGCGCTCGTCGACCATCTGAAGTGCCTGGCCCCCGGGTTTCTGTACAGCGTGGGCATGCCGCCGCCGGTCGCGGCCGCCAGCCTGGCGGCGCTTGGCCGCCTGCACGCGCTGCCCGACCGCGTGGCGGCCCTGCAGGCGCGCGGCGCCAGCTTCCTGGCGCAGGCGCGCGCGGCCGGCGTCGACACCGGCACCAGCACGGGCCTGGCCATCGTTCCGGCCATCGTGGGCACATCGCTCAGGGCCGCCAAGCTGTCGTCCGCGCTGTTCGGTCAGGGCATCAACGCGCAGCCCATCCTGTATCCGGCCGTGCCCGAGAAGTCGGCGCGGCTGCGGTTCTTCCTGTGCAGCGAGCATAGCGAGGCGGATATCGCCCTGGCTGTCGCCACGCTGGCGCGGGAACTGGCGCGCCTGTAGGCGGCCGGCGCCGCCTCAGGCGCCGGACATCAATCCCATGTGGCGCAGGAAAATGCCGGCAAGATCCGTGGCGGCGACCGCCTCGGCGTCCGGCCGGCCGGCATGGCCCGGCCGCCACACCAGATAGTCCGTCGCGCCGTCCGGCGCGCCAAGCTGGCGGTAGACCTGCGGCATGATGGGGACGTGGTCTCCATAGATGCACAGGCCGGCCGGCCGTGGCAGGTCCGACAGCGTGCGGGCCAGCGACGTGAACATCGCGTCCGCATTGCGCAGATGGCGGCAGTACGCGACCAGGTCGGCGCAGCCCGGTGGCAGGGCGTGGGCGCAGACGGCGTCTTCGTCACCGGGCTCCACGCGCTCCAGATGCAGGGGGCCGTGGTTTTCCATGGTGATCACATGCACGTACAGCGGCTGCGTGCGTTCGCGCCGCAGCACGGACGCGACATGCTCCGCCACGGCGCGATCGCCCACATAGGGCGCGCCGTCCCGCGGTTTTTCAAACGCGGCGATATCGATGAATTCATCGAAACCCAGCAGCGGAAGCACGCGGTCCCTGCCGTAGAAGCTGCCGTGATAGGGATGCACGCAGACCGTGCGATAGCCCTGTTTGCGCAGATAGCTCGCCATCGTGTCCAACCCGGCGCGGGCCAGCCGCCGGTACGGCTGGTAGCGGTGCACGCCCTGCTCGCGCGGACCCAGTCCCGACAGAAAGGCGAACTCGGTACGCACGGTATTGGCGCCCCACGACGCCACGCGAAGCTGGCCGTGCGCGCACGCCTGCGCGCGCAATCGATCGAATCCGTGCAGCATGCCGGCACGCAGTTGCGGATACAGCGGGCGCGGATCGAAGAAGGACTCGCTCTGCACGGCCACCAGGTCGGGCAATGGCCCGGCCACCGCCGGCGCGGCTTGCGAGAACGGCGTGAGCGGCGGGTCGATGAACCGGCGTTCGGCCTGCGCGTAGCGCCACAGCGACATCGCCAGCCCGAGCCTGCGCAGGTCCTTGCGCGCCTCGAACGACACCGGCACGATTCTTGAATTCCCCCATGCCGCCAGCACCGCGCCGGCCGCGCCCAGCGCCGCCACCAGCGTCCACGCGCGCGCGGCGCTTTCCAGCAGCCATCCGGCCGCCACCGCCGCCGCCACGCCGGCGCCCACCGCGACCGCGCGCGCGATGCCCAGGAACGGCAGGTACAGCCGTGGATGGCGGATCGCATCGGTGAAGTACTCGAAGTCCGCCCATACGAAGGGTTCGCGCAGCGCCTGGTATTTCGCGTTGTTCACCGCGACGATCAGGCCGAACGCCGCCAGCAGGATGGCGGCGGCGAAATAAGGCCGCCCCACGATGGCCCATGCGCAGGCAAAGGCAAAGATCCATGCGCCCGCATGCAGCGCCAGCGCGGCCAACGGCCGGCGCCATGGCGCGCGCGGGCGCGGCGCCAGTCCCGCCTCCAGCAGCCACGTCGCCAGCAGGCCGCCGGCCAGCGGCGCGGCGACAGCGCTCCAGACCGCGTCAGGCACCGTAGCCCAGCCTGCGCAGTATCCAGCCCGAGCACGCGGGCGGCAGTCCGGCCAGCAGCCAGCAGCCCAGGCTCAGCGGGAAGGGAAAGCTGATGCGGGCACGATCCGCCGCCAGGCCCAGCCGTATGCGGCCGGCGGCGCGCTCCGCGCTCAGTTCAAAGGGCTTGGGCCCGGGCATGGCCGCGCACATCGGCGAGGTCACGTAGCCGGGCATCACCACGCTGACCCGTACCCCATGCACCCGCAGCCCGTCGCGCAGGGCCTCGCCGTAGGCCTTCAAGGCGGCCTTGCTGGCGCTGTAGCTTGGGGTGGCCGGCAGCCCGCGCCACGCGGCTTGCGAGCTCATCAGCGCAATCTGCCCCGACCCCCGCCGCCGCATGCCTTCGGCCAGCGCGTGCGTGACCGCCAGGGCCGCGCGCAGGTTGACCTCGATGAGCGTTTCCATGTCCTGCCAGGACTCGCCCTGTCCGGGCGCGGGCGCCGAGATATTGACGCCCGCATTGACGACCGCGAGGTCGGGCAGCCCATCGCCGGCCAGTTCGCGCAGCCAGCCGTCCAGCGCCGGGCGGTCCCGCAGGTCCAGCACCTTGGCGCGCACGCGCGCGCCGCGCGCCTCGCAGCGCCCAGCGAGTTCGCGCAGGACCGGCTCGCGGCGGCCCTGCAGCGTCAGGCTGGCGCCGGGCCGGGCATATTCCAGCGCCAGCGCCTGGCCGATGGCGCCCGTGGCGCCGGTGATCAGAACGGATTCGGGTGCGCGCGTCATGCGTATTCCTCCAGCACGGAGCGGTCGCGCTCCATCCGGTCCGCGGCGTGGCGCGTGGCCAGCGCGATCCCCTCGGCGCTGTAGAAGCCGCCGTTGATCTGCGTGGCATGCACCACCGCCGCCTTGAACTGCCTGAAGAATACCGGGTCGGGCGGCGCCGCGCCTTGCCAGAAGTCGTCGAGCTGCCCCTGGAAGGTCAGCCCCTCCAGGTGGTAGACGGCCGCGCTCAGGGCGAGCGTCGGGCAGCCTGCCTCCAGCGCGGCCGCGCCCACGGTGCTGTTCACGGTGACGACGCCCGCCGCCCGCGCCAGCAGACTGGGCAGATGCCCGGCTTCCAGGTAGATCACCCTGTCGGCCACGCCGAACATGCGCGCCAGATCCCGCACGCCGCTTTCATGGCGCGCCACGCCGGGGTCCAGCGGATGGTTCTTCACCACCAGCAGGCTTTGCGCCGGCGCGTGGGCCGCGAACGAGGCCAGCACCAGCGCGGCCACCTGCCGCATGCTCCGGAAAGGCGAGTGATGCAGGATCTGCGCGTCGCCGTCGAGCTGCAGCGGGAACAGATAGTAGGGGTTTGGCCCGGCGGCCACCCGCGCCACCGCCGCGGCGTCGGCGCGGCCGCGCAGGCGCAGCTTGACCGCGCGGCGCACATACGCGCCGTACTCCCTGGCGGCGCCGTACGGCGCATGGGTGCGGTAGCGTGGATAGCAGACGGGGTTGAGCGCGCCGCACACGTGATAGGCCACGTCGTGGGCCGCCCGGTTCCAGAATGGAGCGCGGAACGGCTGGGGCACCGGCGCGGACGCCAGCCGCCGGCCCGCTTCGCGATACCAGCCCGGCTCGCGGGGCAGCGCCGAATTGGCGTTCACCCCGCCGCGCTCCAGCGTCACCCAATGCGGGCGGAAATAGCCTTCTTCAAACACGTGTGTCCGCAGGCCCCGGCCGCGCGCCAGCGCGACGGCGGGACGATGGACTGGCCGGCAATCGCCGAACAGCACGATGTCCGTCGCGCCAGAGGCCTGCAGCGCGTCTTCGTAAAATGCGTCCAGGCCGTCCGGACGGCCCCTGAAGGACCATGTCCGGCCGCGCCGCCAGTAGGCGGAATCGCCCACCGTGAAGTTCACCTTGCCGACGGCATGGCCGCGATCCGCCAGCACACCGGCCAGGCGCTCGAAGAACGGCGAACAAACGCCCTGCAGAAATAGATACGAACGGCTCATGGCGCGAACCGCGCCCGCAGCAAGGTATCCAGCTTGCGCCACTGGCGGCGCGCGTAGCCCACCCGCAGCCGGGCCAGCTTGCCCTCGCGCGCCAGTTCGTCGCGCGTTTCCACGATCCGGTTCAGCACGGCCTCGCAGGTGGTGTAGCCCTTCAGCTCCCAGTCCCAATACAGCGGATAGCGAAGCAGCACGCCGGCCACGAGCTCGTCCAGGCTCAGCGGGCGATCCCGCCGCGCGATGGGCAGGCGGTCCTCGGTGAGGCCCCAGCCCGCATAGAAGGGACGCCCGTGCGTCACCACCCGCTTGCCCCGCAGCAAGGCATCGAACCCCGACAGCGAAGTCATCGTGTGCACGACATCGCAGGCATCGATGCAGGCAACCACCGAGGACTCGGTCTCGACGTGGTCCGCCAGCGCCAGCAGGGCCGCCGGCGCCACCGCGCCGCGCCGGTTGCCGGAGGCGACGTCGGGATGCGGCTTGTACACGATGTAGGCGTCGGGATGGCTGCGCCGCGCCTGCCGCAACAGTTCCAGATTGGTGTCCACGCCGTCGCAGCCCAGGCGCACGGAAACGTCGTCCTCGACCTGGCCCGGTACCAGCACCACCTCCTTGCCCCGTACCGGCCACCGCACGGCGCGGGTCGGCTCCAGGTTGTACTTGGTGATGCCATGGGCCACCATGAATGCGCGCACGCGCCGCGCCGTGGCCAGCTCGCCGGGGCTGAAGCGAACCTGGTTCAGCTCCTGCTCCAGGTCGCTGGGACGGGTCGGGTCGAAATACATGCCCTGCCCGTCCAGGGCCAGGCTCAGCGGCCGGATCAGGTCCGATCCCAGCCCCACCGAACGCACGAAACCGTCCTCGACCCGCAGCACCGCGCAGCCGGTGCGCCGGGCAAGCTGGACCAGCCCGTCCGGCGCCTCCGCGCTCCAATGGACGAGCGCATCGCCGGGGCCCAGATCCAGCGCTTTCGCGCGGCGGGCGTCCGGCACGAACAGCACGCGATCCGTCTGCAGCGACAGCATCGGCCGGATGTTGGCCGCCTTCCAGCGGCGGAATCCCACGCCCACGATCCTGCGAGGCAGACGCTCCGCCATGGTCCGCTGCCGCAGCAGCCAGCCGATCGCATCGAAGATGCTGCCCTGCCGGTGGCTGACCGGGTCGAGATAGCGGGTGTAATGGAAATACGCCGCGGCGAACAGGGTTTCCAGGCTGTGCGCGCGCGACCGGCGCGGGCAGGCCTGGCGGTCCTGGGTGAGCCCCCAGCCCGCGTACCACGGCATACCGAAGCACGTCACGGGCCGGCCCAGCATCAGGGCTTCGAACCCCATCTGCGAGCTGACCACATACACGTGATCGACCTGCTCCAGCAGGGCCAGCGGGTTCACCTCGTCGCGCAGCACCAGCGTGTCCGCGTCGTCGGCCATGCCGGTCAGATAGCCCTGCTTCTGGCCCGCGCTGACTTCCGGGTGCGTCTTCACGATGCACAACGCGCCGGGATGCTCGCTGCGCGCGGCCTCGACCATCTGGCGGAACGTATCGGCCGTGGCGCCGCCCAGCGCGACGCTCATGTCGCCGACCGTCTGGTCCACGATCAGGATGCGCTTTCTGCCCCGGGCGCCCGCCAGCACCGGGTCCGCGTTGCGGACGTGGTTGTATTTGGACAGGCGATGTTCCCGGATCAGGCCCATCGCCTCGGCCACATCTTCTTCGATGCCGGCCAGCAGGTCCTCGTCCGAGGACAGCATGCGTTCCAGGGCGGATTCGCGGGTCGAATCGTAATAGATGCCCACCGGGTCCACCACCATCGAAATGGTCGGAACGCCGCTGCCCGTGCCGAAAGAGCGCAGGAAGCCGTCCTCCAGCGCCAGGTAGGGCACGCCCAGCTGGGCGGCCCGTTGACGCGCGGTGTCGGCCGAGGGCCGCAGCCCCCAGCCGGCCACGGCGTCCGGGCGCCGCCCGCCCCTGCCCCGAAGCCCGTTGCCGCGCTCGACCGGCGCGCCCAGCAAGGCTTCCAGGAAGGGAATGCGGGCGATCCCGGCGGAATGGATTTCTATCATGCTCGACCGGCGCGGCTCAGAGACGCAGGTCCGATTCGGCGGGCGACAGCACGTACTTCAGGTCGTACAGGATGTGTTGCGCCTTGCCGAGCTTGCGGATGCCCTCCGCGCCCAAGGCCTTGAACTGGTTGTGCGCCACCGCCAGGATCACGGCGTCGTACTTGCCTTCCTCGGGCTGGCTCACCGGGGTCAGGCCGTATTCATGCACGGCTTCCTCGGCGTCGACCCACGGGTCATAGACGTCCACGTCGACGTTGTAGTCGCCCAGTTCACGGACGATGTCGACGATGCGCGTGTTGCGCAGGTCGGGGCAGTTTTCCTTGAAGGCCAGGCCCATCACCAGCACGCGCGCGCCCTGCACATGGATGCGGCTCTTGGTCATGGCCTTGACGAGCTGCGACACCACGTAGCCGCCCATCGAATCGTTCAGGCGGCGGCCCGCCAGGATGATCTCGGGGTGGTAGCCGATGGACTGCGCCTTGTGCGTCAGGTAGTACGGGTCCACGCCGATGCAGTGGCCGCCCACCAGGCCCGGACGGAACGGCAGGAAGTTCCACTTGGTGCCGGCCGCCTGCAGCACGGCTTCGGTGTCGATGCCCATCTTGTTGAAGATCAGGGCCAGTTCGTTGATCAGCGCGATGTTCACGTCGCGCTGCGTGTTCTCGATCACCTTGGCGGCTTCGGCCACGCGGATGCTGGACGCCTTGTGCGTGCCGGCGGTGATGATCTGCTTGTACAGCTGGTCGACCAGTTCGGCGACTTCGGGCGTCGAGCCGGACGTCACCTTCTTGATGGTGCTGACGCGGTGTTCCTTGTCGCCCGGGTTGATGCGCTCGGGGCTGTAGCCGGCGTAGAAGTCCACGTTGAACTTCAGGCCCGACACGCGCTCCAGCACCGGCACGCAGTCTTCCTCGGTCGCGCCCGGATAGACGGTGGATTCATAGATGACGATGTCGCCGCGCTTGAGCACGGCGCCGATGGTTTCGCTGGCCTTGACCAGCGGGGTCAGGTCCGGCTGCTTGTACTCGTCGATCGGGGTGGGCACGGTCACGATGTACACGTTGGCCTGGCCCAACTGGGCGCGGTCGGCGGTGTAGCTGAGCTGCGTCGCTTCGGCGAGTTCGGCCTCGCTCACTTCCAGCGTCTGGTCGAAGCCCGATTGCAGGCCGTCGATCCGGCGGTTGTTGATATCGAAGCCGACCACGGGACGCTTCTTGCCGAACTCCACCGCCAGCGGCAGGCCTACATAGCCCAGGCCGACAACGGCCAGCTTCACATCCGACAGGTTCACAGGTTGGTGGGACATTTCATACCTCTAAAAGATTCAATAGGTACCGACGCGCTGGCCGACAATCAACACCTGCACGATGGGAGTAATGATCTTCTCCCACTCGTACATCGGCGCATTGCTGACGTAGACGACGTCTTCAGGTAACAGTTCGAACTGCTTGGCCAGGAACATGGATTCCGGGTTGCGCATGTTCAGGCGGAACACAATGGGCTTGGGCGCGCCCTCGGCGGTCTTGCCATCCAGACGGAAGACAAACACCCCCGTGGCATCCGCGGCCCGGTCATTCAGCCCGCCGGCAACGCCCAGCGCATCCAGCAGATTGGTCTGCTTGGACGGCAGTTCATGCAGGCCGGGCTTGGTCAGCGCGCCCATCGCGACAAAGCGCTTCAGGTTGGGCTCGACGACCAGTTCTGAACGCGGCTCGACCGCCACGTTCTTGCCATTGAGGAGCTGGTGGTAAGGAATGCGGGTCACGCTGCGGCCGTGGCGGATGACCACGTCGGCCTGATAGGCGGGCAAGGTCGAGCCCCCGGCCAGGGTGATCGCGTCCAGCGCCGTCAGGGGCGCCTTGATGCCGCCAAACCGGCCGGGGCGCGGCACGGCGCCGGCCACCAGCACCGAATTGCTGCGGTCGTCGGCCAGGTCCACCATCACCTGCGGCTTGACGGCCGCCGAGTGCTGCAGCCTGCCCTTGATCATCTCTTCGATGGCGGGCAGGGACTTGCCCTGCACCTTCAGCCTGCCGGCATAGGGCAGCGAAATGGCGCCGTTCGCATCCACGCGCACCGCCTCGAACACCGTGCCGCCCGCGGCCAGCGGCGCGAACAACCCGCCCTCGACGCTATCGGCCACCAGCACGCGCATCACGTCGCCGGGCATCACGCGGATGTTGCCCGAATAGCCTTCGGACGTGATGCCGTCATCCTTGCGGGTCCGGTCCAGCAGATACGGGGCGATCGTCCCCGCTTGCAGGTCGACCAGTTCATAGTTGGCGGCGGCGGCCGTATCCTCGGGGCCGCTCAGGATGGCCGAGCGCGTGGGGCCCGAGCCCGAAAGCCAGCTGCACCCCGACAGCAAGGCCAGGGCAAAGACTGCGGCAAAGCGTAAAACTCGTGTATTCATGACTCCGTTCCAATGTTCCGGCCGTGGGCGGTAATGCCGCAGGGCCTCGCGGCTCGCGCCACTAGTAGGAATTGACATAGCAATTGACGGTGGACGCGATCATCCGCTCCAGCGAAAAGCGGGCGGATGCCCAGGTGCGCGCCTTCTCGCCGATATCGGGATCGCTGGCGCACATTTCCCGCATCCGTTCCATGGCGCGCACCACCGGCGCCGCCTCGATCTCGCCGCTGGGCAGCGTCAAGCCCGTCACGCCTTCCTGCACGGCTTCGCCCGCGCCGCCCGCCAGGGTCGTCACGACCGGAACGCCCGAGAATTGCGCCTCGATCAGCACGTTCGGCAGGCCCTCGAACCGCGACAGCAGCATGAAGGCGTTGAAGTGCGACAGCCAGAAGCCGACGCGCCGGGAAATGCCCGTGAACAGAATGCGGCCGTCCATGCCCAGGCGCTGCGCGAACTCCTTGACAGGCTCCAGCAGCGGTCCGCCGCCCACCATGACAAAGCGCGCGTCCGGGTTGGACTGCGCATACAGATGCGCGGCCTCGACCCAGAGAAAGGGCCGCTTGTTGTCGTCCACGCGCATCACCGTGCCAATGACAAAGGCGTTGTCCGGCGCCGCCGCCTTGAACTCGCGCCACATCCGCGTGCAGGTCTCGTCGTGCGCCGCGTTCAGCGGCGCCAGCCCGTTGTAGACCACCGGAATGCGCCGCTCATCCAGGCCCAGCCAGTCCGCATAGCGCTTCGCGGCAAAGCTTGAATTCGAACTCAGCGCCACCCCGCGCATGCCCAGCACCGCGCGGTAGATCGTGTCGTATTCGACGCGGTAGCGGTCCGGACGATCCACCGGCGGCATGGTCCGCACCGACAGCACGATGCGCGGCACGCCGGCCAGCAAGGCCGCCAGCGCCGTGGCGAAGATGGAGCCGTCCTGCCAGATGTGCACGATGGACGGCGCTGACGCTCTCAGGCCGTCGGTCAGCTTGGAGGTGCCCTCGACGATCTGCTTGGGCAGGAAGCGCAGGTAGTCCCGATAGGTGCTGAGCAGGGACGACACCTCGCATCCGCCCCAGGCCTCCATGTCGGAATAGACCGAGACCGGAATGCCGACCTCTTTCAGCGCGGCCGCGAAAAAGTCCGCGCCTTCCCGGCTGCGCAAGGACCGGCACACGACCTGGACGGGGCCCAGCACCGGATATCCGGCAATCGAACGCCCTTCCTGGATCGCGGATTGCAGCGCCACGGCGGTGTTGACGAACTGCCGCTCCGCGCCGCCGGCCCCCAGCGAACCATTGATCATCAGGACAGGCCCGACGAAGGATTCATCGAGCGTTTCGTACTCGGCGTTGCGCCGGCGGCCGATCTCTTCGAACAGCCTTTCAAGCACCAGGATGCTGACCGGGATGTCACCGGCCTCCCCCTCCACGCCCAGCCTGCGCAGCGCGATCAGATCCCCGTTCAGGTCGCTCAGGCGGCGCGACAGCTTGCGCGCGGCCTCGCCCAGCACGCCGATACCGGCCTCAAGCACCTGCCGCGCGCGCCACGGAAAACCGCGGCGCACCAGCGATTGCGCCCAGGCCGCGTAACCGTTTTCGAAACGCGGATGCGCCTGCGTGAGCCGTTCGAAGCAGGCATCGGCCTGCGCCGCGTCGCCCAGTTCGTCCCAGCTCTTGGCCTCCAGCTGTATATCCTTGGCCGCGACGCTGCCGCCCGAAAAATACAGTTCCATTTCCTTGCGGCCCGCGTCCGCGCCCAATTGGCGCTTCACCCCGCGCAGCATCAGGATGAAAGCGTCGGGCGAATCGGGAAACCGCTGATGGATGCCGCGCCACACCACCAGGCTGTCGTCAGGCCGGTGCGCGGCCTCCAGGCTGCGCGCCACCAGCACCTGGAACAGCTCGGTCTGCGGATACTGCTGCACATAGCCCAGCAGCTCCGGCACCGCGCCCAGCGGATCGCCCGCCTTGATGCGGGTTTCCAGCGCATGCCGCGCGCGCTGCAGCAGATCCCGCTCGGGTTCGCCATGGTCGTCGCTGGCGTCTGCAAGGGCCGCCGCCAGCCGGTCGGACACCGCCACGGCCGGCGGCGCGTTGCCGCTGGCCGCCTTGTCGCCGGTGTCCGCGCGCCGCGGACGGCGCAATTTGGAAAGCAGGGAGAACATGCCTTACCTCCTGTCCTGTGTCAGCCGGCCGCTCAGGCGTGGTCCTTGATCGCGTACGTGATCAGCACGCCCACAATCCAGAGAATGAAAAGCGCCAGGATGCCCAACGCGGTGTCGACGATGCGGCGCGGATACAGCGATTCGTCGGCCAGTTGCGGTTGCGACGCGATGACCGTGTACAGGACCTGGCGCGACGCCAGCGCGCGCGCATCCTCAAGCGCCTTCATGGCGCCGGTGTAGTAAGCCTCGGCAAACTGCCGCTGCGTCTCGGCCGCTTCGTACTCGCGCAGCAGGGCGGACAGCGCGCCGCGGCCCTTGCCGTCCGTCTCGCGCCCGCCGCTGATCTGATGATCGTTCAGCGCGACGAGCTGACGCTTGAGCGCCTCGTAGCGCGCCTGCACCCGGTCGTAGGCCGGTCCGCGGGACAGGCCGCCGTTACGCAAGGCGTCCAGCTCCGCCGCGACCGTGGCGATGTCTCCGCGCACCTTGGCCGCCAGCGCCAGATTGGCCTCGGCCTCCTTGACCGGATCCTGCACCCCGGTGCGCGCGCGCAGATCCTGCACCATGACCCGCGCGTCCACCAGGCGCGTCTCGGCCAGCCGGACCTCCTCGGTCGCGAAGCGGACACTGTCCTCGCGCGACTTGACCGACATCTGGTTGACCAGCTTCTCGCTGGACTCCAGGATCGACTGGGCCAGCAACAGCGAATCTTCCGCCGAGAACGCCCGCACCTTGAGAATGATGGCCCCGGTGGACATGTCGAACTGGATGTCGACCATCCGGTTCCATTGGCGCCACAGGCCTTCCGCCGTGTCGTCCTTGTCCATGCCGTACCAGAAGTCCAGCGTGGGCCCCGACCACATCTTGCGCAGGTCCAGCTTCTTGTCGAGCTCCTGCACGATCTGGCGGGACTTCACGTAGTCCACCACCGCGAAGGAATCGACGAACAATTCCGTCGTCACGCCCGCGCCGCCAGCCATGGGATGGCTTTGCGAACCCGCGCCCGCCACCTGGCTCTGCGAGCCCGCCCGCAGGCCAAAGCGGGCTTCGGACACGTATTGCCCGGCCGCGATGAAGAACAGGTACAGGGCGAGCAGCAGCGCCGGCACCCCGATCACCGCGACGGCGGACCACCGCAAGCGGCTCATCGTCGGCGGCGTGGTGTTGTCGGGCAAACGCGGCCCCGTATAGACTTTCTCCGTACTCGTCATCTAGTTACTCGTTGGTTCAATGGACGGCGCCCTCGGGCGGCGTGGAATCAGACGGCGGCGGCGGCCGCTTCCTGGGGCACTGCGCTATAGCGGGCAATGGTGTCCTTCAGGGGAGCCACCTCGCTCAGCTTGCCGTCCTGCAAAATCATGCCGACCGAGCAGAAACGGGCCGGCGACGTCGTCACGCTGGAAACGATGATCACCGTGGCGTCTTTCGAACGCTCGGCGAAGATCTCCAGGCACTTGCGCTTGAACGCGGGGTCGCCCACCGCGACCATCTCGTCCACGACGTAGACATCGAACTTCAAGGCCATGGAGATGCCGTACGACAGGCGGGCGCGCATGCTGTTGGCGTAGGTCACCACCGGCAGGTCGTACGCCCGCCCCAGCTCCGAGAATTCGTACACGAAGCGTTCCACCTGCGCGACATTCGCGCCGTAGATCCGCGCGACGAAGCGCACGTTGTCGCGGCCCGACATGTTGGGGCTGATCGCCCCGGCAAAGCCCAGCGGAAACGAGACCGTGCCCTGGCGCAGGATCTGGCCCGAATCGGGCAGTTCCATGCCGCAGATCATGCGGGCGAGCGTGGATTTTCCCGAGCCGTTTCCGCCCAGGATGGCCATGTTCTCGCCCTCGCGGAACTTGAACGAAATATCGTTCAGCACCCGCTTCACTCCTTTCTTGGAGCGAAAGCCCTTCGAGATATGCCTTAGTTCAAGCACATTGCCCTCCATGTCTGTGTTCTGGCGCCGCGGATTCAGCGGGAATGCAGGCGGCGCCGGAACGCGCGCTCCATGCAAAGGCCGAGGACCACGCTGGCGATCGACCACTTGATGAGATAGGACCGGTCAAGCGTGAGCGAACTGAAGTTGGCGAAATAGCCTTCGCGGAACCACTCGATGGCGTGCACCAAGGGGTTCCACACCAGGACGCGGCGCGCCTGGTCTGGCAACGAGTCCACCAGATAGAAGACCCCCGACAGCAGGTACAGCGGCCGCGTGACGGCGCTGTAGACCCGTTCCCACGACTTGAACATCACGTTCAGGACCGCGTTGTTCAGGCCGAAACCGAAACCCAGCAGAAACGTGAAAAAGGCCGCGGCCCCGCACTCTTCGACATGCTCGGGCAGGATCAACTTGCCGCCCAGCATCACGATGAACAGCAGGATGAAGAAAACGATGATCCACGTCAGGCCTTGCAGCAGCGCCTTGGCGAACACGATGTCCATGTTCGTGATCGGCGGCAGCCGCAACAGCTGCGCATTGGAGGAAATGGCGCGCGAGAGCTGCGAAGAGGTGTGGCTGAACAGGAAGAACGGCATGATCCCGGTGATGAAGAACATCTGCAGGTTCCCCATCGGCGAAATCCGTCCCCACACCACGTAGATGGCGGATAGCACCGCCACGTGCAGGATCGGCTCGATCAGCGCCCAGACATAGCCCAGCCGGGTGCCGCCAAAGCGCACGCGCGTCTCCCGGAAGATCAGGGACAGCACGACGCGCACCTGCACCTGCAACGCCGTCGCGCTCACCCGGCCGCTCCGTCCTGGCTCATCCAATTCTCTCGCTCATGAAAACCCGCTCCCAATAATCGGCCGCCAAACGGCCGGTCCGTGAATAGTGTTGTGCTTTCCGGCGCAAACAGGCTTGCCGGAAAATCGGAACGAATGATACGAGGCCGGCGACAGCGGGTTGATTTCAATATTTATCAAATCAAATCAATCGTGGCCGGATTCGGGTCTGACAAGTAAATGAGGTATAGGCGGTCCTATAATTAATCGTGAATTTCGCCCGGCCTCCCCGCTTCACAGGGACGGACCACCGCCGGGACCACCGGCGGCTCGCCGATTCGGACCCTATATTGCTTAAACCCCTGTTCAATATTTATCAAAGAAAAGTACATAGGCTTACGCGGACCCTGCGCCCTCATGAGCTCTATGAAAACGGGCCCGAAAACCCGGTTTTTCTCAATAGAATTGGATTATTTCTGACATCATCGGAAACATCCGACCCTGTTTTCGCCGAATTTCGCCTCGCGCGCGAGCGGGCCAGGCTGGAAGTGACCGGCAAGCCGATAGAACTGGACGTGGGACACTACCGTTCGCGGGTCTCCGACTACGAACGGCGCCAGTACGCGCTGGCGCTCGCCCGCTACGATCCCAAGGCCGCGGCGGCGTGGCTCATAGAGGGGGAATGGGACCTGAAGGCCGCCTTCGCCCTGGCGGCGGGGGATCTCGCCGCTGGCTTCGCCGCGGCCGGCCGGCTGTCGGCAGACATTAAAAAATCCAAGGATTTGCATGTAATTCTTGCAGCGCTGCACAGTCATGCCAACGAATTCCAACAATCCCGTCAATACTTGAAATCTTTGCTGACGGATGCACGCAACCTTGATTCCGCCAGTAATTCCCCCCTGAGTTTGCTGGATTTCCTGGGGCAAAACGGGGACTTAGCGCCTTCCGCACCCGCTGATGGCGCGCTGGTTTCCGTCATTATCTGCGCGTACAATGCCGCGCCTTTCATCGGCGCCGCCCTGCGCTCCGTGCTGAATCAAAACTATCCTAATGTTGAAATCATTTCGATAGATGACGGATCGCAGGATCACACATTCGAACAAATGCGGCAGATCGCGGATGAAAATCCGCGTATAACTGCACATCGCTTTGCCAATAATGGGGCTTACGCCTCACGGAATATTGGATTGCGTCTGGCGCGAGGAGAATTCATTACCTTCCTGGACGCCGACGACATTATGTTGCCGCACAGAATCTCCTCGCAGCTTGCCGCGCTGGAGCATTCCGGCGCGGCCGCCACGGTCAGCAGACTGATACGCATCTCGGAGGATGGACGCCTTGCCGCACCACGCATCTACCCCTTTGTCCGGCACAACCCCTGCTCGCTCATGATGCGCCGTTCAACCGCTGTCACCGTCGGCGATTTCGATGAATCGCGCTTTGGCGCGGACGAGGAATACGAGCACCGCATCGCCTTGCGTCTGGGAAAGTCCGCGCTGCTGCGCACCGCCGGCATCCATACCCTGGCGCTGCACCGGGCCGGGTCGTTGACCCAATCGCCGGACTCCGGCCTGGCGACCATGGCGGGCCGGCAGGCCCGCATTGCTTACCGCGAGTCCTGGATCCGCCGGCACCGCCTGTTGGCGGCGCAGGGCCAGGCCGCCACTTTATAAGTACCAGGATTCCATGCCACCGAGCACCGCCCCCTTGCCCACCTCCCACTCCGTTGAACCCGCCGCGCATCGCGCCGCGCCCCCGGAACGGCTGCGACAACTGGCGCAGGAAAACGAGCTGATGCATGCGCGCCTGGAACAAGAGCGCGCCGCCCGTCTGCAGGCTGAAAAGGACCTGGCCGGCGTGAAGGCGCTGCTGCGCGAGTCCAACCAGCTTCTGGCGCGCCAGGAGCGCACGCTGACCTGGCAGTTCGGCATGGAGGTCACGCGTGCGCGCAGCATCTCCGACTACATGATGCTGCCGCTGCGCCTGTTCAGGCTGTCGGACTCCCACAAGCGCCAGCGGCGCCATACCCCCGTCGCCAAGCGCCAGGCCCCGGCCGCGCTGCCCGCGGAAACCGCCGGCGCCATCAAAGAGGCGCTGGATCAGGCCCGCCGCGTGCGCGACCCCGAGATCATTCTCTGGATCTCGAAGCAGCCCTGGCCCACGCAGACCAAGGTGAAGGTGTTCTGCGAAGTGGCCAAGTGGGCTCGCACCAGTTACCCGCAGATCTCCGAACAGATCGTCGAACAGCTCCTGACGCTGGGACCGGACGCGCCGCATGTGCGCCAACTGGCGTTCAGCCTGTACGACGCGGGCCTGGTGGCCGCGCCCGCCAAGCTGCTGGAATGCGTGCAAGGCGCCGGCGGTGAACTCAGCGCATCGGAGCAGCACCGCGCGCGCCGCGTGCGCAATGCCCACGAGCTGATGCGGCGCGCCCGCCGCCGCGCTCCCCGGCCCCGCCAGGCGTTCGATTTCGCCGCGGCCGGTCCGATCGTGATTGTCTCTTCGGTGTCCCTGCTGCATGGACGCAACGCGGCGAGCAACGCGCTTCACCGCCACGCCGCGCTGCTGCATCAGCGTTATGGGTCGGTCTGCGTCGTCAGCCTCGCCAATGACGACACCGCGCGCGCCGACGCCCACCTGCGCGCCGAGCTGCCGCACACCGATATCGTCCTGGATGGCGTGATGTACCGGGCGGTGCGGACCGAGCCGGGCCAGACGCAAGCGATCGAGGACGCGGCCTCGGCCCTGTCCGAGGCCGTGCTGGCGGCCACCGTCGGCCATCCGCCGCGCGCCGTCCTGGCCTGGAACAGCGTGCGCTGCGCCATCGCGGCCAACAACGCCGCGCAGACGCTGCGGGTGCCTTATGGCCTGGTCCTGCTGGGCCTGGACTACTTCCAGAAAGCCAGCGGCAACCACGCGCTGTCGGAACGCGGCCGTCTGGAGCTCAAGCTGGTCACCGAAGCCATCGTGGACGCGGATCTGGTCGCGCTGGGTTCCCGCGCGATGCAAAGCGCCACCGAGCAACTGCTGGGCGGCGCGCAGGACGCGACCATCCTCCCGCCCCTGCCCTTGCCGCCGGGCCGCGCGCGCAAAGCGGCCGCGCCCGAGATCGACGCCGCGATGCAGGCGCTGGAAGGCAAACGGGTGCTGGCGCTGACGGACGACCATCCCGATCCCGTCACGGCGCGGACCATTATCGACATATATGCCGAAATCGCGCTGCGCCGCCATGACGTCATATTGATGGTGCTGGGCGACGAGAAATCCGCGGCGACCATGCATCGCCATGCCGTTTCCATCGGGCTGCATGACGAACAGTTGCTTTTCGTGCCGGATATCGGCGACCAGGTATCCCGGGAACAACTGCTGGCCCGGGTGGAACTGGCGCTATTCCCCTATATTCCGACGCGCGCCGAAATCGCCCCGCTGCCGCTTACCGCCGGCCTGCTGGAATGCATGGCCTTGGGGGTCTGCCCTGCCGTCGGCATGAATTCGGCGTATATCGACCTGGTCGACCCCGATAAAGGCGGCCTGCACCTCGATTATTCGCAAAGCGCCGCCACCACCGCGCATCGCGTGCTGGAAGCGCTGGAGGACCCGCAGGCGCTGCGGGCAATGGGCAAGCGCGCCCGCGAGCGGCTGGCGGAGGAATATCCCCCGCTGGAGCGCGCGCTTGACGACTTCCTGATGCAGGCCGCCAAGCCGCAGCCGCTGGACCGTCCGGGCGTGCGGACGGAGCCCCGGCTGCTGCAGATGAAAATATCCTGACATGCGTCCGTAATAATCCGCGAACTCGTCCGGATTAATAGCCAGCATTCATTTGATTATTTCGAAACTGCATTTGCAACACTTCTTTTTATATTGCGTCCTGTCATCCGCGCCTGCATCTTTTCGCCGGGCGGGGCGCTGAAGTGAGTTACGCCTACTCACGACCCGGCCCCGGGACAGCCTGCGGCTTCCTGTATCTTTTTGCCCTGATGTTATGAAGGAGTATCGACCAGTGATTATCTCAACGATCGGATCTTGCCGTGTGGCAGGCCCTCTTACCAAACTCCAGGCGCAGCGAAACTTCGTTCTGGATAATCGCCTTCTTTACGGTTTCACGCACAACACCAAGGAAACCGTTCAAGCCATCCGCTACATGCGCGGCGAGGCCTCGTTGCCGGAAAGCGCATGGTCGTTCATCTCCAGCGAACCGCTGCGCGAAACGAACCCCGCTCACGCCCATATCGCGGGAACCCGCTACGTGGTGGAAATCAGCTCGACCAAGGTGCTGGAACTGGACGGAAAGTTCCTTCAACTGGTGCGCTTCAAGGAAGCCCTGAATTTCTGCCCCGAGCTGCTCAAGATCTTCTTTGACAATTCCTCGTCCGATGCGCTGGACAAGCGCCGCGCCGCGCTCGAAGCCGCGCCCAGCTTCGCCCACGTGCCCGATCACGTGCAGCACGCCCTGCTCCACACCGTCCTGCACATCCAGAGCGCCCAGGAAATCCTCGATGACCTGAAGGTCATCCAGCAACTGCTGGGCAACGGATTCGTCCTGGTCACCCACTGCAACGCGATCAACGCCAATGGCCAGCCCATCGCGGACCGCGCGCAGATGGTCGAGACCATCAAGCTGGCGGCCAACACGCTGGGCATTCCCCTCGTGGAGCCGGGCACGCTGCTGGCGCACTTCGGCCAAAGCCGCGGCATGCCGGATGAAGGCCGCGATACGGCCCACTACACGCCCGCCTTCGCCAAGCTTGTAGGCCGCGCAATCTGCGAAAAGCTGCTTGGCAACGGCAGCGCGGAAAGCGCCGCGAACGCCGCCGATCCGCTGGACTGGAAGCAATGCATCGAACGCGCCAAGGCCTCCGCCAAGGAACTGGAATGGGACAGCGCCCTGCTCCTGACCAACCGCGCCATCGAACTGAAGAACGGCAGCCCCACGGCTTACGTGCTGCGCGCGCGCGCCGTCACGGCGCTGGAACAGACCGACGACATCCTCGACGCCTGGTCCATCGCGCTCTCGATCGACAGCAACCGCAGCGCCTTCATCCTGCGTCAGGCCGCCGAAGGCGCGATGAAGGTCGGCGAGTACGACACCGCCCAGGCCTGGGCCGCCGAATCGCTGGATAAGGAAAGCGACGAAAAGACCGCGCTGCTGCTTGGCCGCGTTCATTCGAAGCTGGGCCAGAATCAGCAGGCCGAAGCGGCCTTCCGCAAGTACTCGGCCGGCGACCCCGAACGCGCATTGCGCTTCGCCACCCGTTCGTTCACGCCGCTTGCCGATGCCGCCAACATGGTCAATGCCCTGGCCAGCACGCCCTCGATCGACAAGGATGGCCTGGAGGCCGCACGCGCCGCCGTGCTCAAGCGCGCCGCCCGCGAGGTCAAGCGCACCGGCCGCGTGGGCGCATTGCTGCCCTCGCTCAGCGCGTTCTATGCCCTGCAATCCCTGCCGCAGACGGCCCAGGACGATCACGAGGACCAGATCAACCAGGCCTATCGCCGGTTGCTGAAGGCCTACGAGACCTTCCCGGAATACCAGAACAGCACCGAGACCATTTCCCTGCTCGGCCGCCTGGCTTCCCTGGAACCCGTCGATCCCCGCTACGTGCAACGCGCGGCCAAGCAATTGCAGGCGCAAGGACATGTCCGCCCGGCCATCGAATGCTGGCAGCGCCTGGCCAATTCGCCGCTTCCCGCCGAAAGCGAGACCGCGACCCTGGCCGCCGCCCGCCTGACCCAGCTTGGCGCTCATCAGGCCGCCGCCAAGGTCTACGCCCGCCTGTCGCAAAGCGGCGCCATGGACCTCACCAGCGCCCACGAGCACATCGACAAGTGCCTGCGCGCGCTTGCCCGCAGCTTCCGCAAGTGCCTGACCGAGGAACGCCTGCGCGACGCCGAAGACGCGATCAACGGCATCCAGTCGATCGATCCGTCGTATCAGGGGCTGATTTCGCTGCAGCGCTCCCTGGCCGATGCGCACAAGCGCGAGTTCCTGGCCCGCCGCAGCAACGCCGCCAATGCCGACGACGTGATCGCCAGCGCGCAACGCGTCATCCAGGCCAGCCCGATGGACCGCGAAGCCAACATCGAACTGGCGATGCAGAACCTCAAGAATGGCAACATCGCCGAAAGCCGGCGCATTCTGGACCGCTTCCTGCAGGGCAGCCCCGCCTAAGGGCCCCCGCGGCGCGGAACGCAGCCGAAAAAAAGCCCCGGCGCCGCAAGGCGCCGGGGCTTTTTACCGCTGGAGCGGGAAGGCTTACTGCAGCAGGCTGCGCAGCATCCAGGCGTTCTTTTCGTGCACGTCCAGGCGCTGCGTCAGCAGGTCGGCCGTGGGCTGATCGTTGGCGGCGTCCGCCTTTTCGAAGGCGGCGCGCGCGGTCTTGGCCACCGATTCGTTGGCGTCGACCAGCAGGCGCACCATTTCCAGGGCTTCCGGCACGGACTCGGGCTCGGCGATGGAAGACAGCTTGGAGTATTCGCGGTAGGTGCCGGGCGCATAGTGGCCCAGGGCGCGGATGCGTTCGGCCACGCTGTCCAGCGCGTTCCACTCTTCGGTGTACTGCGTCATGAACATCAGGTGCAGCGTGTTGAACATGGGCCCCGTGACGTTCCAGTGGAAGTTGTGCGTCATCAGGTACAGCGTGTACGAATCGGCGAGCAGCTTGGACAGTTCGCCGGCGACCGCGGCGCGGTCCTTGTCCGAAATACCGATATTGATGCGCGGAACGCCCGAGGTCTTCTTGGTGGACTTGGCCATTGCTAGCTCCTATGGATAAAAGTGCGAAATAAGGATACCACTGCAAACACGACAATCCGAGGCGCGGACGGCGCGGGCGCCGGGATGCCCCTGCGACCTTTTGACGCGGCGCAAATCGTGGCGCGCCGCAAGGCCGGGGCATGGCGGCCGACGCCGCTCAATCCTGCACCGCGGCCACCTCGCCCGCCAGCATCTTCACGCCGGGCAGTTCGCATTCGTACACGGCCTGGGCCAGCGCTTCGATGGCGGCCAGCCTGGGGAAGCTGCGGCGCCACGCCAGCACCACCCGGCGCTCGGGCACGTGGCCATCGAAAGGCAGATAGCGCAGCAGGCTGTTAGACGGCGGGTGCTCGGGCACGGCGGTGACAGGCAGGACCGTAACGCCAATGCCGGCCGCCACCATATGGCGGATGGTTTCGAGCGACGACCCTTCGAAGGTGCGCTGGATACCGTCGCTGGCGGCCGAGAAACGCGACAGTTCGGGGCAGACTTCCAGCACCTGGTCGCGAAAGCAATGGCCGCTGCCCAGCAACAGCATGGTCTGCTGCTTGAGGTCCTGCGCATCGATCGCCTTGCGCTGCGCGAATTCGTGGTCATTGGGCACCGCCACGACGAACGGCTCGTCGTACAGCGGCTGCATCACCAGCCCGGCCTCGGGCAGGGGCAAGGCCATGATGGCGCAGTCGATCTCGCCCTGGCGCAGCAGCTCCACCAGGCGGACCGTGAAGTTCTCTTGCAGCAGCAGCGGCATCTGCGGCGTGCGCGCGATCTGCACCGGCACCAGCTTGGGCAGCAGGTACGGGCCGATGGTGTGGATGACGCCCACGCGCAAGGGACCGGCCAGCGGGTCGTGCCCCTGCCTGGCGATCTCCTTGATGCTGGCGCTTTCTTCCAGCACCTTCTGCGCCTGCGCGACGATGCGCTGGCCGATGGGGGTCACGCCCACCTCGGCGCCGCCGCGTTCGAACAGCGTCACGCCCAGCTCGTCTTCCAGCTTGCGTATCGCGACCGACAGCGTCGGCTGGCTGACGAAACAGGCCTCCGCCGCACGGCCAAAGTGCCGTTCGCGCGCGACGGCGACGATGTACTTCAGTTCGGTGAGAGTCATGGTGGACTACGCCCCCGGGGGTTATGCGCCGGCCCTGCGGCCGGCGCTTGCTGGATTAAGGTGTGGGTCCGGCCGCATGGTCAGGTCCGCAGGAAGTCTTCACGGCCGCGCATCCAGCGCGTCAGGTGCGCCTCGACGGCGGCGGGGTGCTCGGCCCGCAGCCAGACCGCGGCGTCGCGCGCGTCCTCGGCGATCGCGGCATCGGTTTCCAGGTCGGCGAAACGCAGGAGCGCCATGCCGGACTGGCGCGTGCCCAGGAACTCGCCCGGGCCCCGCTGCTCCAGGTCGCGCCTGGCGATCTCGAAGCCATCCGAGGTTTCGAACATGGCCCGCAGGCGTTCGCGCGCCACCTGCGAAAGCGGCGTCTGGTAAAGCAGCACGCACACGGATTCGGCGGTGCCACGCCCCACCCGCCCGCGCAGTTGATGCAGTTGCGCCAGGCCGAAGCGTTCGGCGTGCTCGATCACCATCAACGACGCGTTCGGCACGTCCACGCCGACCTCGATGACGGTCGTGGCCACCAGCAGGTCCACCTCGCCGTCGCGGAAGGCCTGCATCACCGCGGCCTTCTCGGCCTGCGGCAGACGCCCATGGACCAGGCCGATCCGCAGATCCGGCAGATCGGCGCGCATGCCTTCGTAAGTATCCACCGCCGTCTGGAGTTCCAGGGCCTCGCTTTCCTCGACCAGCGGACAGACCCAATACGCCTGCTGCCCGCCGCGCGCGGCCTGGGCGACATGGGCGATCACTTCCTCGCGCCGCGCATCCGAGACCAGCTTGGTCAGCACGGGGGTGCGCCCCGGTGGCAACTCGTCGATCACGGAGACGTCCAGGTCCGCGAAGAAGGTCATGGCAAGCGTGCGGGGGATGGGCGTGGCGCTCATGTTGAGCTGATGCGGAACGATGCGCCCGCGCACGGTCTCGCCCTTGCGCGTCAGCGCCAGGCGCTGACCCACGCCGAAACGGTGCTGCTCGTCCACGATGGACAGGCCCAGGCGATGGAATTCGACGTGGTCCTGGATCAGCGCCTGTGTGCCCACCACGAGCTGCACGCTGCCGGCCGCGGCGGCCGCGGCGGCTTCGCGGCGCGCCTTGGCGCTCAGGCTGCCGCTGAGCCAGGCGACATTCACGCCCAGCGGCTGCAGCCAGGAAACCAGTTTGCGAAAGTGCTGCTCGGCCAGGATTTCCGTGGGCGCCATCAGCGCGACCTGCGCGCCGCCGGCGATGGCCTGCGCCGCCGCGATCGCGGCCACGACGGTCTTGCCGCTGCCCACGTCGCCCTGCAGCAGGCGGTGCATGGGATACGGTTTGGCCAGATCGGCCGATATTTCCTGGACCACGCGTTCTTGCGCGCCGGTCAGCTTGAACGGCAGCGTCTCATACAGTTTGGCGACCAGTCCGCCCGGCCCGGTCTGGACCGGCAGGGACTCCGCTTCCTTGACGCGGCGCGCGGCGCGCGCCGCCGCCAGCGAAAGCTGCTGCGCCAGCAGCTCGTCGAACTTGATCCGCCGCCAGGCGGGATGCACGCGGTCCAGCAGCGCCTGTTCCGATTCGCCCTGCGCCGGCGTGTGCAAGGCGCGGATGGCCGGCTCGAAAGGCGGCAGGTCGTAGCGGGCGCGGGCCTCGTCGGGCAGCGTGTCGGACAGGTCCGCGCGGTCAAGCGCCTGCGCGATGGCGCGCCGCAGGGGCAACTGCGGGAGTCCTTCGGTGGTGGGATAGACCGGCGTCAGGGCCGTGGGCAGCGGCGCGTCCGCGTTGGTCATGCGGGGATGCACCATCTGGCGGCCGAAAAGGCCGCCACGGACCTCGCCGCGGGCGCGCAGCCGCTTGCCCACGGCAATCTGTTTCTGCTGGCTGGGATAGAAGTTCAGCCACCGCAACTGGAGTTCGCCTGTTTCGTCGGCCAGGGTCGCGGTGAGCTGGCGCCGAGGCCGGTATTGCACCTCGGACTTGGTGATCTCGCCCTCGACCTGCCCGGCAAAGCCGGGCCGCAAGGCGCTGATCGGGATGACGCGGGTTTCGTCTTCGTAGCGCAGCGGCAGATGCAGCACGAAGTCCTCGGGCAGCACCAGGCCCAGGTTACGGAGCTTGCGCTCCGTATCCGTCATCGGTTTGCCGGCGCCGCTCTTGTCGGCGCCGGTTCGCTTGGAGGCCACGGCCGCGGCCGTCATGAAGGAACGAGCCCCTGGAATGAAACGTCCGGGCGCGCCTTACAGGACCAGGATGGCTTCGACTTCGAACTGCGCGCCCTTCGGCAGGCTGGCCACGCCGATGGTGGAGCGCGCCGGGAACGGCTGGGGAATGATCTCGGCCATGATGGCGTTGGCCGCCGTGAACTTGCCCAGATCGGTCAGGAACAGCGTGAGCTTGACCACGTTGTCCAGCGTGCCGCCCGCGGCGGTGATGACTTCTTGCATGTTGGCGAAAGCCTGACGCACCTGCGCGTCGAAGTTTTCGGAAACCAGGTCGCCGGTGCCCGGCTCCAGGCCGATCTGGCCCGAGAGGTAGACGGTCTTGGTGCCGCTAACGGCAACCGCTTGCGAGTAAGGGCCGACGGCGGCGGGCGCGGCGTCGGTATGGATGATTTGCTTGCTCATGGGCGGAATCCTTCAAGTGACGGATAGAAGCTACAACTATCGAAGTTTAAACAGCAATAGACATTTGCGAAAGGGCCGAACGCTCATAGAGATGGCCTAGAACGCGATTCAGGCATCCGGAGGATGGCCCGCGCCGCCGATATCCGCCCGATGCGCGATCAGAAGCTCGACCAGCGCCTGCGCCGCCACCGACAGCCCGCGGCCCTGGCGCCGCACCAGGTACAGCGGGCGGGTCAAGGCGCGGCCCGCCAGCGGCACGATACGCAGGTCGTCGCTGCGGAAATGAAAGAGTGTCATGGCCGGCACGACGGACACCCCGAGACCCGCGCGCACCAGCCCCGTGACGGTGGCCAGGTGTTCGACCTCGAAGACCGGCGGCGGCGCGTCGGCGCCCAGCGCCTCGTCCAGATGTTTACGCACGCTGCTGCCCCGCGCAAGCTGAATGACGGGGTGCCGAAGCACATCGCGCAGCCGCACGCGGCTCTGGCTGGCCAGCGGGTGATCGGCCCGGCACACCAGGAAATAGCGGTCGGCGTGCAGGAATTCGCTGTCCAGGTCCGTCATGTCGGGCCGGCGCGAGGCCACGGCAAAATCGACCACCCCGTTCTGCACCATGTCGAGGCAAGGATCCAGCAGCGCGTCCCGCAGGTCCAGCACGATGCCCGGATGTTCTTCGCGAAACCGCGCCAGCAGGCCCGGCAGCCAGCCTGCCGCCAGCGAGGGCAGCGCGGCCAGCGTCACGCGGCCCCGCCGGCGCGCGGCATGGTCGCGCAGGTCGCCCATGACCAGGTCCATGTCGGCCAGCAGGCGGCGCGCGGATGCGTCCAGCACCCGGCCTTCGGCCGTCAGCTCCACGCGGCGCGTATTGCGGTCGAACAGGCGCAGGCCGGCGCTGTCTTCCAGCGACCGGATCAAGGCGCTGAATGCCGGCTGCGTCAAATGGCAGCGCTGCGCCGCGCGGGTGAAGTGCTTTTCGTCGGCCAGGGCCACGAAAGCGCGCAATTGCCGGGCTGATAGATTCATGGCTTTCTTGAATGAATTGATCCGATCTTTCTATTTTACTGATGACTAAGGCTTGCCTATAGTGGCCGGAAATCCCTGAATGCCGTCTGGACCGCTCATGTCTCAATCCCCCCTGCTCATAGGCTGCGCCTCTGGGTTCTCCGGCGACCGCACCGACGGCGCCGCGGCCGTGGTGCGCACCCTTGCCGCCCAAGGCGGCGGCACCCTGATCTTCGAGACGCTGGCCGAACGGACGCTGGCGCTCGCGCAACTGGCGCGCAACGACGACCCGCGCCGCGGCTACGAGCCGCTGCTGGATGAACTGGTCGGGCCCATCCTCGGCGACTGCCTGCGCAGTGGCATCAATATCGTCAGCAACTTCGGCGCGGCCAACCCGCCCGCCGCCGCCCGGCGCATCGCCGAGCTGGCGCGGGAGCAAGGCCTGCCGGCTCCGCGCATCGCGGTGGTGTACGGCGACACGCTGAACACGCCGGCCCATCGCGCCCTGCTCTCGGAACGCCTGGGCGCCGCGCTGGAGGGGCTGGACATCGTCAGCGCCACCGCCTACCTGGGCGCCACAGAGATCGCGCAGGCGCTGGCGGCGGGCGCCCAGATCGTGGTGGCCGGACGCGTGGCCGATCCTTCGCTGACCCTGGGCCCCGCCCTGGCGCACTTCGGCTGGGACGCGGCGGACTGGCCGCGCCTGGGCCGCGCGACCATGGCCGGCCATATGCTGGAATGCGGGCTGCAGGTCACGGGCGGCTATTTCTGCGTGCCCGGCCTGAAGGAAGTGCCGGACGTCCACGCGGCGGGCTTTCCCATCGCCGAGATCCAGGCCGACGGCGAGTTCGTGATCGGCAAGGCCGCGGACACGGGCGGCGCGGTGGACGCCCGCACGGTGAAGGAACAATTGCTGTACGAAGTCCATGATCCGGCGCGCTACCTGACGCCGGATGTCGTGGCCGACCTGAGTCAGGCACGCGTCGTCGAACTGGGCGGCAACCGCGTCGCGGTGCACGGCATCACCGGCCATGCCCGTCCGCCCGAGCTCAAGGTCAACGTGTGCTATCGCGGCGGCTGGCTGGCCGAAGCCGAGATCTCCTACGCGGGCGTGCAAGCCGAAGCGCGCGCCCGCCTGGCCGCGGACATCGTGCAGAAGCGGCTGGGTTCCGCATTCAAGCTGCGCGCCGACCTGATCGGCGCCGTCAGCATCCTGGGCGACGACGCGGGCGAAATGCTCGGCGCCCTGGGCGACGGCCATGCCCGCGACGTGCGGCTGCGCCTTGCCGGCGAACACGTGGATCGCGCCCAGGCCGAACGGGTGCTGCGCGAGGTGACCGCGCTCTACACCTGCGGACCGGCCGGCGGCGGCGGCGTGCGCACGGCATTGCGCCCGCGCCTGAACATGATGTCCTGCACCATTCCCCGCGAGGCCGTGCAGAGCGGCTGGAACTTCCTGGAGGAGATCGCGCCATGACCCCGACACCCCCGATGCTGGCCGTGCCGCTGTACCGGCTGGCCCACAGCCGTTCCGGCGACAAGGGCGACATCTCCAACCTGAGCCTTATCGCCTGGGATCCCGAATGCCATGCCGTGCTGGCCGCGCAGGTGACCGAGTCGCGGGTCGCGCAGTGGTTCGCCTACCGCCATCCCAAGCGGGTCACGCGCTACGAGCTGCCAATGCTGCACGCCATGAATTTCGTGCTGGAAGGCGTGCTGGATGGCGGCGTCAACGACGCCCTGAACCTCGACACGCACGGCAAGAGCCTGTCTTTCAGATTGCTGGACATGACGGTGGAGGTCAGCCCCGAGCTGGCGCGCCGGCTGCCAGACATACCCGGCGACCGCCCCGCGGCCGCCTGACTTCCGTACCTAGAAAAAAACACCACAGGAGACACACATGCGTATCGCTACCAAGGGCCGACTGGCCTTGCTTCTGGCCGCCGCCCTGCCCTTCGCGGCCATGGCGCAATTCCCGGCCAAGCCCATCACCTTCATCGTCCCCTTCGCCGCGGGCAGCGCTACCGACCAGATCGGCCGCGCCATCGGCCAGGGCGTCACGGAACAGACGGGCCAGGCCGTGGTGATCGAAAACAAGCCCGGCGCCAGCGCCATGATCGGCGCCGCGGCCGGCGCCCGCGCGGCCCCGGACGGCTACACCGTCCTGATCACCACCAACACCACGCACGCCGCGAACGAACACCTGTACAAGACGCTGACCTACAACCCGGTCAAGGACTATGCGCCGCTCACGCTGCTGGGCAAAGGCGGCCAGATCATGGTCGTCAATCCCAGCTCGCCAGCGAAGACCGTGGGCGATTTCCTGGCCCAGGCCAAGCAGTCCCCCGGCAAGCTGAGCTTCGGCAGCGGCAGCTCCAGCAGCCGCATCGCGGGCGAATTGCTGCAGCAGATGGCGGGCGTGCAGCTTTTGCACGTGCCGTACAAGAGCAACCCGCTGGCGGTCACCGACCTGCTGGGCGGACAGATCGACATGATGATCACCGACACCGCCACCGGACTGCCGCAGGTCAAGTCGGGCAAGCTGCGCGCGCTGGGCGTCACGGGCAAGGCGCGCTCGCCGCTGGCGCCGGACGTTCCCACGATCGCGGAAGCCGGCGTGCCGGGCTACGAAATGGGCTACTGGTTCGCCGCCTACGCCCCCGCCGGCACGCCGCCGGACGTGGTCAAGCGCCTGAACGAACTGCTGGTCAACGCCACCAAGACCAAGCCCGCGCAGCAGTTCTACGCGCAGACGGGCACCGACGCCGCCACGTCCACGCCGGACGAGCTGGCGAAGTTCCAGCAAGCCGAGTCCTCGAAGTGGGGAGACATCATCAAGAAGGCGGGCATCCAGCCGGAATGACACCGCGGCCGGCCTTGCCGCCGGCGCCCCAAAAGCAAAAACCCATCGCGCTTGCGATGGGTTTTTTTTACTTTTTCGATGTCATGGGCTGGCCATGTTCATGCGGTCCTGGAGGTCGGCGCATGCTTGCAGCAGCGCGTCGAAGGAGAGCGCGTCGCCTGCCATCACTTCGTCGGCCAGCATGGCATCGTAGTCTTTGGCCAGCGCGACTCTGGCTTCACCTTCGGGCACGATGCTTAGTTGCCCCGTAATCGCGGCCACGTAGTCGATGACCTGGCCATTGGCGTCCTTCTCGATGAAGAAAAGAGACTTGTGCCGCGCAACGGCCGTTGAGACCGTTCGATCAGCAATGACGGTGGCGTAGTGCGGGCTGCGCGCGATCGCGGCCAGGTCGTGCCAATGCCGTGCATAGCGTTCGCTGCGGATACGGCCTTGCGCACAGAAAACGTGCGCGGCGGTCGCTTTCTCCCAGAAGGTGCGCGAGACGCTCATGACCAATGGCGCCGCGCGGGGAAACGACACGTCGGTCAGATGCTGGGCGATATCGCATTCCACCTGAAAGATCTGGTGGGGTTCACCGGTAGCGCGCCCTCCGAATTCCAGCGTGACGACAGGCGCGACGTAGCCCGTGCCTTGCGTCATGGCGGAATAGCGCAGCATCAACTTATCGTTCTCCTGGCCGCCAATGTCGAGCCGGGCGTCCAGACCGTCGCGCTCCAGCGGCCTGAATCACCGGCTGTACGTTCTGCGCGAGCCAGCACGGCAGCCGATGCCGCACGGCTTGTGTCCATTTGCCCGCCTGGCTGCGGCTTGCCGGCAACTCGCTACCTTTCCCGATCAAATCCGGAAGCAGTTTGCGAATATCGTAGGTCAGGTCGATGTCTTCGGAGAATCTGTCGATGACCTTGTAGACCTTCGACAGCGACGTGCCTCCCTTGAACGTCAGATCGGATGAAAGTGGCGACGCGAACAATTCGCGCAACACCCATACCACCCAGATGTCCTTTTCCAGCAGATGGGCGGGACGGCCAGTTTGGGCGCGCCCGTATTCCAGCGCTTCGCGCTGATCCGCTTTGCTCAGGTCGAAGAAGCCCTCAGGCACGCGCGGCTTCCTTGCCGATAGCGAGCGCCATCCAGCCGGGCAGCGCCGCGCGCGCCGAGGCCAGCGCCTGCCATTCGGAGAGAGGCAGGACGCGGCGGAGCGTTGCCAGCGATTCGGCGGCATGCGCCGGACCAATCCAGGCCAGAGCTCGAATGGCAGCGCCCGCCGGCCGTTCACCCAGCGCCAGCATCCAGCTCGGCGCGTGCTTCACCAGCACTTCCGACTGCCCAAGCTTCAGCTTCCGGGTCTTGCCGGAAGTCAGGTAGACCTCGCGTATTGGCACTTGCTGGGTCAGCCCCAAGGCATTGGCTGCACTGGCGCCATGCGGCACGACGGTTTCGCCTCTTTGCTCGGCCAGTGCGGTGACGACGCGCTTCGGTGCGGGCGCACGCGGACCGAACCGGCCGACAACCGGAGCGGCATAAGCACCGCGTGCTACGCGCAGCAGTTTGCCGGCGCGGGCCAGCCGCGAGAACGCCTGATCAACCGCCGCCCTGTTTCCCAGATGCAGAAATTCCTTGGGCGACAACACGCCTCCCTCGGGCAGGGATTGGGCTTGTCGCAGAATGGTTTCCGGCAGCGTGGCCATCAAGGCACCTCTTTAGTCAGAAATGATACCCATATTTCTGACATTTTGGGCAATAAAATACCGCTCGTGGCGGCTCATTGAAATTAGGGCGCAACGAGCCGGGCCATACCTATGGCCCGGCCACGATGCAGCTTATTTGTCCACGAACGCCCGTTCGACCACGTAGTCGCCCGGCTGGCCGACGCCCGGGGACACCACGAAGCCGCGCTTGTCCAGCATGGCGCTGATGTCGGCCAGCATATGCGGGCTGCCGCAAATCATGGCGCGGTCGGTTTCGGGGTTGATCTGCGGAATGCCGATGTCGGCGCACAGCTTGCCGTTTTCCATCAGTTCCGTGATGCGGCCCTGGTTGCGGAAAGGTTCGCGCGTCACGGTCGGGTAGTAGACGAGCTTTTCGCGCACGATGTCGCCGAAGAACTCGTTGTTGGGCAATTCCTTTTCAATGAAGTCGGCGTAGGCCAGTTCGCTGACCCAGCGCACGCCATGCACCAGAATGACCTTGTCGAAGCGTTCGTAGACGTCCGGGTCCTTGATGATGCTCATGAAAGGCGCCAGGCCCGTGCCCGTGCCGAACAGGAACAGATGCTTGCCCGGCCGCAGGTCGTCAACGACCAGCGTGCCCACCGGCTTGCGGCTGACCAGGATGGTGTCGCCTTCTTTCAGATGCTGCAGGCGCGACGTCAGCGGGCCGTTCTGCACCTTGATGCTAAGGAACTCGAGGTTCTCTTCGTAGTTGGCGCTGGCGATGCTGTAGGCCCGCAGCAGCGGCTTGCCTTCAACTTCCAAACCGATCATCACGAAGTGGCCGTTGTGGAACCGCAAGGCCGAATCACGCGTCGTGGTGAAGGAAAACAGGGTGTCGTTCCAGTGGTGCACGCTTAGTACGCGCTCAGTATTGAAAGCAGCCATGTCGTATTGAGTAAGGGGCGGGGCAAACATCGGACCAGAAGGCCCGCTTGCGCCGCGAGGTCAATCCGTATCGCACAAAGGACGCGACCGGCATTAGGGTTGACCCTATTCTACAGGGTCTTGATGATAACTGCTCTCATTATTCCGTAATACGCTTATAACGTATTGATGGGGATCAACGTCTTGAACCATTGGCTTACGGGTAGTTGAACACCGCATTGCTTCCTGTTATTGTCGCATTCTCAGTTGATAATCATTTTCGTTAGCAGACCGTTTTGAGCGGCGGCGCGCCTATTGCGCGTCACGGCTTTTCTCGATGCAGCCCTTGCTGGAGTTTCCTTCATGATTAAGCGTCCCCAATTGAATTCGCTGCTTCGCGCGCTGGCGCTGGCCGGCGCCGCCGCCTTCACCGTGTCGGCCAACGCCGCCGATGAAGTCAGCCTGTACACCACGCGGGAACCCAAGCTGATCCAGCCGCTGCTGGACGCCTTCACCAAGGAAAGCGGCATCAAGGTCAATACCGTCTTCGTCAAGGACGGCCTGCTCGAGCGCGTCAAGGCCGAAGGCGCCAAGTCGCCCGCCGACGTGCTGATGACCGTGGACATCGGCAACCTGCTGGATCTGGTGGACGGCGGCGTGACGCAGTCGGTCAAATCGCAGACGCTCGAATCCGTCATCCCCGCCAACCTGCGCGGCGCCGACGGCAAATGGTATGCGCTGTCGCTGCGCGACCGCGTGCTGTATGTCGAAAAGGACCTGAAGCTGGAGTCCTTCCGCTACGAAGACCTGGCCGATCCCAAGTGGAAGGGCAAGGTCTGCATCCGTTCGGGCCAGCATCCCTACAATACCGCGCTGGTCGCTTCCATGATCGCGCATGACGGCGCCGAAGCCACCGAAAAATGGCTGCGCGGCGTCAAGGCCAACCTGGCTCGCAAGGCCGCGGGCGGCGACCGCGACGTGGCTCGCGACATCCTGGGCGGCATTTGCGACATCGGCCTGGCCAACGCCTACTACGTGGGCCACATGAAGAACGCCCAACCCGGCACCGACGCGCGCAAGTGGGGCGATGCCATCAAGGTCATCCGCCCGACCTTCGCCAACGCCAAGAGCGGCGGCACCCATGTGAACGTCAGCGGCGCGGCCGTGGCGGCACACGCCCCCAACAAGGCCAACGCGGTCAAGCTGCTGGACTTCCTGGTGTCGGAACCGGCTCAGGCGCTGTACGCGCAGGCCAACTATGAATACCCGGTGCGCAAGGGCGTGAAGCTGGACCCCGTGATCGCCAGCTTTGGCGAACTGAAGGTCGATCCGCTGCCGCTGACCGAGATCGCCAAGCATCGCAAGCAAGCCAGCGAACTGGTGGACAAGGTCGGCTTCGACAACTGATAAGCCGCCGGATCGCCATGCCCGCGAGCGTGGCGCAACCTTGCGGCAGTGACACGCGCGCGCCCCGCCAGCGGGGCCGCGCGTAGGGCCTGTTCCCCTTTTTCGGGGGAACAGGCCTTGCCATTGATGCCATCGACTTTGAAGCATGCATACTGATTCCTTGCCCCGGCCGCTGCGTCTGCGCTGGTCTGAACGCGGGGCCGGCTGGCTGGCCGGCGCCGCCCTGATCGCGCTGGCCGTTCTGGCGCCGGTATTGACGCTGGGCTGGTGGGCCCTGGGCGGCAGCCTGGCCCACTGGCAACACCTTGCCAGCTACGTGCTGCCGCAGGCCCTGGCCAACACCGCCCTGCTGCTGGCCGGCGTGGGCGTGATGGTCACGCTGCTGGGAACCGGCGCCGCCTGGCTGGTGACCGCCTACGACTTCCCCACGCGCCGCATCCTGACCTGGGCCCTGCTGCTGCCGCTGGCGGTGCCCACCTACATCATCGCCTTCGCCTACCTGGACCTGCTCCATCCCATCGGCCCGATCCAGACGGCGATCCGCGCGCTGCTGGGCTACGACAGCCCCCGCCAGTTCCGCCTGCCCGACCTGCGCTCGATCTACGGCGCGATCTTCGTGCTGGGCTTCGTGCTGTACCCCTATGTGTACCTGAGCACGCGCGTCATGTTCATGACGCAGGCCGCCAGCCTGCTGGAAGCCGCGCGCACCCTGGGCGCCGGCCGCGTCGCCGTGTTCTGCCGGGTCGCCCTGCCCCTGGCCCGGCCCGCCATCGTGGTGGGCGTGAGCCTGGCGCTGCTGGAGACGCTGAACGACATCGGCGCGTCCGAATTCCTGGGCGTGCAGACGCTGACCGTTTCCGTCTACACCACCTGGGTCACGCGCTCGGATCTGGCGGGCGCGGCGCAGATCGCGCTGACCATGCTGGCCATCGTGATCGGGCTGATCCTGCTGGAGCGCCACGGCCGCAAGCGCCAGCGCTACGCCAACACCCAGCGCATGCGGCCGATGCAACCGCGCCGGCTGCACGGCGTGCCCGCCGCGGTGGCCGCCGTGCTGGGCTGGATTCCGGTCATCGTGGGCTTCGCCGCCCCTGCCCTGTATCTGGTCGTGGAGACCTCCAAGCGCCTGCACCTGGTGGGCGGCGTGTCGGCGCAGTTGATCAATGGCCTGAGCAACACGCTGATCGTGGCGTTCAGCGCCACCCTCGTTACGCTGCTCTGCGGCCTGGTGGTCGCGTGGGCGGGCCGCAGCTTGCGCGAAAGCGCCGGCTTCAATCCCGGCCGCGCCTGCGCACGCATCGCCAGCCTGGGCTATGCGGTGCCCGGCACCGTGCTGGCCATCGGCCTGCTGACGCCCTTCGTGTGGATCGACACGGCCGTCGCCAAGGTGTTTGGCGGCGCGGGCCTGTTCATGATGGGATCCATGGGCGCGCTGGTGTGCGCCTATGCCATCCGCTTCCTGGCGATTTCCACCGGCGCGCTCGAAGCGGGCCTGGCTCGCATTCCGCCATCGCTGGAGCAGGCGTCGCGCCTGCTGGGCGAGACCTCCGGCGGCACGCTGCGCCGCGTCCACCTGCCGCTCTTGCGGCCGGCGCTGGCCGCGAGCGCGCTGCTGGTGTTCGTGGACGCCATGAAAGAACTCCCCGCCACGCTGCTGCTGCGGCCCATGAACTTCGACACCCTGGCCACCTGGCTGTATGCGGAAGCCGCCCGCGGCACGTACGAGGAAGGCGCCGTGGCCGCGCTGGCCATCGTGCTCGCCGGCCTCTTGCCCGTCATCCTGCTGGCGCGCACCAATCTGAAAATGGGACATTGATCATCGTGCCCGATCTGCTAGAAATCGACCATATCTCGCTTGCCTACGACACGCCCGCCGGCCTGAAGCCGATCGTGCAGGACCTGACCCTGGGTCTGCCCGTTGGCCACATCGGCTGCCTGCTGGGCGAATCCGGCTGCGGCAAGACCACGGTGCTGCGCGCCATCGCCGGCTTCGAACCGGTGCGCGCCGGCCGCATCCTGCTGGACGGCAGCGTCATTTCGTCGCCCACCATGCAGGTGGCGCCGGAGCAACGCCGCGTCGGCATGATGTTCCAGGACTATGCCTTGTTCCCCCATCTGACCGTGGCCTTGAACGTGGCCTTCGGGCTGCGCAAGCTGGCCCGCGCCGAGCGCGCGCGCCGCGTCGAGGAACTGCTGGAACTGGTGGGCCTGGCGCACGCGGCCAACAGCTATCCGCACGAAATCTCGGGCGGCCAGCAACAGCGGGTGGCGCTGGCGCGCGCGCTGGCGCCCTCGCCCGACCTGCTGCTGCTGGACGAACCGTTCTCGAACCTGGACGTCGACACACGCGAGCGCCTGGCGTTCGAGGTGCGCGAGATCCTCAAGACCACGGGCCACACGGCGATACTGGTCACGCATAACCAGGCCGAGGCCTTTGCCATCGCCGACCGCATCGGCGTGATGTCGAAGGGGCGGATCGCGCAGTGGGATACGCCCTACAACCTGCACCACAATCCCGCCGACACCTTCGTGCGCGACTTCATCCGGCGCGAGGCGCTTGAAGCGCAGCGCGAACAGGCGCTGGCGCGCGGCCGCTAACGCTCGGGCTTGCGGCCGGCCGCCGCTTGTTCCTCCAGGTATCAATTCATGTTCCGCGGCGGGCGTTTATCGCCCCCGCGCGCGCCCCTATAGTTCGTTCACTGTCTGTGCGCGCAGGCTTCCTTGAATGCCAGAACCGGAGAATTGAAATGTCCAACAAGACTGTAGTGATCACGGGCGCGTCCAGCGGTATCGGATTTGCCCTGGCGCAGGCCTATCTGCGCCGCGGCGACAACGTGGTGGGCAACGCCCGCGGCATCGAAGGGCTGGACGCCGCCGCCGAACGCCTGGGACGCCCCGCGAACTTCCTGGCGGTGGCCGGCGACATCGCGCTGGCCAGCACGGCGCGCGACATCGTGCGCCAGGCCATAGAGCGCTTCGGCAAGATCGACGTGCTGATCAACAACGCCGGGATCTTCATCCCCAAGCCCCTGGGCGAATACACCGATGAAGACCTGGACCGCATCATCGACACCAACCTGAAGGGCTTCTTCCACATCACCCAGCAGACCGCTGCCCACATGGCCGGCAATCTGGATGGCCATATCGTCAACATCACGGCCAGCATCGCCATGCAGCCCAGCACCCGGGTGCCGGCATTGCTGCCCATCCTGATCAAGGGCGGCCTGAATCACGCCACGCGTGGCCTTGCCATCGAACTGGCGCCGCAGAACATCCGGGTCAACGCCGTCGCGCCCGGCATCATCGAGACGCCGATGCACGATCCCGGCAGCTTCGATTTCCTGAAGTCGCTGCAGCCTGCGGGACGGATGGGCAAGGTCGACGATATCGTTGGCGCGGTAACCTACCTGACCGATTCGTCCTTCACCACGGGCGCCATTCTTCCGGTCGATGGCGGCGCCGCCGCCGGGCACTGGTAGCCACCAACGCGGAGCGCCCTTCCGGGCGTTCCGCGCTCAGAGAGCCACACCATGTCCATTGAAGCCAAGCTGGCCGACCTAGGCCTCGACCTCCCGCCCGCGCCGCAACCGCTGGGCCAATACACCGCCGCCAGCCAGGCCGGCGACCTGCTGTTCATCTCGGGCCAGTTGCCCCTACGCGACGGCCGCGTCGTCTGGCAAGGCCGTGTGGGCGCGGAACTCACGCTTGAACAGGGCCAGCAGGCCGCCGAGCTGGCCGCGCTGAATGTGCTGGCGCAGATCCGCCAGCACGCGGGGAGCTTCGACCGGCTGGACCACATCGTCCGTGTCGAAGGCTATGTCGCCAGCGCGGCCGGATTCCTGGATCAGCCCAAGGTCCTGGATGGGGCGTCCGGCCTGTTTGCGCGGGTGCTCGGCGACAAGGCCGGCCACGCGCGCACGGCGAATTCGGTCGCGCAGCAGCCCGGCAACGCCACCGTGATCCTGGTCGTGATTGCGCAGCTCAAGCACCCCTGAGACGGCGCTCAATCCGCCAGCTTGTCGACCAGGAAATCCACGAACACCCGCACCCTGCGGGACACATGCCGCGCATGCGGGTACAGCAGGACGAACGGACGGGTGCTGCCGCCATGCGCCTGCAGCACCTCGGCCAGGCGCCCCTGCCGCAAGTCTTCTTCGACCACGAAGCGGTAGGTCTGGAACAGCCCCGCCCCGGCGCGCGCCAGCGTGACGCCGCCCAGCACGTCCTCGGCGGTGCTGTACGGGCCATCGCTCAGGATATCCACGGATTCGCCCTCATGCTGGAAGGTCCAGGGAAGGCGGCGGCCGCTGCTGGGCAGATCGAATTGGATGCAGTCGTGCGCCGCCAGGTCTGCCAGTTGCTGCGGAACGCCTCGCTGCCGGAGGTAGTCCGGGGCCGCTACCACCACCAGTTCGGCATCCTCCAGCTTGCGGGCGATCAGCGCCGAATCGTCGGGCGCGCGCCCGCGCACGGACAGGTCGTAACCATCGTCCGCGAAATCGACGTTGCGGTTGCTGATGTGGATGTGGACATCCACATTGGGATATCGCGCGCGGAATGCCGGCAGCAGCGGCAGAATGCGGTAGTGCGCATAGGGCGTGGGCAGGCTGATCCGCAGCCGCCCGGCCGCCTCGTGCCCGCCCACCTGCCGCTCGGCGTCGACCAGTTGCGCAAGCGCGGGGCGGACCTGCTCGAAGTAGGCCCGCCCTTCGTCGCTCAGGCGGATATGCCGGGTGCTGCGGACGAACAGGCGGATGCCCAGGCGAGCCTCCAGCCGCGACACGCTGCGGCTGACCGCCGCCGGTGTCACGCCCGCGGCGTTGGCGGCCGCCGTGAAGCTGCTGAGCTCCGCGGCCAGGCAGAAGATCTCGATGCTGCCAAGCTGCAGATCGTCGAAATGGCGGGTCATGGCGATCTCTAGAATGGGGCCACCCACGGCGGCCCCGGCAACGTGCCTGGGCAATCAGCGGCCCAGCACATCCACGATACGCTGGCCAATGTACTGCCCATGCGTCTCCAGCGCGAAGTGGCCCGTGTCCAGCAATTCCACGACGGCATCCGGATTGTCGCGCTGATATGCCTGCGCGCCCGGCGGAATGAAGAAGGGATCGTTACGGCCCCAGATCGCAAGGGTCGGCACCTTGGCGCGCCGGAAGAATTCCTGGAATGCGGGGTACAGCTTCAGGTTATTGGCGTAGTCCAGGAACAGGTCAAGCTGGATGTCCTTGTTGCCGGGACGCTCGAGCAGGGCCGCGTCCAGCGTGTAGCTTTCGGGCGCGACGCTGTCGGGGTCGGCCACGCCATGCACGTACTGCCATTTGGTGCCTTCCAGGTGCAGGATGGTGTCGCTGATGGCCTGGCGGTTCTGCGGCGAGGGATCCGCCCAGTAGGCGCGGATGGGGGCCCAGGCGTCTCCCAGGCCGTCGAGATAGGCATTGCCGTTCTGCGAGACCAGGCCGGTGACGCGTTCGGGATGCGCCAGCGCCAGGCGCAGTCCGGTCGGCGCGCCATAGTCAAAGAAGAAAAGCGCATAACGGTCCAGGCCAAGTTCGTCGACGAACGCTTCCAGCGACTTGGCCAGATTGTCGAAGGTATAGACATAGCCGCGTTCCGCCGGCACCTCGGTAAAGCCGAAGCCGGGCAGATCGGGCGCGATCACATGGAAGCGGCTGGCGAGTTGCGGGATCAGATTGCGGAACTGATGCGAAGAGCTGGGAAATCCATGCAACAGCAGCAGCACGGGCGCCTGGGGATCTCCCGCGCTGCGGTAGAAAAAGCGCAGGCCGTCGGCATGGACGTGACGATATTGGACGGTGTTGTCGGGTTGGGCGGTCATGATGATCTCCGGTGTGCGGGACAAGAGAAAACGTGGGGTATCGAAGCTTCAGGACCCAGTCTACGGATTTTAAGTAACCTGTCAACAGCATTTTTAATGGTTACGTCAAATTCAGGAATGATCTGGATCGGCCCCCACCGCCGCCACGGCCGAAATTCCGATAAAAAAAGCCCGGCGAAATCGCCGGGCTTCGGTCAAGCCATGGAAGCAAGCCGCCTCAGGACGCCGGGCCCGATGCCTCGCGCTGCCGGAACGCCGCCACTTTGTGCCGGTTGCCGCACAAGGCCATGCTGCACCAGCGGCGCCGATGGGAACGGGTGCGGTCGTAGAACCAAAGCGAGCACGTGTCGCTCTCGCACTTGCGCACCAGCGCGAAATCGCCATGGGCAAGCAGCTCGGCGGCCGCCTCGGCCGCCGGCAGCAGCCAGTCTGCCGCGGTCCGCGACGGATAGCGCCGGGCCAACTCCAGCCCGCCGCCGTCCTGGACGGACAAGGCCAGATGGCTGCCGCCCGCGGCCAGCGCGCGATTCAGCGCGGTGAGCTTGAGCGGCGCGCCGGTCTTGCGCTGCGCGACCAGCCCGCGCACGGTCTCGCGCAAATCGCGCGCGCTTTCAAGCAGGCCCGCCGGCACGGTGTCGCGGGCAGGCGCCAGCCCGAACTGCGCCAGCCAGGCCTGCACGTCGGCGTCCGACTGCCACCGGTCCTGCGGACCGGCGTCGCCCTGCTCGATGGTGTTGATCATGTCCAGGGCAAGGTGATCGCCCAGGTGCCTGAATTCGGGTGCGCGCGTGGTGTGCATAAGAAGCCTCCGTCGGCAGTGTAACCCCTAAACAAAAGGTATGAAAGTTACGCTGCCGTCCAGGCTCCGCCGCGGTCAGACACGCGGTTCCGGCAGCGGGATGAATTCCGTCTCGTCGCCCGGCACGATCTGGTCGAAACGGGTGCGTTGCCAATCCTGCTTGGCCTGCTCGATGCGGTCCTTGCTGCTGGACACGAAGTTCCACCACACGAAGCGCGGCCCATCCAGCGGCTCGCCGCCCAGCAGCGCAAAGCGCGCGGCGGTCAGGGCGCGGATCTGCACCGGCTTGCCCGGCGCGAACACGACCAGCCGGCCGCTTTCATAGGCCTGGCCGTCGATCTCGACGGTGCCTTGCGCCAGGTAGGCGGCGCGTTCCTCGTGTTCCGCCGGCAGCACGGTCGTGGCGCCCGCCTGCAATTGCAGATCGCCATAGAACAGGGGCGACAGGGTCTTCACCGACGACGTCTTGCCGAACAGCGAGCCCGCCACCACCTGGGCGCGCACGCCCTCGCCTTCGATCACCGGCTGCGCATCCAGGCCATAGTGGGTGAAGCCGGGATCGGTTTCCTCGTGGGCCTTGGGCAGGCCCACCCAGATCTGCAGGCCACAGAGCCGTTGCGGCGCCTGGCGGCTTTCGGGCGAGGACCGTTCCGAATGCACGATGCCTCGGCCGGCCGTCATCCAGTTCACCTCGCCCGGCAGGATCGTCTTCGTGTGCCCCGCTCCGTCCCGGTGCACCATCGACCCTTCGTACAGGTAGGTGACGGTGGACAGGCCGATGTGCGGGTGCGGCCGCACGTCGATGCCCGACCCGACGTCGAAATCGGCCGGGCCCATTTGGTCCAGGAAGACGAAGGGACCGACGCTGCGGCGCTGCGCGGACGGAATGGCGCGGCGCACGGAAAAGCCGCCCAGGTCGCTGGTGCGCGGCACCACGACGGTTTCGATCTGGTTTTCGCCTGCTTGGGACAAGGTGGACATGTTGGAGTGCTCCGGATAGGTGAGGCAAAGGCCATCTGTGAGGCAAAGGCCATCTTAAGGCTTGATGGCAGGGGCAAATAGGGGCTGCGGCGTTCTGGCCCGCGGCGATGCCGGGCGGATGCGTCATCCGCCCGGCGCGCGGGTTCAGGCCAGGTCGAACACCAGGACTTCGGCGTTCTTGCCGCCCGACAGCTCGACGCGGCTTTCATCCGTGATCGCCACGGCATCGCCGGCCGACAACGCCGTGCCGTTGACGTTCAGGCTGCCGCGGGCCACGTGGATCCAGCCCCGGCGGCCGGCCGCCAGTTCCAGCGCGGCCGATTCGTCGCCGTCGAACAAGCCTGCGTACAGCCGGACGTCCTGATGGATCTTCATCGACCCATCCACGCCGTCGGCCGACACCAGGGCCTGCAGGCGGCCGCGCTTCTGGGCGTCGCTGAAACCGCGCTCTTCGTATTCCGGCGCGATGCCGGTGACGTCGGGCTCGATCCAGATCTGCAGCATGTGCGTTTCGGTGTCGGGCAGCGGATTGAACTCGGAGTGCATGACACCGCGGCCGGCGCTCATCCGCTGCACGTTGCCGGGCTGGATGGTGGAACCGCTGCCCATGCTGTCCTTGTGCGCAATCGCGCCGTCCAGCACATAGGTGATGATCTCCATGTCACGGTGGCCGTGCGTGCCGAAACCGCGGCCGGCGGCGATGCGGTCGTCGTTGATCACGCGCAGCGCGCCAAAGCCCATGTGAGCGGGATCGTAGTAGTTGGCGAAGGAAAAGGTGTGAAAGGAATCGAGCCAGCCATGGTTGGCGTGACCCCGTTCGGCGGCGCGGCGAATCGTAAGCATTGTGGACTCCTGTTTCAATAATATGAATGATCTGGGGGTGCAAGGTTCGGTGGATCTTTCCGCCGATTTCGCTTCAACCCCGGCATGAGTGATATTCTGCGCGTGCTCGGCCACGGTTTTGCCGCTATATTTTGACGAAACCATTCAAATATTTTGAACATCTATTTTCCGCCCCTTTCATGCAGCCAATTACGCCCGAATTGCTCATCCTCGTGGACGCCATCGCGCGCCACGGCAGCTTCGCCAAGGCGGCGCGCGACCTGGGCAAGGTGCCGTCCGCCGTCACCTACTCCATCCGCAAGCTGGAAGACGGGCTGGACGTCCTGCTGTTCGACCGTTCCGGCCACCGCGCGCTGTTGACCCCCGCGGGCGAGGCCCTGCTGCGGGATGGCCGCCACATCCTGCAGTCGCTCGACGACCTGGCCTGCCGCGTCAAGCGCATCGCCACGGGCTGGGAAGTGGAACTGCGCATCGCGGTCAGCGCGGTGCTGCCATGGCGCCCGCTCTATGACCTGATCGATGAGTTCAACACGCTGGACAGCGCCACCACGCTGCGCTTTTCCAGCGAAGTCCTGAGCGGCAACTGGGACGCGCTGACCGCCGGCCGCGCCGATCTGGTGATCGGCGCCGGCGCCGCGAACGAACCCACCGGCCCCTACCGGTCGCAGGCCATCGGATTGACGCAGTTCGCCTTCTGCGTGGCGGCGCATCATCCGCTGGCGGCGCTGCCGCAGCCGCTCAGCCGCGCCGACATCACCCGGTATTGCGCCGTGGTGGTGGCGGACACCTCGCGCAATCTACCGCCGCAATCGCGCGGCATCCTGGCCGACCAGCCCACGCTGGTCATGCCGACCATGGAAGCCAAGGTCGAGGCGCAGGTGCGCGGCCTGGGCTGCGGCTACCTGCCGTTGACCCTGGCCGCGCCCTACCTGACGCAAGGCTTGCTGGTGGTGTGCGAAACGGATGAGGGCATGTCCCTCACGGAACACGTGGCTTACGCGTGGCGGGCGGAGCCGCCCGGCGAAGCACTGAAATGGTGGCTGCAGAAGCTGAAATCCCCGCGCCTGTGCGAGAGCCTGCTGGGCTTGGGGTGACGGCGCGGGGTGACGGCGCGGGACGGCGGCAATGCGCCGCCCCGGCGCGCCTACTCGTCTTCGATGCCGAGTTCGCGCAGCTTGCGCGTGATGGTGTTGCGGCCGATGCCCAGGCGCGACGCCGCTTCGACACGCCGGCCGCGGCTGGCGTCCAGCGCGCTCTGCAGCAGGATCTTTTCGAACTGGCGGGTCAACGTCGCCATCACGGCGGGCTCGCCGCGTTCCAGGCGGTACTGGGCGTCGCGCAGCAGCGAATCCTGCCAATTGCGCGGCGCGCCGTCGTCCACGGCGACGGGCGCCGCGGCCTGCACCACGGTGCCGATGCCGGCCATCGGCGCCGCCGGACGCAGCGGTGCGGATCCCGTCAGTTGCTGATGCTCCATGGCGCGGATTTCGGGAGGCAGATCGCCCCGGTCCACGGTCTGCCCCGGCGCCATCACCGTCAGCCAGTGGCAGAAATTCTCCAACTGGCGGACGTTGCCCGGAAAGTCGAACTTGGTCAGCACGGCCAGCGCGTCGGGCGTCAGCCGCTTGACCGGCACGCCCAAGGTGCGGGCGCTGGCGGTCAGGAAGTGCTGCGCCAGGGCCGGAATATCCTCCACCCGTTCGCGCAGCGGCGGCAGGCGCAGCCGGATCACGTTCAGGCGATGGAACAAGTCTTCGCGGAACAGGCCTTGCTCGACGCGCTGCTCCAGCGGCTGATGCGTCGCCGCCACGATGCGCACGTCCACGCGCACGGGCTGCGCGCCGCCGACGCGGTAGAAGCTGCCTTCGGCCAGCACACGCAACAGGCGGGTCTGCAATTCGATCGGCATGTCGCCGATTTCGTCCAGGAACAAGGTGCCGCCGTGGGCTTCCTCGAAGCGGCCGCGGCGCAGATTGTTCGCCCCGGTGAACGCGCCCCGCTCATGGCCGAACAGCTCGGCTTCCAGCAGGTCGCGCGGAATGGCCGCCGCGTTCAGCGCCACGAAGGGACCGCTGGCGCGCACGCCGTGTCCGTGCAGCGCGCGGGCCACCAGCTCTTTGCCGGTGCCGGATTCGCCCGTGATGAGGACGGTGACCTTGGACTGCGCCAGCCTGCCGATGGCGCGAAAGACTTCCTGCATGGCGGTGGACGACGATTGCGTCATCATCCAGCGCTCGTTGTTCTGCGCCGCGTCGCCCTGCCCCTCGGGGCTTTCCGGCTGCGTTGATTCCTGCATCGCGCGCTGGATCAGCGCGACCGCCTCGTTCACGTCGAACGGCTTGGCCAGATAGTCGAACGCGCCGCCCTGGAAGGCGGACACGGTGCTGTCCAGATCGGCGAAAGCGGTCATCACGATGACCGGCAGGCCGGGGTGGCGCTCCTTGAGTTGACGCAACAGCTCAAGGCCATTGCCGCCGGGCATGCGGATATCGGACACCAATGCCACGGGCGTGTCGCGCGACAGCGCTTCCAGCACATCGGCCGATTGGGAGAAACTGCGGGTGGGGACGCCAGCGCGCGCCAGGGCCTTTTCGAGGACCCAGCGGATGGCCTGGTCGTCGTCGACGATCCATACGGGTTTCATCAGTGTGCGGGCTCCATCGGTAGGACCAGGCGAAACTCGGTGCGCCCCGGTCGGGATTCAAATTCGATGATGCCGCCGTGCTGTTGCACGAAGTCCTGCGCCAGGCTCAGGCCCAGGCCGGTGCCGCCCGCCCTGGCCGTGACCAGCGGGTGGAAGATGCGGTCGCGGATGTGGTCCGGCACGCCGGGACCGTTGTCGATGATGGACAGCACCAGCGCCAGGCGGTGCTGCCTGTGCGCCAGCATGACCTGCCGCGCGACCCGGGTGCGCAGGGTCACTACGCCGGGCTCGGCCTGCGGCCCCTGCGGCCGGGCGACCAGTTCCTGCGCGGCGTTGCGCGCCACGTTCAGGACGGCCTGCATCAGTCGCGCGGCATCGCCCTTCAGGTCGGGCACCGACGCGTCATAGTCGCGCAGGATGGTGACGTCGTTGCGGAACTCGGCCTGGATCAGCGCGCAGACGCGCTCGCAGATTTCATGGATGTTCACCGGCCGCGCGTTCAGCGGCACACGTTGCGGACCGCTCAGGCGGTCCACCAGCGCCTGCAGGCGGTCGGCTTCGGAAATAATGACCTGGGTGTACTCGGCCAATGCCGCACTGGGCAGTTCGGCTTCAAGCAGTTGCGCGGCGCCGCGCAGGCCGCCCAGGGGGTTCTTCACTTCATGCGCAAGATTGCGCAGCAGTTCCCGGTGTGCCTCGATCTCGTCCACCAGCCGGTGGTTGCGGTCGGCCAGGACGCGCTGCTCGATCTCGCGCGTTTCGATCAGCACCGGCCAGCGCTGGCCGGTCAGGCCCACGGTCGTCACGGCGACTTCCACGGATTCGGCGGCGCGGCGCAACGAGGCCAGTTGCCTCACGTCGGCGTACCGTCCGGCCGCGGCGCGGTCGATCGATGACTGGATGTTCTCAGGATTGTCGAACAACGTGGCGGCTGAGTGCCCGCCCAGTTGCTTGCGCGAACGGCCGAACAGATCCTCGGCGGCTGCGTTGGCGTATTCGATGTGGCCGCGCTCGTTGACCAGGAAAACGGACGTGGCAAGCAGATCGAGAGCTTCTACATTCATTTTTCAACGTACCCGAATGGACAGGGGGAAAGCGGAACGCGTCCGCGACGGCGGCGCCGGAACCCGGCGCCCTGCCCGCCGGGCGCGGCGCCTGGCGGGCAATTCGTCGAGCCGCGACCTGGCGGTGCGCGTGGTGTGGGCCCTGGTTTCTGCCTACATCATCGCGCTCCCCCCCGCCACAGCCTCTAAAGGATCAGAGGCTGTAGTACATGTCGAATTCGACCGGGTGCGTGGTCATGCGCAGACGATTCACATCGCCCATCTTCAGGTCGATGTAGGCGTTGAGCATGTCGTTGCTGAACACGCCGCCACGGGTCAGGAACTCGCGGTCCTGGTCCAGGGCTTCCAGCGCCTGCTCCAGCGAGGAGCACACGGTCGGGATCTTGGCGTCTTCTTCCGGCGGCAGGTCGTACAAGTTCTTGTCGGCGGGATCGCCGGGGTGGATCTTGTTCTGCACGCCGTCCAGGCCGGCCATCATCAGGGCGGCAAAAGCCAGGTACGGGTTGGCCAGGGGGTCCGGGAAACGCGCTTCGACGCGGCGGCCCTTCGGGTTGCCGACGTACGGGATGCGGATCGAAGCCGAGCGGTTGCGAGCCGAGTAGGCCAGCTTGACCGGTGCTTCATAGTGCGGAACCAGGCGCTTGTACGAGTTCGTGCCCGGGTTGGTGATGGCGTTCAGGGCGCGGGCGTGCTTGATGATGCCGCCGATGTAGTACAGCGCGAACTCGGACAGGCCGGCGTAGCCGTTGCCCGCGAACAGGTTCTGGCCATCCTTCCAGATGGATTGGTGCACGTGCATGCCGGAACCGTTGTCGCCAACGATGGGCTTGGGCATGAACGTGGCGGTCTTGCCGTAGGCATGGGCCACGTTGTGCACGACGTATTTGACGATCTGCGTCCAGTCGGCGCGCTGAACCAGCGTGCTGAACTTGGTGCCGATTTCCAGCTGGCCGGCGCCGGCGACTTCATGGTGGTGCACTTCGACCGGCACGCCCATTTGTTCCATCAACAGGCACATTTCCGAGCGCATGTCCTGGAACGAATCAACCGGGGGCACGGGGAAGTAGCCGCCCTTGACCGACGGACGATGGCCGGTGTTGCCGCCTTCGAATTCCTGGCCGCTGGACCACGATGCTTCTTCGGACTTGATCTTGACGAACGTGCCCGACATGTCGGTGTTCCAGGTCACGCCGTCGAACACGAAGAATTCGGGTTCCGGACCGAAGTAGGCGGTGTCGCCCAGGCCGGAGGACTTGAGGTAGGCTTCGGCGCGCTTGGCCAGCGAACGCGGGTCGCGGTCATAGCCCTTCAGGTCCGAGGGTTCGACGACGTCGCACGACAGGATCAGGGTCGGCTCTTCGCGGAACGGGTCCAGGTTGCCGGTGGAGCAGTCGGGGATGAGCAGCATGTCGGAAGCTTCGATGCCCTTCCAACCCGGGATCGACGAACCGTCGAAGGCCTGCCCGCTTTCCAGCTTGTCTTCGTCGATCTGGCTGGTGGGCACGGAAACGTGGTGCTCACGGCCGACCGTATCGGTAAAGCGGAAATCCACGAATTTGACTTCGTTATCGGCGATCTGTTTCAGGACGTCTTTCGGGCTTGCCATGTCATCTCCATTAGATAAAAGGGTCGAGGGCTTTGCCTCTCGACTGGCATAAAAGAGGGAAGCAATAAGCGTGCCAGGTTTTACCCCCGGGAATCCCCGGGGAAGGCAGCCAAGTCAGGGAAAAATGTAGCACCGTATTGGTGCAAAAGATGAGGCATGACTGCCCCATCTTGGTGCCTTAACACTACAGGAACATTTCCTGGAGGTCATTGAGGAATCTCCACCCCAAGGGCGTGGCCCGCAAGCGGGTGGGATCGGCGTCCAGCAGGCCCCGTTTCGAGGCTGCCTCCAATTGGTGCGCAATCACGGCCAGGGACAGGCCGGTGCGTTCGTTGAATGCCGTGGCGGCCACCCCGTCCTTCAGGCGCAGGGCATTGAGCATGAACTCGAACGGCAACTCGTCCGGGCCGACCTGCCGGCTTTCGGCGACATGGCTGCCGTCGCGCGCCATCGCGGCCTGCATCCAGGAATCGGGGCTGCGCAGGCGGGCTTCGCGCACGATGCGGTCGTGGAACGACAGCTTGCCGTGCGCGCCCGGGCCGATGCCCAGGTAGTCGCCGAATTCCCAGTAGTTCTGGTTATGGCGGCAGCGGGCGCCGCGCTTGGCGTAGGCCGACACCTCGTAGCGGGCCAGGCCGGCCGCGGCCAGCTCGGATTCCACCGCGTCCTGCATGGCCGCGCTGGTGTCGTCGTCCGGCAGGTCTTCGGGCGGGAACTTCGCGAAGACGGTGTTGGGCTCCATGGTCAGGTGATACAGCGACAGGTGCTCGGTGCCGAAGGACACGGCCTGCCGCAGATCGTCCAGACAGGCCTCCAGCGTCTGGCCCGGCAGCGCGAACATCATGTCCAGGTTCACGCGCGACGCGGCGCGCTGCGCCATGTCGATCGCGGCGCGGGCCTGGGCGGAATCATGGATGCGGCCCAGCTTCTTCAGTTGGGCGTCGTCGAAACTCTGGATGCCCAGCGAGAACCGGGTGACGCCGCTGGCGGCATAGTCGCGAAAGCGGCTGGCCTCGGCGGTGCCCGGATTGGCCTCCATGGTGATCTCGGCATCCGGCCAGACATTCAGGCAGGCGCGCAACATGGCCAGCAGCTCGTCCAGGCCGGCCGACGACAGGAGGCTGGGCGTGCCCCCGCCGATGAAGACCGACACCACCTGCCGGCCCCAGATGGACGGCAGCGCCTGCTCCAGGTCGCTGCGCAGGGCGTCGAGATAGGCGCGCTCGGGGATTTCGCCGGGCGCCGCGTGGGAATTGAAGTCGCAGTAGGGACACTTGCGCACGCACCAGGGCACGTGCACATAGACGGACAGCGGCGGCAGGCTGGTGAGCGTGGCGCCGGCGGGCACGATCAGGCGCGACGGCGATGCGCCCATTTCGTTGCGGATGGGAATGGTGATGGACATGCGGAATTCCTGGCGCCGGTGGCGCCCTCTTCAAGCCTGGTTCAGCTTGCTCAGCAGTTCGCGCAAGGCGCGCGCGCGGTGGCTCACCCGGTTCTTTTCCTCGGGGTCCAGCGAGGCGGCGGTCAGCGCCATATCGGGCAGGTAGAAATGCGGATCGTACCCAAAGCCGTTGGCGCCTTCGGGCTGGTCGATGATCTCGCCGTGCCACAGCCCTTCGCCGATGAGCGGCCGGGGATCGTTTTCGGCACGCACCAGCGCCAGCACCGCCACGTACCAGGCGCTGCGGTCTGAAATGGACGCCAGATTGCGCACCAGCAGCGCATTGTTGGCCTGGTCGGATTTTTCGCCGCCGTGCATCTTGGCGTAGCGCGCGGAATACACCCCCGGCGCGCCGTCCAGCGCGGCCACGCACAGTCCGGAATCATCGGCCAGGGCCGGCAAGCCGGTCAGGCGGCTGGCATGGCGGGCCTTGGCCAGCGCGTTTTCGACGAACGTGACGTGCGGCTCTTCGGCTTCGGGCACGCCGAGGTCGCCCTGAGGCACCAGTTCGATGCCCAGGGGAGCGAACAAGGCGGAGAACTCGCGCAGCTTGCCCGCGTTATTGGACGCCAAAACAACACGGCGCAGGGAATCGGGAATCTTGGGTGAGGTCATAGCGCAAATTGTATAGGCCGGCGGCCCTGCCGGGCGGCCGATGCGGCGATATCCCTGCACCGATCATGGGCGGGATCAATTGTCTGTTGACACTTTTGTAACAGGGATTGAAGATTGCACGTCACGAATCGGCGCAACAACGCAGACATATTTTGTTGTCAATATGCCCCATCTTGTCACTGATCGTATCCAAACGCCCCGGCGATGAACTCCTGCCACGCTTTTCCCCGGCCGGCCGCGGCCCGCGCGCCACTTCCAATGGACGGCGCGCCCGCGCACGCCAGCCTTGCGGGAATCCTGCGCGAACGGCTGCTGCGTCCGCGCTTCCAACCCGTTGTCGATCTGTCCCACAGCCGCATCTATGGCCATGAAAGCCTGATCCGCGGCCCCGTCGACACCGCCCTGCACTTTCCAGACGCCCTGTTCGCCGAAGCACGCCGCCAGGGACTGCATCCGCAGTTGGAACTGGCCAGCTTCCGGGCGGGCGCGCAGGGCTTTCACCAGAACGACGCGGCCGGCAAGCTGTTCCTGAACCTGTCCGGCTCGGCCCTGCTGCACTACTGGACCTTGTGGGGCGACGAAATGCCGGCGCGCCTGCTCAAGGATTGCTCGCTGGAACCCGCCAGCATCATCATCGAACTGACGGAACAGGATCCGCTGTCGGACCGCATGGCGGATCTGCACGATGCGTTCGCCTGCCTGCGCGAGGCCGGCATGCGCATCGCGCTGGACGACTACGGCGTGGGCAATTCCAATCTTCAGCTCTGGGCGGAAATGCAGCCGGATCTGGTCAAGATCGACCGCTATTTCTTCGACGGCATCGGCCACGACGACCGCAAGCAGAACATGGTGCGCGCCATCCTGAAGGTGGCGCAGCATCTGGGCACCTCGATCGTCGCCGAAGGCATTGAAACCGCCGAGGACCTGGCCGTCGTGCGCGAGATGGATATCCGCTTTGCGCAGGGCTGGTTCCTGGGCATGCCCGACGAGACCCTGCTGACGGAACTGACACCGCCGCTGCGCGACTCGCTGCGGCTGCGCTCGCCCGCCCCGCTCTCGCAGCGCGCCGCGGGCGGCACCGCCGCCAGCCTGCGGGTCGAGGCGCCGGCCGCCCTGCTCAACAAGCACACCAACGACGATGTCCACCGGCTGTTCATCGAACACAAGAGCCTGCACGCCGTGGCGGTGCTTGACGGCGATAACCGCCCGGTCGGCATCATCAACCGGCGCGACTTCTCGGAGCACTACGCCCAGCGCTACACCCGCGAGCTTTTCGGACGCGACGCCTGCTCGACCTTCATGAACGCCGAACCTGTGCTGGTGGACCTGAACGTCTCCATCGACCAGCTCAGCCACGTGCTGATCTCGGAAGACCAGCGCTACCTGATGGACGGGCTGATCATCACGCGGGACGGGCGCTACGACGGCCTCTCCACCGGCGAGACACTGGTCCGCTCCGTGACCGAAATGCGCATCGAGGCCGCGCGCTACGCCAATCCGCTGACCTCGTTGCCGGGCAACATCCCCATCAGCCGGCATATCGCCACGCTGCTTGAAGACGCCTCGGACTTCGCCATCTGCTACGGCGACCTGAACAACTTCAAACCCTTCAACGACGTCTACGGGTATTGGCGCGGCGACGACATGATCATGCTGACGGCCGAGCTCATCAAGCGCCATTGCGACCCGCAGCGCGACTTTGTCGGCCATGTGGGCGGCGACGACTTCGTGGTGCTGCTGCGCAGCCCCGACTGGATGGACCGCATCCAGCGCATCATCGCCGAATTCAACGAGCGCGCCATGGACCTCTACGACGACCAGGGCCGCCGCAACGGCGGCATCGAGGCCGAGGACCGTTACGGCGTGCCCCGCTTCTTTCCTTTCGTGACGCTGGGCGTGGGCGCGCTCACCGTCACGCCTTCCCTATGCGAGCGCATCCGCCCGGAGGACATCGCGTCGGCCGCCGCCCATGTCAAGCACAAGGTCAAGCACGGGAACCTGTCTCTGGTGACCGAGCGCTACACCGGCGCCGCCCTGCCGTAGCTCGCCGGCCGGAGCCCGGCCGGCGGCCTGCTGCGCGGCCTGGGCAATCTGGAACACCTCCACGGCGCGCCGCAGCCCCTGCGCCTGGACTTCAAGCGCGGAAGCCGCGGCCGCCGTCTGCTCGACCATGGCGGCGGTTTCCTGCGTGGCGCGCTCGATATCCGCCACCGCGTCGTTCACCGACGATATGCCGGCCGCCTGTTCGGCCGTGGCGCTGGAGATCTCGGCCACGATCTGCGTCACCCGGTCCACCGAGGTCACCATGTCGCGCATGGTGTCGCCCGCCAGGTTCACATGGCGCACGCCTGCGTCCACCCGCGCCGCGGAATCCTCGATCAAGCCCTTGATCTCCCGGGCCGCCTGCGCGCTGCGCTGGGCCAGCGAGCGCACCTCTCCCGCCACGACGGCAAAACCCTTGCCCTGTTCGCCCGCGCGCGCCGCTTCCACGGCAGCGTTCAGCGCAAGAATGTTGGTCTGGAAGGCAATGCTGTCCACCACGCCCACGATCTCGCCGATGCGGCGCGCGCTGTCGGCGATGCCTTGCATGCTTTGCACCACTTCCTGCACCGCCTCGCCGCCGCGCTGCGCAAGCTGCGTGGCGCTCAGCGCCTGGCGGCTGGCCAGGTCGGCATTGCCCGCGGTCATCTGCACCGTGTGCGCCAGCTGCGTCATATTGGCGGCGGCTTCCTGCAACGAGCCCGCCTGCCTCGCGGTCCGGTCCGACATGTCCGCGCCGCCCGCCGCGATCTCGCCGGAGCCGGTATGGATTTCTTCCACGCCATGGCGTACCGAGGCCACCGCGGCCGACAATCCGGTCTGCATGCGGCGCATGGCCGAATACAGCACGCCGATCTCGTTGTCGCCGCGCAGGGCGATGGCGCCGGTCAGATCGCCGTCGGCGATGCGGTCGAAGTGCGCGCCGGCCTCGTTCAAGGGCCGCAGGATGCTGCGCCGGAACGCCAGCCGTATCAGCAGGGCCAGCAGCGACACGAAACCCAGCATGGCCGCCGCCACCAGCATGACGCGATCCAGCGTGCGGCTGGCGCCCGCCACGGCGGCCTGGCCTTGTTCGCGGGCATAGGCTTGATAGGCCTCGGCCTGCTTGACGTAGGCCGCGCCGCTGGCGGGCAGCACCTTGTCCGTCAGGCGGTTGACCTCGATCCCGTTCCAGCCCCCGATCGCCTTGCGCATCGGCGCCAGCGTCTGGTCGGCGAAGGCGGCGTGCGCCGCGAGCACCTCGCCGAACAGCGGCGCGCCCCCCGCGCTCGCATCCGGGTTGGCGCGCAGCCGCGCCAGGCTGGCCGCCGCCTGCTTGAGCAGCGCGTCCGCCTGCGCCAGGGAGCCGTCGCGCGCTTCCTCCAGCCCGCCTTCCATGGCGGTCTTGGCGTCCGTCAATGCCGCGCGCGCCTGGAACAGCCGGCTGGTCATGTCCGCCAGATCGCTGGCGCGCTCGATGCTGCCGCGGCCCAGTGCCTCGATATCCGCGCGATTGTCGCGCAGGACGGTGATGCCCGCGCCCGCCACGACGGCGAACAGCACCACAAACAGCGCAAGAATGGCCGACAACGCCGTTGTGACCCTAAGATTTTTCCGCATATCCATCCGTGTGTAGCCTGGCCGCATTCGCGGCAGTGCTCTGGATTATGGACACCCAGTTTGGCAATTTCTTGACACAACCTCGTCCCCCGCATGACGAACGCCCGTCATAAAACGCGCGCTTTTGCGAACAGGAACCCCGTATTAACGAATTGTGAATTGGCACGCGCGCGGCCGTGCGGCACATTCGATGCTGTACCGAACCATTCCCACATTCAGAACAGCAGCCCTATGCCCCACGCCTCCCACGCCTATCAGGACATCCGCGAAGCCGTGCGCGACCTTTGCGCCCAATTTCCCTCCGAATACTTCCGCAAGATCGACGAAGAACGCGGCTATCCCGAAGACTTCGTCCGAGCCCTGACGGAAGCGGGCTGGCTGGCGGCGCTGATTCCCCAGGAATATGGCGGCTCGGGCCTGGGCCTGACCGAAGCCTCGGTCATCATGGAAGAGATCAACCGCAGCGGCGGCAATTCCGGCGCCTGCCACGGCCAGATGTACAACATGGGCACGCTGCTGCGCCACGGCTCCGAAGCCCAGAAGCGCGAGTACCTGCCGCGCATCGCCGCCGGCGAATTGCGCCTGCAATCCATGGGCGTGACCGAACCCACCACCGGCACCGACACCACCAAGATCAAGACCACCGCGGTCAAGCGCGGCGACCGTTACGTCATCAACGGCCAGAAGGTCTGGATTTCGCGGGTGCAGCACTCGGACCTGATGATCCTGCTGGCCCGCACCACCCCGCTGGACCAGGTCACGCGCAAGTCGGAAGGCATGTCGATCTTCCTGGTCGACCTGCACCACGCCGTCAAGCACGGCATGGCGATCCGCCCCATTCCCAACATGGTCAACCACGAGACCAACGAACTCTTCTTCGACAATCTGGAAATCCCCGAGGAAAACCTGATCGGCGAAGAGGGCAAGGGCTTCAAGTACATCCTCGACGGCCTGAACGCCGAACGCACCCTGATCGCCGCCGAATGCATCGGCGACGGCTATTGGTTCGTGGACAAGGTGACGGCCTACGCCAAGGAACGCATGGTGTTCGGCCGCCCGATCGGCCAGAACCAGGGCGTGCAGTTCCCCATCGCGCGCGCCCATATCAACGTGGAAGCGGCCAGCCTGATGCGCTACGAGGCCTGCCGTCTGTTCGACGCCCATGAGCCTTGCGGCGCCCAGGCCAACATGGCCAAGCTGCTGGCCGCCGACGCGTCCTGGGAAG
>RCUP01000131.1_pt1 | contig 75635 bp, 55 predicted proteins | sample 2166341 | NCBI WGS metagenome assembly RCUP01 (sample SAMN09932325, study PRJNA488358) | compost metagenome | isolation source: compost soil in succinonitrile-enriched | place: Germany: Experimental Botanical Garden | reverse complement strand
ATGAGACTTTTTTTTGTTATATACATCAACAATATACATCAATGATAATTGATAAATGAGCATTGATCAGTAATTAGCAATAGGTAATGAGTAATAGATAATAAGTAATTTTACCTATTACTCATTACCTATTGCTAATTGGTTAAGGTTCGCTCCGGAGGAGCGTAACCTTTGTAGCAGAGAATCATAAACAATCTCTCAGAGCTCCGGAGGAGCGATACAATTATTCATTATATCTTTCTGATGAAATTCAAAAAATAATATGTTGCTGTAAAGTTCTTTCTTTACAACAGCAAACTTGTAATCTATAATGAATAATTATATAATTTCATTTACAACAGTAACTTCTTTTTTCACAGTTTATTTTCTTTAGCCATAATATGATTTAGCTAGTTCAGTTATAGTCTGAAAGATTCAGTGAATATTCGAATGAAATAATTATTGAAAAGTCTGTTAATAATCAATTTTTATTCTATGCTGAATTTTCTAGCCCGGATGGTAGCGTTACCCCGCAACAAGGACTGGATAAGACAAAGGTTAGCAGTGGGAAAGGTTTAGCGTGAGGAGTAGTAGCGGAGAGCCGGAAATAGCTCCTAAGAATTTATTGTTTTAATCTAGATTATATATTTACATCCTTAAAATTTGCATTTAAGAAGCTGTTACAGTAGAATCTTTATTTTCTAATAATTGAAAATGAAACTGAATATTGGCAATGTTTTTCCAGGTTGCATATTTAAATAGAAAAAAACCGATTAGCATTCCCAAAGTATTTAAAAATACATCGTCTATATCTGCAACGCCTCTTCCTGTAAAATACTGCGTGGATTCGATGATACTTATTGCAATTAAAAAGAACAAAGTAACAGGGATAAAACGGTTGAATTTTTTGATGCATAATCCCAACCAACCGAATGGACTGAATAGAAATATATTCCCAAATATGTTGACGATAAAAGCCTGATTATCTATGTTATTATCATTAAAAAAATGCTGGATAGTAATAAACGGCTGATGCTGAATATAAGAAATTTCAGAAGGTTCTCTTCCGGATGCATAAAACATCATGTATAATAAAACGACGGTATATAAGGCAATAAATACTGCAAAATATCTTTTCATAGGTTTCCTTTTGGGATTAGTAATTAAAAAGAGGTTGTAGTGCTTATTAGTTTTTAGATATATTATGTTAACAAAAATCTTACCTTAATAGTATGGTGTTTTGAAACTTTATAATTCTTTAGGACTATTTAACATAATATAAAAAGCCCCACTTCTAAAAGTGAGGCCAAATATTTTAAAATCGAGTAAAATCAGACTTGAATTACTCCTAAATTAAATTTCTCAGTAATTGGAGAATGGTTTGCTGCTTCTATACCCATAGAGATCCATTTTCTGGTATCGATAGGGTTGATGATCGCATCAGTCCACAATCTTGAAGCCGCATAAGTTGCTTCTGTTTGTTTTTGATATTTTTTTGTAATGGTATCTAAAATTTCCTGGTGCTCTTCTTCAGTAATTACTTTTCCTTGTTTTTTCAAAGTAGATTCCTGGATTTGTGCCAAAACTTTCGCAGCCTGAGCTCCTCCCATCACTGCCAAATCTGCCCATGGCCAAGCTACAATTAGTCTTGGGTCATACGCTTTTCCACACATTGCATAGTTTCCTGCTCCGTAAGAATTTCCGGTAATGATCGTAAATTTAGGAACAACAGAATTAGAAACTGCATTTACCATTTTTGCACCGTCTTTGATGATTCCGCCGTGTTCTGATTTTGAACCTACCATAAATCCTGTTACATCCTGTAAAAAGATCAAAGGAATTTTTCTTTGGTTACAGTTGGCAATAAATCGCGTTGCTTTGTCGGCAGAATCAGAATAAATTACTCCACCAAACTGCATTTCGCCTTTACCGCTTTTCACCAATTTTCTTTGGTTGGCAACAATTCCTACAGACCAACCGTCAATTCTTGCCGTTGCACAGATAATACTTTTACCGTAATCTGCTTTGTATTCTTCAAATTCAGAATTATCAACAATACATTTTATAATTTCTAAAGTATCGTATTGCTCTGCTCTGGAAACAGGCATAATTCCGAAAATATTATCTATTTTTTCTTTAGGAGGGAAACTTTCTATTCTGTCGAAACCTGCTTTGTCATAGCTTCCTACAGATTTCATAATATTTTTAATACGGTCTAAAGCATCTTTATCGTCTTTAGCTTTATAATCGGTAACTCCCGAAATTGCACAATGCGTTGTTGCTCCACCTAAAGTTTCATTGTCGATACTTTCTCCAATTGCAGCCTTCACCAAATAACTTCCAGCTAAGAAAATAGAACCGGTTTTATCAACAATCATTGCTTCGTCGCTCATAATTGGAAGATAGGCTCCACCTGCAACACAGCTTCCCATAACTGCTGAAATCTGAATAATTCCTGAAGCGCTCATTTTAGCATTATTTCTAAAAATTCTTCCAAACATTTCTTTATCAGGGAAAATTTCGTCCTGCATTGGAAGATAAACTCCTGCAGAATCTACAAGATAAATTATTGGAAGTCTGTTTTCCATAGCGATTTCCTGCGCTCTTAGATTTTTCTTTCCTGTAATCGGAAACCAAGCTCCAGCTTTTACCGAAGCATCATTTGCTACAACTAAACATTGCTTTCCGGAAACATAACCCATTACAACCACAACACCACCACTTGGGCAACCGCCGTGCTCCTCATACATTTCATAACCAGCAAAAGCACCAATTTCTATGGAATCTGAATTTTTATCAAGAAGATATTCTATTCTTTCTCTTGCCGTCATTTTCCCTTCGTCACGAAGTTTCTGAAGTCTTTTTTCGCCACCGCCTTTTTTAATTTCTGTAAGCAAACGGTTGATTTCAGATAATTTTAATTTATTTTGATCTTCTCTTTTGTTAAATTCAATATCCATGAAATTTATATTTTAATCTGCCTAAAGATACTATTTTTAGAAAAAGTGGTAAAATATGTTTATTTTATTTTAATGATTTGGTTATCAGAAAATTATGATATTTTTAACAAATGATATGTTTTTTTTGGTGCATATTTTGCTAACTTTACAATAGAGTAATAGAAATGAAAGTTTCTATATAAATACTCTAAGTTCCTAGTTTATTTTTTTAATAGTTTATTATTTGAAGGCCCTGAAAGTTCTATAGATTTTCAGGGTTTTTGGATTTTTATACTCATTCTGTTACTTCTTTGATATCCAAATTTTAATATTTAGCGGATAAATTAAATAAAATTTTATCCTGAACAAGAAAGTTGATGTTATCATTAGAAATAATGATACTAATCTTATATTTTTTTAAATTTAATGAAAAGCTATTTGTAAATTTGTCTGTTTAAAATTTAGAGGATCAATATGCAGAAATTAGCACTTTTCAGATTACATTTAATTGTCTTTTTATGGGGATTCACAGCAATTTTAGGTAAACTGATTACCGCAAATGCCCAGATTCTTGTTTTTTACAGAATGCTTTTTGCAGCCATATTTCTTTATGCATTTATAAGAATTTACAAAAAAGAAAGCATTAAAGTTTCAAAAAAACTATTCTTACAGTTATCGGGAGTTGGTTTTTTTATGGCGCTGCATTGGTACTGCTTTTTTTATTCGATTAAAGTTTCCAACGTTTCCATAGCTTTAAGCTGTCTCTCGTTATCTACTTTGTTTGCTTCGGTTTTGGAGCCGATTGTTTTTAAACGGAAAGTAGATGTTTCGGAAGTGGTAATGGGAGCGGTGATTGTTGCCTGTATTTTACTTATTTTTAAAACAGAGTTTCAGTATAAAGAAGGAATTTTTTACGGAGTTTTGTGCGCGATTTTCGGGACAGTATTCTCAGTTTTTAATGGAAAACTTTTCGGAAAAACCAGTTCTGGAAATATTATTTTCTATGAAATTTTTTCAGGATGGTTTATTTTAATGCTGTTTTATTTGGTAACGGGACAAATCATGCAGATGGATGAAATAAATTATAGAGATCTTGCGTTAATAGGCTTGTTGGCAAGTGTATTTACAGCATATCCTATGTTTGAATCTGTGAAGCTGATGAAATATATTTCGCCATTTACTTTAATTTTAACAGTTAATTTAGAACCAGTTTACGGAATTATACTAGCTTTTTTTATCTTTGGAGAATCAGAACACATGAGCCCGGTATTTTATGTTGCATCTTTGGTTATGATTTTGGCAATTGTTGTAAATGCGCTGATAAAAACTAGAAAACAAAAAAACATTAACTAAGCATCTATTCTACATGATGAAAAAATATCTATTATTAGTATTTTCCCTTTTATTTGGGTTTTCTCAATCTCAGATTATCAGAAAATATTCCAATGAATTTTTAAATATCGGAGCCGGAGCCAGAGGAATCGGGATGGGAGGAGCTGTGATGACCAGTCAGGACGATGTGTATTCACCGATGTGGAATCCCGCAGGTTTGAATGGGATTACTAGAGATTGGCAAGGTGCAGCAATGCACGCAGAATATTTTGAATCTATTGCTAAATATGATTATTTAGCTTACGCAAAAGTTTTGGAAACAGGAGTTTTCGGAGTCTCTGTTGTCCGTTTAGGGGTTGATAATATTTTAAATACTACTCAATTAATCGATACGGAAGGAAATATTGATTATGATAAAATTACGAAATTCTCACAATCAGATTATGCCGGAATTATTTCTTATGCATTCAATCCTGGTGGAAATCCGAAGTTGGATGTCGGTGTGAATGCTAAAATCGTTTACAGAAATGTAGGGAAATTTGCAAGCGGATATGGTTTTGGTTTTGATGTGGGTGCTATTTATAAAGCTGATAACGGCTGGAAATTTGGAGGGGTTCTTCGTGATGCTACGACTACCGTCAACTTTTGGACTGTGAATCAAAAAGAATTGTCTACCATTGTAAATGGTGAAGAATTTAACCCTGCTCCAACCGATAAAATGGAATTGACGATGCCGAAGCTAAATGCAGGTGCAAGTAAATTATTTAATATTAACAGCAGTCTGTATGTTTTACCGGAAGCGGGAATCAATGTAGATTTTGCTAAAACAGCAGCTCTGCTTTCAACAGACTTTGCAAGTATCACCCCTTATGCAGGAGCTGAATTGGGATATCAGAAAATGATTTTTGTAAGAGTAGGTGTTAACAGATTTCAGTCGATTACCGATATTGAAGATCTTCAGAGAAAAGTTTCTTTCCAGCCAAGCGCAGGTATAGGAATTCGTTACAGAGGTTTAACGCTTGATTACGCAATCAGTAATTCCGGAATCGGAGGTTCTAATTTTTATTCTAATTTCTTCTCATTAAAACTGGATATGGGAGAATTTAGGAATGATTAATTATTTTATTTAAATAAACTGTATGAAGAAGCTATTAGTCTTAATATCATCTTTTTGTGTAATGTTATCATATGCACAGAAAGTTTCTGATTATAAATATGTTGTTGTTCCAAGTTCGCTTGAAAGTTTTAAAAAAAATAATTACGGACTTAGCGCATTTTTAACTAAAAGTCTAAAATCTAAACAATATGTAGTAATTTCTGAAAACAGAGGTCAATGGCCGGAAGAAGCAAATGTTAATCCGTGTAGCGTTCTGAATGCTGATCTCGTAAATGACAGTAGTTTTCTTAGAAATAGAATTATTTTAGAATTTAAAGACTGCAACAGCAAAGTGATTTCTTCTGAAAAAGGAAACTCGTCAATAAAAGAATATGAAGAAGGTTTCAAAGATGCATTATCTAAAGCTTTAGTAAATATTTCTATCTCAAAACCTGTTGAAAACACAACTTTTAAACAGGAAGTTCAAGTTGTGAAAGAAACTGTACAGGAAACTCCTAAAGTAAGCGAACAAAAATCTCAAGCTTCAAAGGCAGAAAAATACAGCAACGGAAAACTAAGTCTTCAGAAAATTCAGATTGATGCTTCTCAATTTATTTTGGTAGACGGAAACAGTTCTGTTCCTTTTGCTACTTTCAAAGAGACTACTAAAAAAGATGTTTTCAGAGTTAAATTAGGTTCAGGCGAATCTACAACAGGGTATTATGAAAACGGAAATTTAGTAATTGAAATTCCGAAAGGTAACGACGAATATTCTAAAGAAGTATTTGCTCCTTTGAAATAAAAGAAATACAATATTTATCCTTGTTTGGAGAAAATAATAACACAAAAAATATGAAAAAAAATTACATTTCTTTGTTGATAGCTGTATCAGCTTATTTTCAGGCACAAAATGTTTTAAATACAAGCCTGAATGAAATTAATTACGGCGAATCGAGTTCTCCTGCTAATTTGTTTAAGCTAAATGATCAGATTATTTTTTCTGCAGAGAGAAATAACGTCGAAGGAAGAGAATTGTGGAGTTATAATTCAGTAACTCAAAAATCTACTTTATTAAAAGATATTTGGGTTGGTCATATGAGCGGAATGTCTAGTGCACCTTATTTCAATAAAATAAACAACAAAATTTATTTTATAGCAAGCGATAATTCTTCCTATAAGCAAATTTGGGAAACAGATGGAACTGCTGCTGGTACGCAGAAAGTTAAAGATTTGACTTCAAATTATGAAACTATAGCACAAGTAGCAGGAAATAAATTTTTTATTTTCTCCAACAATGCACTTTCGGTATATAATCCTGTTAACAATGAACTTACTTTTTTAAAAACTTTCGAATATACATCCGGAACAATGAAATTGGAGACTTTCAATAATCAATTGTTTTTGGCTGCAAATGACGGAGCAAGTGGTAAAGAGATCTGGAAGTCTGACGGAACAGTAGCCGGAACTACTTTGCTTAAAGACATTGCTATCGGTAATGGAAGCAGTATTTCAAATGAATTTAAAATTTTAACTTTAAATAACGGGAAATTTTATTTTATTGCAAATACAGCAACTGGCTATCAACTTTATGAAAGTAATGGCACAACTTCAGGTACCGTGTCATTAATGCCTGTGCAAAGCATATATGAGCTTAATGGAGCTTCAGCGGGTAATTATTTCACATTTGTAGGTTTTGATTCTACCAATGGAGGAATGGAACCTTGGATCTCGGATGGAACAGTATTAGGTACAAAACTTTTAAAAGATATTTTACCAGGAAATTCTAGTTCGATGGCTATTAACAATAGTAAGTTTTTTAAGGTTAATAATAAGATCTATTTCGACACTTATTCCAACGGCCAATTATCTGGAAGCTATATCTGGGAAACAGACGGAACCACTGCAGGAACTGTATTGTTTAATACGCCCACCAATAATGTATTGTATGGTGTAAGTTCAGAGGCACAGCATTTAATCCTTACAAAACCAAATGAGTGGAATCGCTTTTGGCTAGCAAACGGGAATTCTGCGCAGACATTTGAAATCACCCAAGTTGGGATGCCTAGTAATAATAGCTTTGTAGATTTAAATTCTAAAATTTATTTAACGGGAAGTAATGCAAAATATGGGATGGAATTATTTTCTGTAAATCCTGTTTCAAGTGAGGTGGCATTGGCTTCTGATATCAGTCATTCCTCAAGTAGCTCACCCCATTCATATGGGTTGCTAAATAACAATTTGATTTTTATAGCTTCAGATAGGGAGTTTAATAATCAATTTTATAAGAGAGACAAAATTACTCAGCAGATCTCACGTCTTACAAACTTTACCAGCGGAACTTCTTCAGTTGGGATGTTTACTAATTTTAACGATACCTTTTTTAAGGTAGGAAACTTCTTTTACACCAAAAATAGTACTCCCAATCCAATAAACGGAATTTATAGAACAGACGGAACCTCTGCGAATTCCGGTTCTGTCTCTACTGGCAATACAAGTATTTATGATACTTCGTTTTTCGTTAATCTTAACGACAATACTTTATTATTTTCAGGATATGATAATGTAGTGGGAACAGAACTTTGGAAAGTAGATAATAATTCTAATACCACTGTTTTGGTAAAAGATATTTCTACAGATAATATGGGAAGTATGTACAATACAGACTCTAAAACGACTGTTCTGAACGGTTTTGCCTATTTTGTAGCAAAAGAAAACGGTAAGTCTGGAATTTGGAAATCAGATGGAACTTCTGTCAATACTTTGAAAGCTGTGCAATACAATTTTCAGGACGGTAGTGATGGAAATATTAAGGTAGTTGGAAATTTAAATAACAAACTGCTTTATTCTACAAGAAAAGAAAATTTTAACAATACATCTAATACTGAACTTTTTGCTTCAAACGGAGATCAGGCTTCGTCAGTTTTATTGAGATCTCACAGCGACCCTTACGGTTCTGCCAATATTAGTAATGAAACCGAAATTCTTAATAATAAATTATTCTATGCTGTTACCGGATATCCTTCAGGACTTTACTCAACAGATGGAACAATTGCAGGGACAACGGAAGTTTCACAGATTAATTTCTTCGGAGATAATAAGTTCAAAAAATGTGGAAATCAATTATTTTTCACGAATAATAATTCAACAGAATTATGGAAAACAGATGGCACAACCATAGGAACGACGAGCTTGGGAGCAAATTTTCCTGGCATAAAAGATATGACATGTGTAAACAATTATCTATATTTTCTCAACGGAGATTCTCAAAAAGTATGGCGTTCAAACGGAGTGGCAGGAAATGTAACTCCATTGGATCTGCTTATTACCAATGATGATCAGCTTTTAGCAAATGAAAATATTTTGAAATTGGCTACAGATAATGAAAAAATTTATCTTACGATATTTACGAAAGACCACGGAAACGAGTTGTATACTGTTACAGATTCTTTGCCAACTTATCTTGCAGCCAACGAAGTTATAAGTAATAATGGAAGTTCGGTAGATATTAAAATTTATCCAAATCCTGTTACGGATAGTTTTTCAATTAAATTACCTGGGAATCTTAAAATTAAAGAAATTGAGATTTTTGATACATCAGGAAAGCTGGTGAAAAATAGTATCTCTCAAAGTGATAAAATAGATGTTTCTTACTTATCTTCAGGGATTTACTTTGTAAAAGCAAAAACAGATAAAGGTTTTTTTGTAAGTAAATTCATCAAAAAATAAAGATTGTTGAATCTTAGAATTAAAATAAAAAGGCTTACCCGAAAATTTCAGGTAAGCCTTCCTTAAAATAAACCATAAAAACTAAAATTAAGGCATCAACACCGTATCAATTACGTGTATCACACCATTTGACTGATTAACATCTGCAATCGTAACTTTCGCTTTATTACCTTTTGCATCGGTAACGTATAAATCTTTTCCTTTTGTCCAGAACGTAAGCTCCTCACCTTGTACTGTTTTCATCATTGCTTTACCATTTCCTGCTTTTACCGCTGCCCAAACTTGTTTTGCACTATATTTTCCGGGTAAAACATGATAGGTAAGAATTTTTGTAAGCATTGCCTTATTCTCTGGCTTTACCAAATTTTCAACTGTTCCCGCAGGTAATTTTGCAAATGCGGCATCAGTTGGAGCAAATACTGTGAATGGACCTTTACTTTGTAATGTTTCTACCAAACCGGCAGCTTTTACAGCAGCAACCAAAGTTTTGTGATCTTTAGAGTTTACTGCGTTTTCAATGATGTTTTTTGAAGGATACATTGCTGCTCCACCTACCATTACTGTTTTTTCTTTCATTTGCTGTGCAGCTGCATTTCCACTGAATGCGAATGATAAAGCCACCATTCCGAATACTGCGATTTTTGATCTTGTGTTCATTTCTTTAAATTTTTAAATTATTATTGAGTAAGTAATTTTGTTTGTTACCCTCATTTACGAAGATCAGTTTGGTTTAGATTTAAGAATATAAATTTTAACAATAATTAACGGTAGTTGATTATTTTTTAATCAATTCTGTGTGGTACGTAATTTTTAAAATTTTTTTCTCATTATTTATATTATTTCATTACATTTGAAATGAAAAATATTCACCATAAAAACAAATTATTCAGAAGAAGAACTTATCGTTTTACTGAGACAGAAAAACGAAGCTGGTTTTCATCACTTGTATGATAACTATTCTGGTGCGTTGTATGGTGTAATCCTCAGAATTGTTCAGTCTAAAGAATATACAGAAGAGATTATTCAGGATGTTTTTGTAAAAGTCTGGAATTCTATCCATCAATATGACTCTACGAAAGGTAGATTTTATACTTGGATGATTAATATTGCAAGAAACACAGCAATTGATTATCTTAAATCTAAAAGCTTTCAAAATCAACTTAAAAACCAACCTTTACCAGATTTCGTATATGAGAATGCGGAACTTACAACCACTAATAATTCAGATTTTATTGGTTTTAATAAAGTGCTTGAAAGTTTGGAATCTGATAAGCAGGAACTCATTGATCTTGCCTATTATCAAGGATTTACGCAGAGTGAAATATCAGAAAAACTGAATATGCCTTTAGGCACTGTAAAGACCAAAATGCGTAATGCATTGATTAAATTAAAAGACTTGTTAAAAGATTATCAATAAATTGGATAGTAAAGAATACATATCATCCGGAATTCTAGAATCTTACATTCTAGGTCTTGCTTCTCCCGAGGAAGCGGGTATTTTGGAGTGTGTGATGAAGAATAATGCTGAAGTAAAAGCTGCGTATGAAGAAGCGCAGAAAACTTTTGAATTGCTTGCAACTGCACAGGCAATGACACCACCCACTGATTTAAAAGCAAAAATCTGGGATAAAATTCAACTTGAACAAGAAGTTGTAGAAGAGAAACCTGTAATTCCTATTAATAATGTTGAACCAAAAATGGAAACTCAACAGGTAACGCAGGAAATAAAAGTAGAAAAAAACAACAGCTGGAAAACCTTCGCAGTGGCTGCATCTGTTTTATTTTTAGTAAGTATTGGAGGTAATTTGTTTTGGATGAACAGCCAAAGTGAGATTAAAAAAGAATTAGCAAATCTAAAATCTGATAAGGAATCTCAACACCTTGCGATGCAAAATCTTGAGCAAAAATTGAAGATAACTTCAAACCCAAATATGCTTAAAATTGTTTTGGCGGGCGTTGAAAAACACCCCGAATCCAATGCTGTGGTATATTGGGATAAAGCTTCTAAAGATGTTTACTTAACGGCGAATAGTTTGCCAAAAGCTCCTGAAGGAATGCAGTACCAACTTTGGGCAATTGCAGACGGAAAACCAGTGAGCGCAGGAATGTACACCGACGAAAAAGATGCTAAAATAGCTTTAGCCAATATTCCAAATGCGCAGGCTTTTGCCATTACTTTAGAAAAAGAAGGCGGAAGCACAATTCCTACAATGGAAAACATGTATGTAATGGGAGGAGTTTAAAACTTTTCTTTAACAATAAATTGAAAATCTCTTATCATCGATAAGAGATTTTTTTGTTTTATTCAGCATTGAAAAATTCCCAGATTACTTTCGCTTTAGATTTTCCTAAAATTTCTTCTAAAGTTTCTAGATTGGCTTCTTTTATTCTTTTGACTGATTTCAGTTTAGATAAAAGCAATTCAATTGTTTTTTCACCCACCCCAGGAATTTCTTCAAGCTCAGATTTTATCGTAGAATTGGTACGTCTTGTTCTGTGATGTTTTACGCCAAAACGGTGGGCTTCATCACGTACCTGCTGTAAAATTTTAAGCGTTTCAGATTTTTTATCCAAATATAAAGGAATAGGATCTTCGGGAAAGAAAATTTCTTCGAGCCTTTTGGCAATTCCCACAATGGTAATTTTTCCGTAAAGACCAAGAAGTTTTAAACTTTTTACAGCAGAAGATAGTTGCCCTTTTCCACCATCAATCAAAATTAATTGGGGTAAACTTTCGCCTTCCTCAAGCATTCTTTTGTAGCGTCTGAAAATAACCTCTTCCATCGTTTTAAAATCATCGGGACCAATAACCGTTTTTGGATGAAAAATTCTGTAGTCAGCCTTACTCGGTTTTCCGTTTTTGAAAACAACACATGCCGAAACAGGATTGGTTCCCTGAATGTTTGAGTTATCAAAACCTTCGATATGTCTCGGTTCTACAGGCATTCTTAATAACTTTTGCATTTCTGCCATAATTCTATTAGAATGTCTTTCAGGATCAACAATCTGTACCTGTTTCAGTTTTTCAATTCTGTATTCTTTGGCGTTTTTTTCAGAGAGTTCAACGATTCTTTTTTTATCTCCAACTTTCGGAACAATCAGCTTTACGTTCGGAATTTCAACGGTTAAGTGAAACGGAAGTAAAACCTCTTTAGAATCAGAATCAAATTTTTGACGGATTTCAATCAAAGCTTCTTCCATGATTTCTTCATCGGTTTCTTCAAGCATTTTCTTGATTTCTGTGGTAAAACTCTGAATAATATTTCCGTTCCTGATCTTGAAATAATTAACATAAGCCGCAGTTTCATCACTCGTCATTCCGAAAACATCTACATCATCAATATCCGGATTTACTACGGTATGTTTCACCTGATAATCCTCCAAAATATCCAGTCTTTCTTTAATGAGCTGTGCATTTTCAAACTGAAGATTAGACGCATATTTCGTCATTTGATTGATCAAATATTCTTTTGCTCTTCGGAAATCTCCTTTTACGATACCACGAATAGCATCAATTTTTTCGTCGTAATCTTCCTTGCTTTCCAAATCTTCACACGGTCCTTCACAGTTTTTTATATGAAACTCAAGACAGACTTTGTATTTTCCTTCTTCAATTTTTTTCGGAGATAAATTTAAATTACAAGTACGAAGCTTATAAATATGTTTAATTGTATCCAATAAAATCTTTGCAGGACGTACTTTTGCGTAAGGTCCAAAATATTCCGAACCGTCTTTTATTTTATTTCTTGTAAGGAAAATCCTTGGGAAATCTTCATTTTTAATACAAATCCACGGATAAGTTTTATCATCTTTCAACATCACATTGTAGAAAGGCTGATGTTCTTTAATCAGATTGTTTTCCAATAAAAGAGCATCATATTCACTGTTTACAATGGTAGTTTCAAGACGGTTAATCTTTCCGACCATAATTTTGGTACGGTATCCGGAAAGCGTTTTGTTGAAATAAGAAAGTACTCTTTTCTTTAGGTTTTTAGCCTTTCCTACATACAGCAGATTTTCGTTTTTATCATAATATCGATAAACGCCGGGTTCTGAAGGTAAAGTTTTAAGCTGTAATTCTAAAGACGGATTCATATCACAAAATTAAGCATTCTCAATGTATTTTAAACCAACAAAAAAAGCTGCAGAAATTCTACAGCTTTGAAATATTTTAAGATTAAATTTTATCCGTTACTCATTTCAGTATATTCATTGACCAAAAAGCTGAAAAATCCCCATTCTACAGATTTTTTAGGATATTTTTTCATGAATTCTGCATTGTCACCAAATAAGAAATCATAATTGTCTTCAAAATCATCTTTGTGAAGCCAAAGAATTTTCTCTCCTTTTTTTACATAATAAGATTTTGCAAGTCCACCACCAAGTTGCATACCAAATCCTACCGTCATACCAGAAGTTTCTTTTGCTCTCGGATCATTATAAACAGAAATAATTTCGCTAAATTCAGGATTAATCAATTGCATTAAAAACTCTTTATCATCTTTTTTGTTTTTCAACGAAACGGTTTGATTTACAAATTGAATTTGGCCATCAGGCGTATTTTTACTCAGTTTTTTAGTGTTTAAGCTTCTCAAGTTAGTCATGTGTTTTCCAACTTTCAAAATTTTCGCCAATTTCGTAGGGTAAATGTACATTTCGTTCACATTATCTGCGTTGAAAACCATCTTCTTTTTTGTAGCACTGTCTTTTATAGAAATTTCGTAAATCTGACCTTTTTTGGTTTCAATATTGTCGCAATATCCTTTGTTGATAGTTCCGTCTTTTGAAATGATGGTTGAGATTTTTTTTGTGGATGGGCCAGGAAATCCTTCATTGAAAAGATAAGTTTCCATTTTTTTGATGTCTTCTTTAGAATACTTCACCTTGTCTTGAGCAAATGAGAATGCACTTGTGAATGAAAGTGCCAATAATAGAGCTTTAAATTTCATAAATATTAGTTTAAATTATTTCGGTAAAAATAACTAAATAATTGATGATTTGATAAAATATTTTACTGATAACAAAGTTTTTTATAAATGAGAATATTATCTTATTTAAGGATACCATATTTTACTTTTAATAGGCTTTTTAAGTATGATTCAAAATGTGTATTTTTAGGCAAATTTTTTGAAATGATATACGGTATAGATACTTTCAGTTTTCACGATGTTTTGGAAATCTGTAAAGACCCAAATAAAGCTACATTAAATAAAGAAGCGAAAGAGCAGATTTTAAAATCTCAGAATAATGTAAAACAGATTGTGGAGTCAGATCGATGTGTTTATGGAATTAATACAGGATTCGGACCACTTTGTGATACCAAAATTTCAGCTGATGAAACGGCACAGCTTCAGTACAATTTAATTATTTCTCACGCAGTAGGAGTAGGGAAACCGATTGATAAAGAATTTTCAAAAATTATGATGATTGCGAAAGTTCATGCGTTGTCTAAAGGTTTTTCGGGAGTTTCTCTGGAAGTGATCGAAAGATTTATTTTGATGCTTGAAAAAGATATTATTCCTGTAGTTCCGGAGCAAGGTTCTGTAGGAGCTTCGGGCGATTTGGCTCCTCTTTCACATTTAGTTTTACCACTTTTAGGACTTGGACAGGTTTGGGTAGGAAACGAAATTTTTGAAACGGCTGAAGTTTTAGAAAAAAACAATCTTGAGCCATTGGTTTTAGGACCGAAAGAAGGTTTGGGATTAATCAACGGAACTCAGTTTATTCTGGCTCATGCGATAAAAGGTTTAGAGAAATTTGAATATTTATTAGATTTAGCGGATATGACTGCAGCGATGAGTCTTGAAGCTTACAGAGGTTCGGCAAGTCCATTTAAAAAAGAACTTCACGACATCAGACCGTTTGAAGGAAGCAAAAAAGTGGCGGCAAGAATGCTGAAATTTTTAAAGAATTCTGAAAATTTAAAAGCTCACGAAGAGTGCGAAAGAGTACAGGATCCTTACTCCATGAGATGTGTTCCTCAGGTTCACGGAGCGAGTAGAAATGCTTTTGAACATCTTAAAATGATGGCTGAAACAGAATTGAATTCTGTAACCGATAACCCGATTGTTTTAAGTGCTGAAGAATCTATTTCAGGTGGAAATTTCCACGGACAATTGATGGCAATGCCTTTAGATTATGCAACTTTAGCTGTTGCAGAATTAGGAAATATTTCAGACCGTAGAAGTTATTTATTATTGGAAGGAAAATACGGTTTACCAAGATTATTAACCGAAAGCTCTGGTTTGAATTCAGGATTTATGATTCCGCAATATACTTCTGCAGCATTGGTTACTGAAAATAAAACGCTTTGTTTCCCCGCTTCGGCAGATTCTATTCCAACGAGTTTAGGTCAGGAAGATCACGTTTCAATGGGAAGTATTTCAGGTAGAAAATTCAATCAGGTTTTAGGAAATCTTGTAAATATTTTAGCTGTTGAATTGATGTTTGCAGCACAAGGTTTAGAATTCAGAAGACCTGCAAAATGTTCAAAAATCATTGAAGAAAACTTTGCGATTCTTCGTTCTAAAGTAGATAAATTAGAAGATGACCGATTAATCGGAAAAGATATGTTGGCCATTGCAGAGCTGATTAATGATAGAAAGTTTGTGGTGAATTTTTAAATTAAATCTTTCGCAGATTAAATAGATTAGGCAGATTTTATATTTTTATCTGCGAAATTTGCTAAATCTGCGAGATAAATTTAAATCCGAATAAAATGCAAATCCTGAGAACAACTTCCGAGAATCCCGATTTTCAAAATCTTGTAAAAAAGTTGGATGCTTATTTAGCTTTTATGGATGGTGAAGATCATGCTTTTTATGATCAGTATAATAAAATTGCTCTGTTGAAAAACTGCGTTGTGATTTTTGAAAATGAAAAACCGGTTGCTTGCGGAGCGATAAAACCGATTGACGAAAACACAATGGAAGTCAAAAGAATGTTTACACTTCCTGAATATCGTGGAAAAGGCTTTGCAGGATCAGTTTTAAAAGAACTGGAAATTTGGACAAAAGAATTGGGCTATGAAAAAACAGTTTTAGAAACAGGTAAAAAACAGATAGAAGCTGTTGCTCTTTATAAAAAATACAACTACGCTATCATTCCAAATTACGGGCAATATGCAAGAATTGAAAACAGTGTCTGTTTTGAGAAAATTTTATAAGAAATATTAATAGAGTCGGGCTTTAGCCCGGCTTTTCTTTTGTAATGAGAATTTGGTTTTAGTTAATATTTAAATGAAATTAATACCGATTTTTCTTACTCTTTCCTAAAAAACAGCTCCGGAGGAGCGATACCTTTGTAGGATAATAGTAGACCCACAATTAGAACTCCGTAGGAGTTCAATCTTTTTCCAATCTTTTTTAAGTAAGAATAGTATTTTTCACCATTTCTCCGTCAAATATTTCCAGTATCGTTTCGGGACATGCTGAATATGTAATTTTGTATTTTTCCTTTCTTTAATATTGGTTTTGGTAAAATAACTTTGCCAAAGCGTCTGGTATTTTTTTTCTTCTTCGTGAAGTTTCTGCTGATATTGGTTTAGATCTAATTTTTCGTCCGGATAAAAGAATTCACAGTTTTCTAAATCATACAACAAGCCGTAATGTCTTCTCAAATCATAAATCATCCATTTTTGGTCTGCGTAACGATCTTTAAAATGTTTTCTGATCAAAGGCAAAACATTAAAATCAGGATCTATTTTCGCAAAATAAACATCATCCTGCAGTTTTTCAAACCGTACAAAAGCAGTCATTCGATGTCTTTCTCTACTTACAGATTTGCATATTTTTGAAATTTTCAAAATATCATTATCTGCAAAATTTTGTAATATATTTTCTTCAGGATGTTTGATAGATTGTTTTACTGCTGATAAAATAAGATTTTCCATTTCCTGATCTTCAGAAAGAAAAACCTGTAATAATTGATGGATTCCCGACTTCCCAATATTTTGTTCTAATTTGTTTAAAACTCTTTCCGATTTTTCCTGTTGCGTAATTACTTCATGAATTTCCGCAAACATATTTTCCTGCTGGAAATTTTCTCTATTAAAAATTTCTACGTCTTTATATCGATATTCAAAAACTTCAAATATCGCAGTGAAAAGTCCGTCGAAACTTCCGTCGTAGAGCAGAGTGGTCATTTAAGTTGTAGGGTTTGAGAGTCTTAGAGTTATTTGTGAAAAAATATTCGTGAAATTCGTGCTTAAAAAAGCGTCAATTGCTGCGAAAACTGATTCTGAAATTTCGACTGACTTCCGCCAATGATCAATCTTCTTAAATTTAAATCAGTTAAATGTTTTAAAAATGGATTTCCATACGTAAAATCAATAAAATATTTTGCACGATTGACTGCAGCGCCCAGTTTTTTAAGATGGTCAATATTTAAAACCTGAAATTGTCTTGCACTCACAATTTTCTGTGCAGTTTTCACACCAATTCCAGGAATTCTTAAGATCATTTTATAATCTGCAGTTTGAAGATTGATAGGGAACTGATCCAGATGTCTCAAAGCCCAACTTAATTTCGGATCGACTTCCAGATCAAGAAATGGCATATTAAAATCTAAAATTTCATCTGCTTTAAAACCATAAAAACGCATTAACCAATCTGATTGATACAAACGGTTTTCCCGTAAAACAGGAACTTCTGAAGTTATTGCCGGTAAACGATTGTCGACTGTAACCGGAATATAGCCCGAATAATAAACCCGTTTCATTCCGTAATTTTTGTAAAAATGATCGGCAACTTTAATGATTTGTAAATCGTTTTCGTTGGTTGCTCCCACAATCATTTGTGTAGATTGTCCGGCCGGAGCAAATTTCGGAGTGCTTCTGATGATTTTCTTTTCGTCTTTATATTGCTGAATTCCTTTCTGAACAATCCTCATCGGCTGAAGCATATCTTCACGATTTTTATCCGGCGCCAATAATTTTAACCCGGATTCTGTCGGAATTTCGAGATTGACAGATAATCGGTCTGCGTATAGAGCTGCTTCATTCATCAAATCATCACTTGCTCCCGGAATTGATTTCAAATGAATATATCCGTTGAAATTGTGTTCAGTTCTCAGTTTTTTTGCAACTCTCACCAAACGTTCCATCGTTGTATCGGCATCTTTGAAAATTCCTGAGCTTAAAAATAAACCTTCAATATAATTTCTGCGGTAAAAACTGATGGTTAAATCAACCACTTCTTCCACCGTAAAAGCAGCACGTTTAATATCATTCGATTTTCTGGAAACACAATAGATACAATCGTAAATACAATGATTGGTCAAAAGGATTTTAAGGAGAGAAACACAGCGACCATCTTCGGTATACGTATGGCAGATTCCACTTGCTGAACTGTCGCCTAAACCACCGTTATTTTTTCTTTTTCCACCGCTTGATGAGCACGAAACATCATACTTCGCAGCATCTGCAAGTATTTCGAGTTTCTCTTTTATGCGGTCAAAATTCATTTAAATAAATATTTTAAAATTGGAAAATTCAATAAGATTTTAAACAAAATTAAGTCCAAAATTGAGAAAAGTCAGTGTTTTTAAAACAAACTTATCCACATATTTCCAAAGCAAAATTAGTATATTTACGGTCATTAATTTATGAGTGAAATCGTAAAAATTACGATGACATACAAGACATAAAAATATTATCCATATGAATCATAAACCGGTAGAAGGTTTTTCTAAATTAACCAAACAGGGAAAAATAGACTGGCTTGTTAACGAATATCTCGAAGGAAACCAGGATTATCAAAATATACTCAATCAATATTGGAACGAAAATGCAGATCTACAGAAGCTTCACGATGAGTTTTCTGAAAACACGATCTCCAATTTTTATATGCCTTACGGAATTGCACCTAATTTTTTAATTAACGGAAAATTATTTGCTTTGCCAATGGCGGTGGAAGAAAGTTCGGTCGTTGCGGCAGCTTCAAAAGCAGCAAAATTCTGGATCGATAAAGGAGGTTTTAAAACAACCATCATCAACACCGAGAAATTAGGACACACGCATTTTATTATCGATGTTGAATCTCACAAACTGCAGCATTTTTTTAATTTTAATTTAAAGAAAAAACTGTTTGAGGCAACAGAAGCGATTACGGCAAACATGAGAAATCGTGGCGGTGGAATTTTAGATATAAAATTGATCGACAAAACTTCTGAAATGCCAAATTATTATCAGCTGAAAGCAAGTTTTGATACGGTAGATTCTATGGGAGCCAACTTTATCAATTCGTGTCTTGAGCAGTTTGGAAAAACGTTGAAGCAGGAAATTGTAATCAGTGAAGATTTTACTCAGGAAGAGAAAAATTCTTTACAGATCGTGATGAATATTCTTTCTAATTTCACTCCGGATTGTGTGGTAAGAGCGGAAGTTTCGTGTAAAATTGAAGACCTAAAAGACGATAGCGGAATTTCAAACGAAGAATTTGCACGAAAATTCAAACAGGCGGTTACGATTGCTGAAATTGAACCTTTCCGTGCGACGACTCACAATAAAGGAATTATGAACGGTGTTGATGCTGTAGTTATCGCAACAGGAAATGATTTCAGAGCAACTGAAGCTTGCGCACATGCTTATGCTTCAAAAGACGGAAAATATTCTTCGTTGACGCATTGTACAATTGATAATGGAGTTTTCAGATTCTGGATCGATTTGCCAATTTCTGTAGGAGTTGTCGGTGGTTTGACGAATCTTCATCCTTTGGTAAAATTCTCTTTGGCACTTCTTGGAAAACCTTCTGCTCAGGAACTGATGAGTATTTTGGCAGTTTCAGGATTGGCTCAGAATTTTGGCGCGCTTCGTTCTTTGGTAACGACGGGAATTCAGAAAGGTCACATGAAAATGCATTTGCTGAATATTTTAAACCAAATGGGCGCAACGGAAGAAGAAAAACAGCATTTTGTGACTTATTTTAAAGATAAAACGGTGACGCATCACGAAGTTATCAACGAATTTAACAGATTAAGAGAAAAATAATGATACAGGTTATTTTGGCTGTTTTATTTGTTGTTTTTGGAATCTTTCTTAAACAAACAAATCATCCTGGTTTTAGAGGTTCTAAAAAGTTTTGGAAGATGTTTGTTATTTTGGGAGGTGTAATATTGCTTAGCAGATTGGTTTCATATTTTTTACATCCACTGTAATGAAAAAGAAATTTTTATTCTTTCTCTTGATTTCTGGGTTAAGTTTTTCGCAACAGAAAAATTTAAAAATAACTGATTTGCAACCAAAATCCGAAGATTTTGCTTTCCCAAAAGTTTCTTATGCTGAAAAACCTTTGGTTGAAAATAAAATAAATACGTTTTTACAGGTCAATCAGCTTGAATATATTCCGGGTTCAGAAGGAAGTCCTTCTAAATTGGTGTCTACAGGAAAAACTTCATATTCCAACTATGTTTATTTTTATGGTTGGGAAAAGCTGGAAACTCCTAGAAATATTTTGAGTATTGCCATTAGTGGAGAAGCTTCAGGAGCGTATCCTGAAGGTTTTGATATTTGGAAAAATTTTGATTTGAGAACGGGAAATTTAATCAATCCTAAAGATTTATTTCAACCTAATTCAATAAAAAATGTTGAAGGTTTAATTCAGAAAAATATTAAGAAAGAAATAAATGATTTTCTTACAACATTAAAATCAGAGAAAAATCCTTCGGAAGAAGTTGTAGACCAGATCGCTATTTATGAAGATTGTTTTACCGATTTTACTTTAGATGGAATTGAATATTATTTCACAAAGAATAAGATAAGATTCATTGCCGGAAGATGTTCTAATCATGCGATGAGAGCGTTGGATGAATTGGGCAGCCATGTTGTGGAATTTCCTTACAAAGATTTGGAAAAGTATTGGAGTCCGTATGCTAAAAACTTATTGTCAGATTCTGAAAAACTTGATAAAACAAGTCTTGATAATAAGTTGTATAAAGGAAAAATCGACGGAAAATATCCAATCACCGTTTTGATAGACAAAGTATATGATGATGGTTCTTTTTCTGCAAAATATTGGTACGATAAAAATAAAAAACTGATCGAGTGGAACGGTAAATTAAAAGGTAACCATATTTCTATTATTGAAAATGATTATTACAGCGAGGAAACAAATCAGTGGATTTTCAGAGCGTTGGTTGAAGGAGATTTGCAGGGCAATAAAATCTTAGGAACTTGGCAGGATTATAAAACAAAGAAATATTTAAAACTAGAATTAGAAGAATTATAAAAAGATGATAACAAAAAAAATATCGACATTTTTAGCCTGTATTCTTATTACAAGTGCTTTTGCTCAAAATACAAGGTTTACTTTGCAAAAAACAGTCAATAAAATATATACTGATATACGAGATGAATGTGGTAAAGATTTAGATTTACTGAATGTAAAATATAAAGCTATCGAAAAAAAATCTCCAGATGGAAAGCTATCACAAACTGATATAAACGAGTATTCTAAGCAATTTGATGCATTAAAAATTTCATATAATCAATGTGTAACTAAAAATCAATCTATAAAAATTGAAAAGTTAAAAGCTTTATTGGCAAAGGTTGAAGAAGAAAATAAAAAAGAATATATTCCACCAAAGAATACACTTTTATCGACTCCTAAACCTTTTTCTCAAGATATCATTCGTAGAAAAATGGTTGACATGCTTGCAGGACATGATCTTTTTGAAGGTTTGGATGCCAATTTAGAACTTAAGCTTAGTTTCGTTTTAGATAGAGATGGTTTGATGAAGGAAGTTAAAATTACAGGAACAAATAATGAGGAGATTAAACTGTTTACAGCTTTGAATTTTTATTCAATTACAGAAGTTTTTCAACCTAAGTTATCAGATGGAAAACCTGTGCGATTGCCATACATCATGCCCTTAACTTTTATGGCAACAGAATAAATTTTAGTAAATATTTAAGCATTATAAAAATGAAAACAATTACTTTAGTCTTCGGTGCTGCTTATGGTATGTTATCCGTTATTTTAGGTGCTTTTGGGGCACACGCTTTAAAGAAAATATTATCTGTAGAAAGACTGGAAAGTTTTGAAACAGGAGTTAGATATCAAATGTATGCTGCGTTTTTTTTGCTGATTGCAGGATATATTTTAAAATTTGACACCTCATCTCAAAAATGGATTTCTATTTTGATGATTGCTGGAACAATACTGTTTTCTTTCAGTATATATATGCTCAGTATGCAGGATTATTGGGGAATGAATCTTAAATTTTTAGGACCAATTACTCCACTTGGAGGATTGTTTATGATTTTAGCTTGGTTGATGCTGATTTTTTATTTTGTAAAGAATAAAATTTAAATGATAAGAAAGTCTTCGACTTCGCTCAGACCGACATTCCTACAACAACTTTTAGTATTAGAGATGTCATGCTGAGCGAAGTCGAAGCATTTCACAAAACATTTTACAAATGATGATTGTAATTTTAAAATATAAATTAAAATGAAAATCAACAGAAGACGTCGATTAATACGAACTTTTAACCTTTTGGATCAACCCATTAAGTTTAATCCTTTCGTATTCAGCCGTACTTTTTTTATGTGGGCAATTACAGGTTTGGTTGGCGGAATTATTGCTGGATTATACTGGATCGTTCTCGAACATTTTACCGAGTTTTTGCATCAATTTCAAGGTTGGATGTTGATTCCAACAATGGCAATTTCAGGTCTTTTGGCAGGTTTGGTCATTCATTTTATTGGCGATCCGGGAGAAATTCATTTGATCGTTAATAACATCAGATTTAATAAAGGAAAATTAGAACCTAAAAATAATCCTTCCATGATTTTGTCATCACTTTTTTGTGTGGCATCGGGTGGAAGTTTAGGTCCTGAAGCTCCTTTAGTCCAAGTTACTGGTTCTACGGGAACTTATTTAGGAAAACTTTTTAGGCTGAAAGGTGAAGAGTTACGTTCTTTAAGTATTGCCGGAATGGCTTCTGGTTTTACGGCACTTTTTGGTGCTCCGCTCGGTGGAAGTTTATTTTCTCTTGAAATTCTTCATCACAAACACGCTGTTGAATATTACAAAGCTATTATTCCGGCTTTAGTAGCGAGCTGTTTCAGTTATCTGATGTTTGCTTTGATTATTCATTTGGGAATCGGAGCGACATGGAATCTGAAAGCCTATCATTACACCGGAGTTTACGATTTTGCTTATGCAACCGCTTTCGGAATTGTAGGAACTTTATTCGGTTGGATTTTTATTTTTGTGGTTAAATTTTTCAAAAAAGTTTTCGAATACAGAAAATTTCCGATCTACATCAAAACTTTGGTTGGTGGAATTTTATTGGGGATTATTGCATTTTACTTTCCATTAACAAGATATTTCGGGCATCATGAAATCAATGAATTGATCAATGGGAATTACGCCCTGAATTTTTTAATTATCATTTTAATTTTCAAAATTTTAGCCATTGCGATCACTGTAACTTCAGGATGGAGAGGTGGTTTCATCATTCCGTTGTTTTTTGTAGGAACAACTTTAGGATTGATTATTCATCATTTATTTCCATCGGTTGATACCACTTTAGCGATTGTAAGTTGTATGGCTGCAATCAATGCATGTGTTACGAGAACGCCGATGAGTACAACGATTATTTTAGGAACTTTAACAGGATTTACGTATTTCGTACCGATACTTTTTGCAAGTTTGACGGGATATTTCTTAGCTCCGAAAATTCCGTTTATTGGTTCGCAATCGGAAAAATTAGCCGAAGAATAGAAATATTTAAGACAAAAAGTAAACGAAGGAAGAAATATCATCTTAATTTTTATTCTAATAAACTTGAACTTCCGTGTCTTTTTATTAAATTTGTCAACCTTTAAATATTAAAATAAAATAATAAAAATAATATGAATCTTCACGAGTATCAATCAAAAGAGATTTTATCAAAGTATGGAGTAGCTATCCAACGTGGTTTCGTTGCAAACAACGTAGAAGAAGCTGTAGCAGCTGCTGAAAAATTGACTGCTGAAACCGGAGCTCAGGCTTGGGTTGTAAAAGCGCAGATTCACGCAGGTGGTCGTGGTAAAGGTGGTGGTGTAAAGTTTTCTCCAAACATGGATAAGCTTAAAGAAAATGCTGAAAACATCATCGGAATGCAGTTGGTAACTCCACAAACTTCTGCTGAAGGTAAAAAAGTACACTCTGTTTTGGTTGCAGAAGACGTTTATTATCCTGGAGAATCTGAAACTAAAGAATTTTATGTTTCTATTCTTTTAGACAGAGCTGAAGGTAAAAATACAATCGTATATTCTACAGAAGGTGGTATGGATATTGAGCACGTTGCAGAAGTAACTCCTCACTTAATCCACAACGAATTGATCGATCCTACTTTGGGTCTTCAAGGTTTCCAGGCTAGAAAAATTGCTTTCAACCTAGGTCTTGAAGGAAATGCGTTCAAAGAATTTACAAAATTCATTTCATCTCTTTACAATGCTTACGTAGGAATTGATGCTTCTCTTTTCGAAATCAACCCGGTTTTGAAAACTTCTGATAACAAAATTATCGCTGTAGATGCTAAAGTAACTTTGGATGGTAACTCATTGTTCCGTCACAAAGATCTTGCTGAGTTGAGAGATACAAGAGAAGAAGATCCTTTGGATGTTGAAGCTGGTGAAGCTGGTCTTAACTTCGTAAAACTAGACGGTAACGTTGCTTGTATGGTAAACGGAGCTGGTCTTGCAATGGCAACTATGGATATCATCAAATTATCTGGTGGTAATCCTGCAAACTTCTTAGACGTTGGTGGTACTGCAGATGCTGCAAGAGTACAGACTGCTTTCGAAATCGTTTTGAGAGATCCAAACGTAAAAGCTATTTTGATCAACATCTTCGGAGGTATCGTAAGATGTGACAGAGTAGCTCAAGGTGTTGTAGACGCTTACAAAGCGATGGGAAGCCTTCCGGTTCCATTGATCGTAAGATTACAAGGAACAAACGCTGTAGAAGCTAAAAAATTAATTGATGAGTCTGGTCTTCCAGTACACTCTGCAATTACTTTAGAAGAAGCTGCAAACAAAGTAAAAGAAGTTTTAGCTTAAGACTAAAATTTTTATATACATTTAAACCGTTCCATTTTTGGAGCGGTTTTTTCTTTTTAGGGCTAATTGTTTTAAACCATAAATGATGAAAAATATACACATTCCGAAACCATGTAACGAAAATTGGGAAATAATGTCTCCTCAGGAAAAAGGAAGATTCTGTTCTGTTTGCAATAAATGTGTGATTGATTTTACCCAAAAACAACCGGAAGAAATTAAACAAATTTTTGTAGAAAGAAAAGATGAAAATATTTGCGGAAGATTTTATAATCATCAATTAACAAATAATAAAGCAAGTAAGACTGAAGAGATAAAAGATAAATTCTTTATATATATTCCTTCTTATCTTCAAAATAATAGAATAGTACTGACTTTTTTTTCTTTGATTTTGTTTGTAATAGGATGTTCAAAACAAAAAGATGAATCTTGTACAGTAACCACTGGTGTTGCAGTTGTTGATATAGAAATGGATACTTTAAAAAACAATAACTATGAAATTGGCGAAGCTATAATAGAAGATGATTCAATAGTTAAAATGCATAAAAAAGACAGCATCTCATTGAAAAATAAATCTTCGAAATAAGTGCTTTTTGATTTTAAAAATGTTTTCATTTAAAATTTAATGTATTTGGTTTAAAATTATTACTTTTACAATAATTAAGCACAAATATGAAAATATGTCTATATTTTTTGTTCTTTTTGTTTATTAATTGTCAATCTCAAGTTGCTGGTAATAATGCATTGTCTAAAGGAAAAGACATTCAATTTGAAGACCAATATCATTACCTTTTTTCCTTAATTGAAAAAGATTTTATAATCATTAATTCGCAGGAAAAAATGGATGAAATTTTTAAAATCATTCATCAGAAAAATAAAGGAAACAGACTTTCACCAATTCCCACAGTGATAGAAAACGAAACTTATATTATAATAAAGCCACATTTGAAAAATTCTAATGACATTTCAATCGATAAAATAAGTTTAATTAAAAACACACTTTATATAAAAGTAACAGAATTCGACAACCCTGACTTTCAGAAAACAAGCCGTGTTTCTCCCAATGTTCTTCTGAAATTATCAGGAAATATAAACTTCAAAAACATCACCACACAATATTAATAATAAAATTTACGATCAATGAAAGCAAAAGCATTTATTATCTCATGTCTTCTTATAGCAGGACATAGTTTTGGACAGCAAAATTACTGGTCAAAGCAGAAAGACAGTAAAATTGAAAGAGGAGATCTCAAACCGAGATGGACAACTCCGAACACCTTTTCTCTTTATCAATTAGATTTAAATAAAATAAAATCTGATCTGAAAAATGCGCCACAACGTTTTTCAAATAACGAAAGTTTAGTAATCAAATTCCCAGATTCTAATGGCGGAGTAAGAGATTATATCGTTCAGGAAGCATCGGTAATGGAAGCAGAGCTACAAACTAAATTTCCTGAATTAAGATCTTATACAGGTTGGGAAAAAGGAAATCCCAACAATACAATCCGCTTTAGTTTAACGCCACAAACCGGCATCAGTATTATGTATTTTGACGGTTGGGATGTAAGTTATTTAGACAGCTATACAAAAGATAATTCGTCTTTTATTCTCTATAAAAGAAAAGATCTTCCTAAAAATGACCGACTTTTTGAGTGTCATGTTGAAGATATGCTAGATCAAAATACAAATCAAGATCCTTCAGCACAGAAAAAAGCCGCTTTAGTTGCTGATGGACAATTCAGAACCTACAGATTGGCATTGGCTGCAACAGGGGAATACACAACCTTTCATGGAGGTACAGTCGGAGCAATGAGTGCAATGGTAACCACAATGGCAAGAGTAAACGGGGTGTATGAAAAAACAATATCAGCAACTATGGTGATGATAGCCAATAATAATCTGCTAATTTATACGAATGCCGCTACAGATCCTTATACAAATAATAATGGTTCTACAATGTTGGGTCAAAATATTTCAAATATCAACAGTGTTATAGGAACTGAAAATTACGATATTGGTCACGTTTTTAGTACCGGTGGAGGTGGAGTAGCTTACTTGGGTTCTGTATGTACAACAAATAAAGCAGGTGGCGTTACCGGTTCTGGAGCACCTGTAGGAGATCCTTTCGATATTGATTATGTAGCTCACGAAATGGGACATCAATTTGGAGGAGCGCATACATTCAGAGCAAATACAGGTTCATGTCAAGGAAATGCGAGTACAGCTACAGCATACGAACCGGGAAGCGGGAGTACAATTATGGCGTATGCAGGAATTTGTGGAGTGAATAATGATGTACAAAATAATAGCGATCCTTATTTTCATGCAGCAAGCGTAGTACAAATGTATGCAGTCTTACAAAGACCAACAGACTGTTCTGCCAAAATATCAAATAATAATGGAGTACCTACTGCAGATGCAGGAGCAGATTACATTATTCCTAAAGGAACAGCCTTTGTTTTAACTGGAGTTGGAACCGATCCTAACAATGATCCTATTACTTATTTATGGGAACAGTATAATAATACCAATACGACACAGCCTCCTGTTGCAACTGCAACTGCAGGTCCTATTTATCGTTCGTTGCTTCCTAAAGTTTCTCCGATGAGGTATTTCCCTGCTATGGCTTCTGTTTTAGCCAATAATTTAGTTCCGAAATGGGAAGTTACACCAAGTGTTGCAAGAACACTGAATTTCTCTCTTTTGGTAAATGATAATAAGGCTACAGGAAATCAGGCTGCAAATGATGCAATGGTGGTAACGGTAACTAATGACGGTCCTTTTACCGTGACATCTCAAACGACAAATACTTCTTACAGCGCACAAAATCCTATTACAGTAACTTGGAATGTTGCAGGAACCAATACAGGAACCATCAATACTCAAAATGTTACTATCCTTTTATCGAAAGATAACGGAGCTAACTTTAACGAAGTTTTGGCGGCGAGTGTTCCAAATAATGGTTCAGCTGTCGTTAATTTACCGAATGAAAATGTTGCTTCAGCAAGAATTATGGTAAAAGCAGTTGGCAATATTTATTTCGCAGTAAATTCTTCCAATTTCTCTATTCAGCAGTTTTTATCGACATCTGAAAGTACTGTAAAAAGTTTTGCTATTTATCCTAATCCTGTAAAAGATGTGATTAATATTAAGTTTAAAAACAAAACAGATCAGGCAAAATACACAATTTATGATGTGTCTGGAAAACTTGTTCTTTCGGGAGAGCTGAAAGGTGATCATCAAATAAGAACTGACGGATTTGTATCTGGAAATTATATTCTTTCACTACAAATGAATAATGGTGAAATTTATAATGAAAAACTGATTATTAAAAAATAAAGAATAATCATAAAATAAAAAATACGGTTAGATTTATCTGACCGTATTTTTTTTGATTAAATCTAAACTGACAAATCTCACAAGCTGTTTTCGGCGTAAAACTTGTACCTTTATCATTGATGGAAGACTACATTTTACAACCAAGATTTAAAGATTCTCTTCATTTCAAAGATTTTTGGACGAAAGGAAACGGAAAACAATTGATTGATTTTTCTGGTGCACAAGTGAGCTTTAAAGACTTTGAAAAATTTTCTCCTTTCTTTTATCATATAGATGAAATAGGGGATGAGGTTGTAAAAGATGTTTATTTTACTAAAAAATACAGTGAAGCATCACGAGAGATTGAACAGTATATCAGAAATGGAATTTCGCAGAATGATGATGTTCCCAAAAGTGTAAAAAAGCTTTTTGCTCAAACACAAAAACTTCCCGACTGGCTAGATTATAATTTAATAAAAGCAGGCGCAGAGCTCTGTATGCGAAGTAATCTCGATTCTTTAATTTCGCTCAGAGATTATTGTTTAATTGGCGGTTACGATTATGCCTATCTCAATAAACCTTTAGTTGCTACCGAAGCTTTAAAAAAAGGCGCCGTAAAAAGACTTTCGGAAACACTTGATTTTTGGGTAAATGTTACAAGATATGATGCATTAGAAATTCATAAAAAAGGTTACGAATTTGCCATCAAAACTCGACTTATCCATTCTTACGCAAGACTTTCGATCAAAAAACATTACAAAAGTTGGGACACTGAAAACTGGGGCGAACCTATCAATTCATGGGATATGATGGCGACTTACATTGGTTTTAGCCTCGTTTTCCTGCACAGTCTTCATAAATTTGGCAATACTTTTTCTGAAGAAGAGGAAAAAGGGCTTTTTCACCTCTGGAAATATGTAGGATATTTACTCGGAATTCCCAAAAATCTCCTTCCCAATGATAAAAAACAGGCGACAGAATATTTTTATTTATGGACTTCGGTTCAGCCGTCTTCAGACAAAGATTCGGTTTTGTTGGCACATTCTTTACTGAATGAATCTTTAGAAAATCCTATTTTAAAATATAGCTTTCAAAGAAAAAATCTTCGGTATTTACATATTTGTTGCACCTGGTTTTTGCTGGATGATGAGGTTTGCAAAAGACTTCAGATTCCTGATGTACCTTTCAAAAAAGGTTTCCCGCTTACAAAAAAAATTATCAATAAAATATATGATTCTACGGTAAGCCGTGAAGCAAGAATAAAAAAAGGTAATAAAGATCAGATGAAAGTTTTGGAGGATTACCTGAGAATTACGCAGAACTCAAATTTCCATTAATAGATTATTCATTGCCTATTCTTTATTATTCATATTTAGAAGCTTAATCCTGCTTTCACTACTCGCTTTTTCTTTATTTTGGGCGGAGCGGCAAAGCCGCTCCTCCCAAAATAAAGAAAAGAGCTCAAACATGCCGTTCAATCAGGGCTAAAAAAAGCGATGTTAAATACCACCCCGTCAAAAGTTCTAAAGAATTTTCGCTACCCCTCCAAAGGAGGGGAATTCTCGTCACAGAAAATTTGTGATGACAAGAATTAATTTGTGAATTTCAATTTAGATTGAACAATGTAAAATTCTACGGATGTCAATAAAAACGGGCTTTAGCCCGTTTTTAAAACAAGCAATTCAATTTGGCTTTAGCCAAAATCTGTATTTTGTAAATAACCCTTGTCAATAGCCCCGATTGCAGCGACATCCTTTTTCTGAATTGGATTGTTAAAAAGCGGTGGCGAAAAAGATATAGTGGAAAGCGGGATTAAGCTTCAAAAAAGGTCAATATTTTAAAAAAATCTATCTTGATTTTTTGCTTTTTTAAAGGAATAAATTTTATCATTTTTTAACGCTAAAAACTAAATCCGAAGACAAATAATATTAGCATTTAAAATTTAAAATATGTACTTTTGATAAAATATTTTAATATAATATGAGCAACATAGATGATAAGAAAAAAGCACTTGCATTGGTGCTTGACAAGTTAGATAAAACATACGGAAAGGGAACTGTAATGACTTTGGGGGATGATGCAGTTGATACTACGATCGAAGTAATTCCGTCTGGATCATTAGGATTAGACATCGCTTTAGGTGTTGGGGGATATCCAAGAGGAAGGATTATTGAGATCTACGGACCAGAATCTTCAGGTAAAACAACATTAACGCTTCATGCAATAGCAGAAGCTCAAAAAGCAGGAGGAATAGCAGCTTTTATTGATGCTGAGCACGCTTTCGACAGAGGGTATGCTGCAAAATTAGGAATCGATCTAGAAAACCTGATCATTTCTCAGCCAGACAATGGTGAACAAGCTTTGGAAATTGCTGATAACCTGATCCGCTCAGGAGCGATCGATATTGTAGTAATTGACTCTGTAGCGGCATTGACTCCAAAAGCAGAGATCGAAGGGGAAATGGGAGATTCTAAAATGGGTCTTCACGCAAGATTGATGTCTCAGGCATTAAGAAAATTAACTGCGACCATTAACAGAACAAAATGTACCGTAATTTTCATCAACCAGTTGAGAGAAAAGATTGGTGTAATGTTCGGAAATCCTGAAACAACAACCGGTGGTAATGCACTGAAATTTTACGCTTCTGTAAGATTAGATATCAGAAAAGCAAGCGCACCAATTAAAAATGGTGATGAAGCTATCGGTAGCCGTGTGAAAGTGAAAGTCGTAAAGAATAAAGTGGCTCCGCCTTTCAAAATGGCAGAATTTGACATTATGTATGGTGAAGGAGTTTCTAAAACCGGTGAGATCTTAGATACAGCTGTTGATATGGGAGTTGTGAAGAAAAGCGGTTCTTGGTTTAGCTACGGTGAAACTAAGCTAGGGCAGGGTCGTGATGCTGTGAGAGATTTGTTGAAAGACAATCCTGAATTAGCAGAAGAACTTGAAAATAAAGTAAAAGAAGAAATTGCTAACAAAAAGTAATGTATTCTAAGTGAAATATGAAAGACAGCTGAATGGCTGTCTTTTTTTGTTCAAACTTAACAGTTTTCTTGTTGATCAATGAATTAATACCATTTAATCTTAGAACTGCCCTTTTTATTAAGTGCTCCGGAGGAGCAATATCTGTGTAGTAGAAAGTTATATAACAGACAGCGGAACTCCGAAGGAGTTCAATCCATTTCCAGTAAATTTAAAACAGAAATGGTATAATCATTAAAATTAAAATAAAAATGCCAATCTGTCACTTTCCGTTCAATGGTATTTTTTTTGAGAATTGATAATCAAATTTAAAAATTAAATACAATGACAAAAGGAAATATCAATGTTTCGGTGGAAAATATTTTTCCGTTGATTAAAAAATTTCTTTACAGCGACCACGAAATATTTTTAAGAGAATTAATTTCAAACGCAACAGATGCTACTTTAAAATTAAAACATTTAACCAACATTGGTGAAGCTAAAGTAGACTATGGAAATCCGAAAATCGAGGTAAAAATCGATAAGGAAAACAAAAAACTTCATATCATTGACCAAGGTTTGGGAATGACAGCTGAAGAGGTTGAAAAATACATCAACCAAGTTGCATTTTCAGGAGCCGAAGAATTCTTAGAAAAATATAAAGATTCAGCTAAAGATTCGGGAATTATTGGTCACTTTGGTTTAGGTTTTTACTCAGCTTTTATGGTAGCAGAAAAAGTAGAAATTATTTCTAAATCTTTTAAAGACGAACCAGCCGTTCACTGGATTTGCGATGGAAGTCCTGAATTTACTTTAGAAGAGACTACTGCAAAAACAGACAGAGGAACTGAAATTATCCTTCACATTGCAGAAGATTCTTTAGAATTTTTGGAAGAAGGGAAAATTCGTGAATTGTTGACGAAATACAACAAGTTTATGCCGGTTCCAATTAAGTTCGGAACAAGAACTGAAACGCTTCCTTTACCGGAAGGCGCTGCAGAAGATGCAGTTGCTGAAACAGTTGAGGTTGATAATATCGTTAATAATCCAACTCCGGCTTGGACGAAATCTCCAAGCGAATTAAAGGATGAAGATTATAAAGCTTTCTATCACGAGTTGTATCCGATGCAGTTTGAGGAGCCGTTATTTAATATTCATTTGAATGTTGATTATCCGTTCAATCTGACAGGAGTTTTATATTTCCCGAAATTGGCGAATAATTTAAATATCGAAAAAGATAAAATTCAGTTATACCAAAACCAGGTTTTCGTAACCGATGAGGTGAAAGGAATTGTTCCTGACTTTTTGATGTTGTTGAGAGGGGTGATCGATTCTCCGGATATTCCGTTGAACGTTTCTCGTTCTTATTTGCAAGCTGATGGAGCAGTGAAGAAAATTTCTTCTTACATCACGAAAAAAGTGGCTGATAAAATGGTTTCGTTGATTAACGAAAACCGCGAAGATTACGATAAAAAATGGAATGACATTAAAATCGTTATTGAATATGGAATGATTTCCGAAGATAAATTCTTTGAAAAATCTGACAAATTTGCACTTTATCCAACAACCGACGGAAAATATTTCCTTTGGAATGAATTGGAAGAAAAAATTAAACCTGATCAAACCGATAAAGACGGGAATTTAGTGATTCTTTACGCTACGAATGCAGACGAACAGCATTCTTACATTCAATCAGCGAAAGATAAAGGGTATGAGGTTATTCTTTTAGATTCGCCGATTGTTCCCCATTTAATTCAAAAATTAGAAACTTCAAAAGAGAAGATTTCTTTTGCAAGAGTTGATGCAGATCACATCAATAACTTGATTAAAAAAGACGAACCGGCAATTTCTAAATTAAATGAAACTGAAAAAGAATCATTAAAGAAAAATGTTGAAGAATCTATTAATGATAAAAAATTCACTGTTCAGCTGGAAGATTTAGACAGCAACGATGCTCCGTTTACAATTACCCAGCCAGAATTTATGCGTAGAATGAAAGATATGCAGGCAACCGGAGGCGGTGGAATGTTCGGTATGGGTGGTTTCCCGGAAATGTATAATTTGGTAGTGAATTCTAACAGTGAATTTGCAACTAAAATTCTTGCTAATGAAAATGCTGAGGAGAAAAGCTCTCAAATTAAACACGCTTTAGACTTAGCTAAACTTTCTCAAAATCTTTTGAAAGGAAAAGAATTGACAGACTTTATTCAGAGAAGTTACAAGCAACTGGAGAAGTAATTTAAACTAATTTATATTGTAAATCGGGCACAACAAAGTTGTGCCCGATTTTTTTGTGTTTTCGGCGGCGGCTTTGCCGCCGCCGAAACTCTTATTTATTGTCTAAAGCATTACTTAATTAAAGCTTCAACTGCTTTTACAACTTCTGCAGGCTTTTCGGTTACGGCACTCAAGTGATCGGCTGTAAATTCAAAAAACTGTTTTGGTTCAGAAGCATTTTTATAAATTTCTTCTCCCTGAGAAAAAGGAACGGTCTTATCATTTTTACTATAGATAAAAAGCTTTGGAAGTCCTTCTGTATATTTTATATCTTCTTTCGCAGCATAGACGGAAGATAACATTTTTGCAAGTGCATCTTTAAATTGTGGAGCGAAAACAGCAGCAATATCTGCGAATGAAGACATTCCGCCATCAATTACCAATCCGGAAATTTTATCTTTATTGGTTCTCGCTAAATGTGTAGAAACCTGAGATCCCAAAGAAGCTCCATAAATGATGATTTTAGTGTTTTTTACATCGTTTCTTCTTGTTATATAATTAAAAAATTTTTGTCCGTCTTCGGCAACGTTAAGGTGGGTTGGTTTTCCTGTAGACTTTCCGTATCCTCGGAAATCGACCATGATAACCTGAAATCCTGCCTCAACCAAAGGTTTTGTCATAAAAGTATAGGTTGTAACATTTCCGGCTGCACCGTGGAAAAATAAAATGGTAGCTTTTGGCTTTACAGAATTTGGTTTTAGAACAATAGCAGTGATGGTGTCTTTATCAACAGGATAACTAATTTCCTCATATTTCAAATTTTCTATAGGTTTTAATTCTTTGCTGGGCTGATAAAATTTATCATCAATTTGAGCATAGAAAAATTGAGTAAGAATGATGAATAAAAATGTAATGGTAGTTTTTGCCTTCATAAAATTGTTTTAATTATGAAGCAAATATAAAGAGGATAGGAGGTTTATGCAATATTAAATCACCGAACTGTTACTTTTTATTACTGAACTGTTGTTTTAAAATAAATGAATATTACATTTTTCTTTTAAGCGATAAATTTTATAATTCATCCAAAGGATTCCAAAATAGTTTTTTGAAATTTTTTATTCTGAAGTTTTCTACTTCAATTCCTTCAGCTTCCAATCTTTCCTGAAATTCCGGAACGGATAATGTTCCTGAGCTTGAAATTACACGATGAGCAGGAACGTCTTTAGGGCAGCCTCCCATTGCTTTACCAACATGACGTGAATGATTAGGAAAACCTACAGCTTTGGCTATTGCGCCATAGCTTGTCACTCTTCCTTTGGGAACTAATTTGGTAATTTCCCAGACTTGTTGCTTGAAAACTTCATTCATTTCCTGAATATTTACAATCAAAAATAAGAAATTTGACTTTCTTTTTTAAGATTAAACCGATATTTATTTTGTAAAATATTTTCTGAATTAATGAAATGTTATCATACATCAAGAAAATGAAAGATATTATTGTTGTAAATTGAAGCAATGAAATAAATACAAATATTATGTCAAACTTTAAAGGAAAAGCAGTAATCATAACTGGTGCTGCAATGGGATTAGGATTGGCTGCAGCAGAAGCTTTAGCTTCAAAAGGTGCAGATCTTACTTTAGTAGATTATAATGCAGAGGCTTTGGAAAAAGCAAAAGCAGAATTATCCTCAAAATATCCTGAGAGTAAATTTATTACAGTCACTGCTGATATTTCTGTTGAAGAAAATGTAAAGAATTATGTAGACGAAACCGTAAAAGCATTCGGGAAAGTTGATGGTTTGTACAACAACGCCGGAATTGAAGGAAAGCAAGCTCCATTAATCGATTATGATATTAATGTTTTTAAAAAAGTAATTGATATCAATCTTTTGGGAGTATATTACGGAATGAAATATGTAATTCCTGAAATGCAGAAAAACGGAAGCGGAAGAATCGTAAACGTTGCTTCAGTTGGAGGAATCAGAGGAGTTCTAAACCAAACTGCGTATGTTGCTACAAAACACGCTGTAGCCGGAATGACGAAGAATGCAGCCTTAGAATATGGTAAAGATAATATTTTAACGAATGCAATTGCTCCGGGTGCGATTTTGACACCAATGGTTGCCGAAGCTTTCAATCAGGTGAATCCTTCTGATCCCAAAGCTGCAGAGAAAGAATATGCGTCTAGAAATCCCACAAGAAAATTAGGTGATCCGAAAGATGTTGGTAATTTGGTTGTCTATCTTTTAAGTGATGAAAACGGATACGTTTCCGGACAGGTCATCGCAATCGACGGTGGAGAATCTAATATGTACGGAAACCCATAATTATTGATAATAAATAATGGGTTATAAATAATAATTGTCTGCAGAGGTGTAGACAATTATTTTTTTACTACTTAAAACTTCCTGCTTCTAACGTCCATCATCCAGCTTAATGCAAAACAGCACAATTTTTGAATGTTTTAAAATAATACCTCAAAATAGTCTGTCATGAAAAAGTCCATTTTCAGATTTCTGAATAAAATAAATAAAGCAATTTTACCTAAATTGAGCGATAAAGATCCATTTAAACTGACCAAATTTCAGAAAGGAATTTTAGCGTACCGTTATTTTGTCCTGACGAATTCTTTAGATTAAATGATATCACGCAGATTTTAGAATGATTTGATTAATAAACTTAAAATAATCAATTTATTGATTCTTAAAGACAACAGTGAATCTTACTTAAATCCTTAATTTTTTAAAAAAATCAGCGCTATCAGTAGCGAGAGAAAAAACTATTTAATTTTAGCAATCAATTTTCTGCAAGATTCATACAAAGGCTTTTCAATCAACAAATAAATAATGATTGAGCAAATCCACAACGCTACAAAGTTACGGTCGGGTAAATAAAAATAAGATTTCAGCTTCATATTAAAATAGCTGAGATGAATCAAATAAAAGACAAATGATGCGTTTCCTAAGAGAATAAAAAATTTAGTAGAAAGTATTCTTGAAACGAAGGTTCTCTCGGTCATCAACCCCCAAAAGAAAACGGCAATTGCAACAGGCAAAAACAACTCATGAATGAGTCTTCCTTCCCAACGTTCTACACCATGCACGAAATTATTTCTGGCAAAAAATGCAATAGAAATTGTGAAAATAAGAATGGAAATTCCACCCCAAAGTGTCGGTTTTTTAATCTTGTTTAAAAATTGGATTCCTTTTTCTTTTTTCATTAAATAAGCGAGCAACATTCCGAAGAAAAACTCTAAACTTCTCCCAAAGAATGTACTTCCGATCATAAATTGGAGAGGATATAAAAACCCTTTAGGATTTCCGTTGAATTCTTTAAGTCCGAATCCGATTCCCCATCCTAAAAGAAAAAATCCGATTAAAAAAAGAATACAATATTTCCAGCTTTTCTTTAATAATAGAAATAAAAGCGGAGCCAGAATGTAAAAGAAAAACTCAACTGTCAACGACCAAGCCTGTACAATTCCTGAAACCGAATATCTTTCAAAAAGTGAATAAAACAATGAGTATTGCAGAAAATAAGTATCAACACTTTTGGAATATGAAGTATCGAGAAAATAACAGCTCAGCAAAATCCAGTACAATGGAAAAATTCTCGCAATCCGGAGAAGAATATATTTTAAATAAGATTTTTTTGATTCTAAAGGTTTCTCTTCATAGCGATAAGCGAGCAAAAATCCGCTCAAAACAAAAAATACAGTTACGCCGATGTGCCATTCGCTAATAAAACGCATGATTTCAAAAGGTAAATCGTAACGCCAATATTTTCGGTTGTGATAGACAAAAACCATGATCGCGGCAATGGCGCGCATTCCGGTTAAAGCATCGAATTTATTTTTTTGAAGAGCTTCCAAAGGATAAACAATAAAAGTTTTTAGTTTTTTTAACCGCAAAAGAATCAAAAGATTTTTATGTAAGAAGTATTTCAACAGCTTACAAAACATCAGACAAATAATGCATTCATATTTTGTAAACTTTTGAATTTCTATTTTTTTAATGAATTCTTTTGTCTCTTTTGCGGTTAATGAAATTTTTATAAATTAAAAAAGGCTTAATAAATAAGCCTTTTAAATATAATTAATTTTAATTGTAAAAATTAGTTTTCCAAAATGTAAGAGAACATCAATGGTGCACAGATTGTCGCATCACTTTCAACGATATATTTCGGTGTTGTGATATCCAATTTACCCCAAGTAATTTTCTCGTTCGGAACTGCTCCTGAATAAGAACCGTAAGAAGTAGTTGAATCTGAGATCTGACAGAAATAAGACCAAAACGGAATGTCATGCATTTCCATATCCTGATACAACATCGGAACCACACAAATCGGGAAATCTCCTGCGATACCTCCACCAATCTGGAAGAAACCAACTCCTTTTCCTGCAGAGTTTTTAGTGTACCAATCTGCCAAATACGTCATGTATTCGATACCAGATTTCATAGTTGTAGCCGTTAATTCACCTTTGATGCAGTAAGAAGCAAAAATGTTACCCATTGTAGAATCTTCCCATCCCGGAACTACGATTGGCAAGTTTTTCTCAGCCGCAGCAATCATCCAAGAATTTTCTCTTGGAATTTCGTAATACTGCTCCAAAACTCCAGAAAGGATCATTTTATACATAAATTCGTGCGGGAAATATCTCTCACCTTTTGCTTCAGCATCTTTCCAGATTTCTACAATATGCTTCTGCAGTCTTCTGAAAGCTTCTTCTTCAGGGATGCAAGTATCTGTAACTCTGTTTAAACCTCTTTCCAACAAATCCCACTCATCCTGAGCTGTAAGATCTCTGTAGTGAGGAACTCTTTCGTAATGAGAATGCGCTACAAGATTCATCAGATCTTCTTCAAGGTTTGCCCCTGTACAAGAAATAAAATCAACTTTATCCTGACGAATCATTTCAGCCAAAATTTTTCCTAATTCAGCGGTAGACATTGCTCCAGCCAAAGTAATCATCATTTTTCCGCCTTCTTTAAGGTGGGCAACATATCCTTTTGATGCGTCTACCAAAGCTGCTGCATTGAAGTGCAGATAATATTTTTCTATGAACTCAGTAATCGGTTTGCTCATTTTTTTTATTTTTTGCAAAGATAAAACTTAAAAACGGAATGTAGCGGATGCTGCTAAAGAAACTCTGCTTAAACCTTCTCTGTTGTCTTCTCCAAGGTCAACAACCTGCCCGTTATAAGAGATTTTTCTTAGTGCTCCTCCGGAAAGCCCAACTTTAGGACCAATTAAAATATTTTTGTTGATTTGATATTGGTAAGCAAAATCGACTTCAGCTCCCAATGTATTGCCTTTTCCTTTTACATTTCCTGTCTTGGTAGTATAGCTCATTGCTCCTAATGCTGCATCCATCATGAATTTATGCTTTGTAGGCTGGTCATAATTGGTAATTGTAAAAGATGGGCCATAAAAATTAATTGCATCTTTAGTACTTACCACTGCGCTTACAATATTCCCCATATTGTCTCGTGCGCTAAATCTTCCCGTATGAGAAGCGCTGTAATTGGAATATTTGAAACCAATGTGCATTCCATTTTTAACTTCATATCGAAGGGCAACATCGAAATTGATTCCGTTTTTAAGACCTTTGATGTAGTTGCGTTCTTCCGGAGATAAGGTGGTTGCTATTTTATTGACTCTCCACGCATAACCAAAAGATGGAGCGATAGAAATTTTTTGTGCAAATGACATTACAGATATTGAGAATAATCCTAATGCGAATACTTTTTTAATCATTCAGAAAATTTTCAGCAAAAATACTGTTTTTCCTGAATGAGAGAATTAAGAATTAATTAATATTTAAAACGTCTGTTTTCTTTTTTATCAGAAAGCTTCTTTTTGGTGTCTAATCTTTTGGCAATCTGACCTTTTGAAGGTTTGGTTTTGAGTCTTTTTTTAGGAATAATTATAGCCTGATTGACGATTTCCAAAATTTTTTCGATAGCGATTTTTTTATTCTGCAACTGAGTTCGCGATTCTGAAACAGTCAATTGTAAAACTCCATCCAGATTAATTCGGTTTTTAAGTTTTTCGTTAATTAATTTTTTTTGAAAATCATTAAAAAAATCAGAATCTGAGACCTTCCACATTACTGTTACAGATGTTTCTACTTTGTTCACGTTTTGTCCACCTGCACCGCTGCTTCGTGAAGTTTTGTAAGTCAGTTCTGTGGTAAAGTTTTTCATAAATAATATTTTTAGCGACTCAAATTCCCCTCCTCTGGAGGGGTGGCGAAAATTCGTAAGAATTTTTGACGGGGTGGTTTTAAACAAATCAAATTCTTAAACCTCAAAAATACTTTTTAATTCTATCCGACTTACTTTTCCATTAGGCGTTCTTGGAATTTTTTCAATAAAAATAATTTCTTTCGGCTTATGGAAAGATTTTTCAAATTTGAGATTTGAGATTTGAGATTTGAGAGTCTCGCCTTCAAATCCTTCAACAATTAAAATCAATTTTTGTCCCAAAATTTCATCTTCTATTCCTAAAAATACAACCTCATTCGGAACTTCTTTTTTTACGAAAGCTTCAAGCTGTTCAGGAAATATTTTTGCACCTCCTGAATTGATTACATTGTCAATTCTTCCTAAAAATTTAAACTGATTTTGGTTTTTGATTTCAACCAAATCATTCGTCTGCAATATTTCAGAATTAAGTTGGGGTGCAGAAATTTTCAGACAATTTCTTTCGTCTGTTGAAATTTCAATACCATCAAAGACATTGAAGTATTCGTCCTGAGTAGGGTAGGTTTTCTTTAAAGCAATATGAGAAAGAGTTTCAGACATTCCATACGTCTCGTAAATCTGAGTGGGAGAGTGGAAGTGTAGGAGGGTTTGAGAAATTTTCTTTTTTAAAGATTCAGAAACGGATGCTCCGCCAATAATTAAATTTTTTATGAAGTGAATTTTATCTAAGGAGTTTTCAACCTGCAATGGCGTCATTGCACAAAAGTCTATGCTGTCATTTAAATTTTCCAACGGTTTTAAAGAAGGATCTGAAATAATAAGTTTTAACTTTCTGGTAATTGCCCGCACAACCATCATTTTTCCTGAAATATATTCTATAGGTAAACAAATTAAAGCAGTATCTCCTTTTAAATTTAAAAAATTGCAGGTCATTTTTGCTGAATTAAGCATTTTTTCTTTTTCAACTTCAATAATTTTAGGAATGCCTGTAGAACCTGAAGTCTGTACTTTTGTCGTTTTAGATTCCGAGAACCATTCTTTGAGAAAAAAAATAACTTTTTTCTCGAAATCGGTTTCAGCATGTAAATTATTAATTTCGAGATTATTGAAGTCGAGCAGCATATTCACGGGGTTAAATTGTATGTGTAAATTTAAAGAAAAATTAAAAAATGATTTGCAAATAAAGAAAAAAGCTTTAAATTTGCATCACCAAAATAAAACAGACCCATGGTGTAACGGTAGCACTCTGGTTTTTGGTACCATCAGTTGGGGTTCGAATCCCTGTGGGTCTACTTTGACAGGAGAAATGAATATCATTTCTCCTGTTTTTTTTAGCCTATTGTTTAATCTAAAATAAAGATGTGTTTCAAATTTTGAAATAAAGTCTTTATGAAATATGTTCTAACAATCAGAAATGTTTTATGGTTATCTGTACGAGTCTTTAAAAGGTTTTTAATCATTTTGAAATGATATTATTTTTTAGAATGTGACCTAAAAAGATACCTCAGTAATCATACTGAGGCATTATATAATTTAAATTTCAAATTAGGGTTTCCAAAAGCTCCACACTTTACCGTTGAAAACAGCAAGTTGTTTGGCTGTGGTATCGTAAACCATCATTCCCGGTGCAGGATTAATGATATTAAGATGCGGACTCGCTACCTTAGGAAGGATCATTGCCTTATCGGTATCTTCCAAAATCAGGATTCCGGTATCTGATGTTTGGGTAGTTCCTACTGTAACTTCTGCGTCCGTATCTTCTGTATGAGAATTCTGGATAAGAACTCCATCCACCAGCGTGATTGGATCTACTGTAGTTCCTGTTGCGTCTACAGAAAGATCTTTCCAGCCTGATGCATATTTCGTCTTCACTTTATGATCTGAGAGATCGTAAACCACGGTTCCGTCTACTGCTCCTGCAACAGCTCCTGTACTTGTTACCCAGGGAAGTACCATTCCTCGGTTTTCATTTCCAAATTCTAAAGAAACCGAAGTATTTACAGTAGCTTCTTTTCCTATTGCCACCTGAGCAGGGATCAGCAGAGTACCCATGAAGAGTACTGCTGCTGCTGTTATATTGTTTTGTGTTATCATTTTTTTAAGTATTTAATTACTTATTTATTTAAGGACAAGTCTGAGTATTAAAACACTTCCAGCCGGTTGCTGTTCCATCGGTATTGATATACAAACAGTCTGAACTGATATTGTACACCATCATCCCTTCTCTCAGATTAGCTGCAGGAATAGCATTAATCTGCGTAATGGTCAATCTGTTGGGTACAAATCCTTTCGTTTTAGATTCCAAAGCAGTCCATGCTCCTTTTCTTACCATTGGCCAGTTATCATTATCTGATCCTGCCCTTTTCAAGGAAGTGATCCCTTGTTTGGTGTCTAAAACTGTTCCCGAAGTTATAGCCGGTTTGTAGCAGAAGCAAACTGAGATTGAAGCATTAAGCGCTGATGCATAGGTGTAAGTTCCCAAATAAGTAGCTGCAGCGGTATCATTATTTTCTATACCGTTGTAAAAGCCGTTTGCGCCATAGGCAGCAGGAGTATTATTTCCTACAATTGCATTGGCAACTCCGGTCTGCGTACCGCTTGTATTAACCAAAGTTCCTGATGAAGTATTTCCGGCACCCGCCTGAGCAGCAGTTCCTGCTTCTACAGCATCCGGACAACCTTCTCCGTCACTGTCTAAATCTACACGGTTTGGAACACCATCATTATCGGTATCACATTCGCTATAGCCAAACATCGTAAATTCATCAAAAGTAAGTGCGGTTGCTCCCCAGAAATAAGTTCTTACTTTATATGATGTAGATGGACTTAACATATAATCATTAATATCATAAACAATATTTCCTGTAGCATTTCTTAACATATCGATATTTAGAATCGTATAGGTTACAAAGTTATCATCAGAGATCAACATTGCCCAATGGTAATTCGTAGTATTGTTGGCTGATGTTCTTACATAATATAACCAGTTGTTATTATCTGCAGTTGTGGTAAACGGATGCTCAATGTATTCGTTGCTGCCAAAAGCATCAGCTAAAGTATTGCCATTAACGTTACTTACATCGATATAATTACCTGCATTAACTGTTGCTGTTAAACCACTACCCGCTGTCCAAGAACCAACACTTGTAAGATAAGCAGGAACTGAATTGGTTCCCTGAGCATTTCCTGTGTTACTCCAAACAGTAAATCTATTATTGACATCCGTTCCAACAGTCGTTGGTGTAGCCGGATATGCACACTCTGTCAAATCTAAAACACCATCATTATCATCATCAATATCAACTATATCAGAAACACCGTCGCTATCTGTATCTGTACAGAAGTTCAATGTTTTATTATTAGCATATTGGGTGTATGTAGAGGTGTAATTGATAATACCGCTATCCGGTGTAGTTTCTACATCATCACCCATCCCGTTATTGCTATAGTTCCCCAGAACAATAACATGCGTTCCGGCAACCTGTCCTCCTGTGTTAAAGAAATTAGCAGGTCCTAGCTTAGAAAGCGGAATACCGGCTTCTACTGCATCCGGACAACCATCTCCATCACTATCCCTGTCGATATAATTAGGAACACCATCCCCATCTGCATCAGAATTACAACCAGTTTTAGTACGGTGCAGAGAAGGATTATAATTTTTATATTGAATGGTGAACTCTATCAATCTTGCATTGTTAGTAACATTAACATTGTCAATCCCTATAATTCTGTAAGAATGGTATCGGGTACTTACCTGCAGTGTGTTGGTGAATGTAAAAGTTGTATTAATAGTATTCATTGCCTGACCTGCGGTTGCAGAAAGATCTGTCCATGCATTGGTATTAAGGTCTAGACCTTGCAGTTTCCATTTTCCTGCACCAAAAGCTACACCACCTACATTCAGTTTTACATTATCGATAAGTGCTGCGTCAATGACCGGCAGATCAAAGGTGATCAGTGCCTTATTCTGAATACTAACCGCAGGCGTTACTGCGCCATAATTTGTTGTCGCCGTATTATTATCATAAGTATTAGAAAGCGGATTAGCAGTTGCCCAAGTAAAATCTGAAGTAACACCTGTTGTAATATCCATAGCCTGTGTTTCGGTATAGAAACAAGACGGCGATTCTACTGCATCAGGAATACCGTCATCATCAGAATCGATATCCATTAAAAATTTATTATCACAAGTACTTACGTCTGCCGCTGTAGCAACAAACTGATAGGTATACACATATTTATAAGCATCAGGGTTAGAAGCAGATTGTAAGGCATCTGCAAAACCATTGCTTCCATAAGGACCGGGAACCATGGCATTAGGAACATTAGCCGTAGTTGAAGTTACAGCTCCTCCGCTACCGTTTTTAACCGTACCCGGAATAGACGCCTCGGTAAAATGGTTGTAAAGAATAGCTTCTTTGGTATCTGGACAGCCATCGCCATCGCTATCTAAATCTAAACGATTAGGAACACCATCATTGTCGGTATCAACATCGGTACAATTAGAAACAATATTTAATGGTTCTATCTCTACAAAAGCTGTTGCCCCAACTCCCCCTTTGATAGTGATAATGATTTGGTCAATACCGTTGACAAAATTGGCTTGTGGAACGGTAAACTCTACAGCACCCCATGATTTCTGTAAAGTATTAATGTAGGAAGATGTATAATAAACCTCGCCTGGATTAAACGGCGAACCTGTGAGTTCTGCTAACGGTCTCATCCAATTCACATCGGATGACGCAACTGGATATCCTTTTGTAGTCCAACGGCTTACCCAGCTTGGATCACTTGTGCTAGAAAACATTCTTCCGTCTAAAGGTCCCGCAATAGTTCCATCATCTAGTTTTACTGATACAGTAAAATTATCTCCAGTATCCACCGACCAGAAAAGCGCATTGAAATTTTGGAATGAATAAGGATAATCTATAACAACTTGTTGTTCTGATTCCCAATAACTGAATTCGTTGTAATCTCTAACCGTACCATTAACTCCAGTTATTGTAGGATCTCCCAAAGATGACACTGGTGGACAATTCTGTTCCACAGTATCCAGAACTCCGTCATTATCATCGTCAATATCTATAATATCCGGTATGGTGTCACCATCGCTGTCCAGACAAGCACTACGTGCAGCATTAACAGCAAAAAAAGGATAGGTAGAATTGTAATTAATTGTTCCCGGAGTGGTAGTACTTTCAAACTGATTCAATAAACCATTAGTATTCGTATCTGTTCCGGTATTATAAGTCGTTATATTGTTGCTGGTAAATACGGTATTTCCCGCTTCTACAGAATCGCTGCATCCATCTCCGTCGCTATCCAGATCTCTGTGATTTGGTACGCCGTCACTATCAGGATCGTTAGTACACGTTGGTTTTGGATGGGCAGAAGGATTGTAATCGGAAGAAGCCGTTAAGCCCACTTCTGTGATAACCGCTGCAGAGACAGTACCCGCTAAACCTTGCAACCTATATTTGGTATAGGTTGCCTGCGAAGCACCCGGAATAGCAAAACTCTGAACATTAGCTACGGCTGCTGCGGGCGTAAAGGTTTGCAAGGTTGTCCAGGAAGTGCCGTTCCATCCTTCTAGGCTTACCGAGCTGGCAGTGGTGCCAAGTGCATTGGCATTGGCTGTACTGTAACGGATGTATAAAGCACTTGCCTTTAAAGGGGATGGCGGTGTAATCTCGAAGACTGTTAAATTAACTTTGGTAGAAGAAGCAGTAAAAGTAAATGTTGTAGCAATATTATTATCATAAACATTCGCAATTGTACCTGTGGTTGCAATTTGTGTTGTCACAGATTGCGGAACAGAAACTTCAGTCGCTGTATAAAAACAAGCCGGGCTTTCTACCGCATCCAATACACCGTCGTTATCATCATCAATATCATTAATATCCAATATACCGTCTCCGTCTGTATCGGCGCAAGCCGCATAATTAGATCCTATTGCATATGGGTTATAGGTAGAAGGATAGTTAGGGATTCCATTTTGGTCAGGGTCTACACTGTCATTAAGACCATCGTTATTGGTATCCGTAGCTGCAGGGTTTAGTTGACTGCCAGCTAATTTTGTAGGATCAATACCATAGCTAGTGCCGTTATTGTTGTTTGCGGAAGGTGGCGTAAAAATATCTGTCGAAGGACTTACCCCTGATTCTGCGAGATCTGAGCAACCGTCGTTATCACTATCGAGATCCAGACGGTTTGGAATGCCATCGTTGTCGGTATCTAGATCCCGATATGCGGGAATTCCCTTTAAGGAAATTCCGGATAAAACTGCAGCAGATAAAACTTGGTTTACTCTGATAGAATAAACATCCACACTTGCTGGTGGTTGAATGGTCACACAGTAGTTAGGTCCATATGCAGGAGTTGTAGTTAAGCTTTGGCTATACAGGAAATTACCATTAATATCATAAGCATCATACACAGTAATTTCATTACTACCTGCACAATCAGAGGTAAGCGTCAAATAATTTAAAGGTACATTTATATTTGTATTGTAAGGATTTACAAACCTAAAATAAATGTATGTGTTGAAAGTACCGTCAGATGTTCCAAAAGATATATTTCCACAGGTAGCACCCATAGGAAATCCCGTAGTAAATGTATTATTTGTGCCAACAATTAATCCAATTTTATCGGCTAACTGGTTACTTAAGGTAAATGCAGAGGTATAGCCCATTCTTTCAATAAATTTATTCTCACAAGAAGTATTTAAGAATGTATTTACATTTCCTTCTACAACATCCAAAACCCCATCATTATCATCATCAACATCGATAACATCTCTAATACCATCTCCGTCTGTATCTATACAAGCATTAATTAAAGAACTTGTTGCATAGATACTGTATGTTGAAGTATAATTAACAATTCCGTTGTCAGCTACTGTCTCCAGAGAATTAAGTAAGCCATTGGCTCCTACATTTCCGGTAAACTGATAGTTGGCAGAGGTGTTGGTTGTAGCTCCAGATTCTAAAGCATCATTACAGCCGTCTCCGTCAGTGTCCAAATCAAATTGTGGCAACATTCCGTCGCCGTCTATATTAGCATCGGTGCAAGTAGCTTTTGCAAACATAGAAGCGACGTAAGCAGTCGTATTAAAATCGAAATAAAATTCGGTAGCAATACCTGCCAATATGTTATTAGCTGCTGTTCCGCGGATTCGATAGTATTTATATTTACCAGCGTTTATTCCTACTGAAAATTTATTAAAATTGGTAAGTGCTACGGCTCCGTTTGCCGTTGTGCCTGTAGCGGTATTAGCAGGATTATTTGCTGCACTAAACAACGGAGTCCATGTAACAGCATCATTAGATGCCTCAAACATAAGGTTTCCGCCTGATATTTGAGTTGTGCTTGATTTTTTAATATAAAAAGCATCTAATTGTACAGGCAACGTAAAAGTCATTGTAAATAATGCTTGATTATTTTGCGTTTGCGCAGGAGTAGTTACAAATTGTACAGCACTTACTGTATTGTTATTATCCCCTAAAGCAGTGAAATTACCAAGCCCTGAAACCGTTGTAAGGTCAGAAGCAATGCTTACTCCAACAGCAGGTTTTGCCAAAGTATTCCATTCATTTACCGTATAATAGCATGAAGGGCTTTCAACAGCATCAGGAACACCGTCATTATCATCATCAATATCGATGGAATTGATAACACCGTCTCCATCAAAATCGTCATTCGGTCCCGTTTGGGCAGAAAGCAGATTGAGGGAACTGACAGAAAGAAGTAAAATTGGGCAGACTAAAAACCGCCAGAGAGTCGTTTTTTTTATCATAGGTTTGTATTTTATAATATTAATTTTTCATTAAAAAAAACACACAAATTATGTTAATATAATATATAATTAATAACAAAATTCATTACGTTAAATGAAAATATTTATATGCAAAAATATATAATTTTTAATTAAAAATATACCACACATCAAATAAACACAAAAATTATAACCTTTTTAAAAATATACCACATTTTAAATACCGTATACCAACTTGTGCGTTTTTAACCAAAAAAGGAAAATAAAATAAAAATATTCATGTAAGATTTTATTATATAAAGCAAGTATTCATCGGTATTTTACTATAACAACAATTGCATAAAACGATAGCCATCGGATGGATATTTCTGTAATGATGATTAAAAAAATGATCAATTATTTGTTTTTTATTTATAATTTTTATTAGATTTGAGAAACACAAAAACACAAATTTTCCATATTAAATATTCTATTATTGTCCGAATACCTGTAAAACTACATTCAGTACAACAGGATACTATCGACTTTTCATTATAAAAAACACTTTAAAACAATACATGATGTCTAAAAATCAAATCAGTGTAGAAATTCCTCAGGATATTGTCACACAAGTAAACTCAAAGTTCCAGGAAATTAAAGATCTTCTTGCTCCTTATATGGGAACCATGACGGTAGAAGAACGAAAAACACTTCCGAAAATGAGCGATAAAAGCGTTGCTTTTGTCAACAAGGTTGTAGAGTACACCGAAGCCAATCCTAAATTTGTTCCTCCAATGATGGATGCCCAAGAGTGTAAAAAAGATTATATCGCCAACCAAACCTTATTACCACTGCACGCCGTATCACAGCAAGTAGGCGAAATGATGAAAGACACCATCATGCTTACCGGGCATGAAGCTTATGTGCAGGCTCTTTATTATTACGGCAGTGTAAAATTGGCAGCCAGAGCCGGAGATGCAGAAGCAAAAACTATTGCAGAAGATCTAAGTAAGCGTTTTCCGAGAGGGAAAGTTTCTGCAGAAAACAAACCAAACGGAGCATAAGTCTAGTATCTCTGTGCTTAAAGCTTCGATTTTTGAGTATTGAACTAAAATAATGGTGCTAAATGCTCAACTGTTTGACTTCTGAACTTAAATAGTTAAGTGTTTAGCTCAAAACTTTGAGTAAAAAGGTCGGATATTGATGTGTAAAGCTCAGATATCCGATCTTTAAGTTTAAATCACTACGATTATGTTTAAAAATCTTTTTACAACGCAAAGATTTTAATTTTCAAGTGCATTATTTTAAGGAGCAAAGAATGGCGACAATGTCGCTGATGAAGCTTGAATAAAGCGAACGCTTTATAAAATCAATGTATTGATTCATTTTAGCTTCTTAAAAATATGTTTTGCGCAAATCAAGCTTTGCGTTAAATAAACTGGAATCTCACAATGGGAAACGGGTTATTTTATAGAAACTTATTTAACTCACCCATTGTGCATTTTGAGTCTTTGTCTTTAGAAAATAAGTGAAACGGTTTCGTTTAACTTTATTTCAGTTTTTTATTAAGCTCTTTGTATATCCTTGCTTTTTTTATCCTCCAAGACAGACAAATTTTTTTCAATACATGCTTTCTTTAATATAAACAAAGGCATTTGATTTCGTCGAATCTTTGATTTCATTTAGAAAAGAAATACAATCGTGTAAATATCAATTACCTAAAAGTATTTACAAAATATATCTCATGTTTGGAATAAGAAATTGAGCAAATCTTTTTATCACGCAAAGATTTTAATTTTTAAGCTTATTATTTTAAGGAGCAAAGAATGGCGACAATGTCGCTGATGAAGCTTGAATAAAGCGAGCACTTCACAAAAATTAATTTTATTGATTCATCTTAGTTACTTAAAAATAAGCTTTGCGAAAATCAAGCTTTGTGTTATATATATAAAAGCTTGATAATAATGAATTATATTTATTGCTTTATCCAAATTCAGGTTATTTATATTAAAAAAATACCACCTCAGCCTAGTTACTGAGGTGGTATTATATTACACGGTTTTAAATTAGGGTTTCCAAAAGCTCCATACTGTGCCGTTGAAAACAGCAAGTTGCTTGGCAGTGGTATCGTAAACCATCATTCCCGGTGCAGGATTAATAATATTAAGATGCGGACTCGCTACCTTAGGAAGGATCATTGCTTTGTCCGCATCTTCCAAAACTAAAATTCCTGTATCCGAAGTTTGGGTAGTTCCTATCCTAACTTCAGCATTCGTATCTTCTGTATGAGAATTTTGGATCAACACTCCATCCACCAATGTGATAGGATCTACCGTAGTTCCTGTTGCGTCTACAGAAAGATCTTTCCACCCTGATGCATATTTCGTCTTCACTTTATGATCTGAAAGATCGTAAACCACGGTTCCGTCTACTGCTCCTGCAACAGCTCCTGTACTTGTTACCCAGGGAAGTACCATTCCTCGGTTTTCATTTCCAAATTCTAAAGAAACCGAAGTATTTACAGTAGCTTCTTTTCCTATTGCCACCTGAGCAGGGATCAGCAGAGTACCCATGAAGAGTACTGCTGCTGCTGTTATATTGTTTTGTGTTATCATTTTTTTAAGTATTTAATTACTTATTTATTTAAGGACAAGTCTGAGTATTAAAACACTTCCAGCCGGTTGCTGTTCCATCGGTATTGATATACAAACAGTCTGAACTGATATTGTACACCATCATCCCTTCTCTCAGATTAGCTGCAGGAATAGCATTAATCTGCGTAATGGTCAATCTGTTGGGTACAAATCCTTTCGTTTTAGATTCCAAAGCAGTCCATGCTCCTTTTCTTACCATTGGCCAGTTATCATTATCTGATCCTGCTCTTTTCAATGATGTGATCCCTTGCTTGGTGTCTAAAACGGTTCCCGAAGTTATAGCCGGTTTATAACATGCTACACTACAATTAGCAATAAGAGCATTAATAGCATTAGCATAGGTATAAGCTCCAAGATAAGTTGCAGCAGGGGTATCATTAGATTCTATACCAGTATAGAAGCCGTTACGACCATAATTGGAAGGAGTATTGTTACCTGCTATCGCTTCTGCTGACGGTGTTGCGGAAGGATTATTCAATATTCCGGAACTGTAAGTTCCACCATTGGCAGTAATATAATCGATCACTCCTGCTTCTTTAGCATCTGAACAGCCGTCATTATCACTATCATTGTCTAAATGATTAGGAATGCCGTCTCCATCAGGATCACAATTATTAGACTGAATAGTCACGTAAAACGTAACTGCTCCCGTATTTACTAAACCTGCAATTGAAAAGTCTAAACTCTTTACGGTACGATTTCCGAAACCTTTCAACGTTAAACTTGAATTAATAGCACCTGCTGTTGTTTGGTTATAAGTTGTAATACCATTTTTGGTTAAGTTCACTTGGTCTATAATATTACTAAATTCAACATCTCTTGCTGTACCTAATGAAGCATCAGCACCCGGGTTAACAGCGTAAGTATACGTAATATTTGTTCCGGCGACTGCTGATGTTCCAAAACCTATTATTATCTTGTCTGCCGGAACCGGAGAAGAGAAAGTTATCTTCCACGTACCACTAGACTGAGTACCCGTTCTCGTGATAAAACTACAAGCAGCCGGATTAACATATGGATATTGATTATCAGTTACCGCACTACCTGCACAACTCGTTAAAGGAGACTCTGTAAATCCAGCTGACGCAACAGAACTCTGAATTGTTGTAGTAGTGCCATCAATGATATCTCCAGGAACTGAATACTGTCTGAAAGGACATGCTTCTACACGATCCAAAACCCCATCATTATCATCATCTATATCTACGAAATCCGGCACATCATCACTATCTGCATTGGCACAATTTGAAACTGCAGCATCTAACGCCATGTCATATGTTGAAACATATTTTGCAACACCATTCTCTGCTGTTTCCAATACATTATAATAACCATTTGCCCCATAATCAGCCGAAGCTCCGCTACCTGCAATTGCATTAATAACTCCATTTGGATCAAGCACGTTAGTTAACAAGCTTCCTTTTGACATTACTCCTCCATTATTATTAACATATTTATAAACACCTGCTTCTACAGAATCAGGACAACCGTCGTTGTCACTATCCAAATCCAAGTAATTCGGAACACCATCACCATCAGTATCACATGCAGCCGTTCCTGCTCCAACTACAGCAACACGATCTATCACAAAGTCATCAGCTGCTCCACCTGAAATAGATGGATAAAACAATAAATAATAATTACCTGACAATGCAGGAGTAAAGCTTCCTGTAATTGTCTTATAACTAGGTGTAGCAGAAACAGCTGGAAGTGTTGTTAACACATCAGAAGTTATTATTTTCTCTGGTCTTTGTGTATCAGCATTGTACAACATTACAATGTACTTATTGGCAGAGCCGGAAGCTCGGTTTCCTAAATCAAAAGAATAGTTGTAAGCGGCTCCAGCAACCAATGCGTTTGGCAACCTAGAAACCACTGGTCTTTGAGGATCATTCTCTTGTAAAACATACTGAACACCAGTAGCTGTATTTACTCCACCATACATATCAAAGAGGCCACCAGTAAGTGGAGAGTTCACCTGATTGCCTCCACCAATACCATAATTGTAGACGTTTCCTGTATTAGAAATCGTAATGACTGTTGGAGTAAAAGGCTCAGCGATAGGAAGAGGAACAGAAGCTAATCCCATATACCAATTTGGTATACTAGCTGCAGCTATTGAAAATCCGCCATTCCCCGTCATACTAGCAAAAAGATTCGGGCACTCCACAACATCTAATACACCATCATTATCGTCGTCAATATCAATGATATCACCCACACCATCACCATCGGTATCTAAACAAGCATTCAAACTACTATTGTTCGCGTACTGATAAGTATAAGTTCCATTATAATTACCACTATCAACCGGTGTTTCAATGTCGTTAAATAATCCGTTGACACCATATTGAGCTGGTGATCCGTTTCCTACATAAGCATTAGGTGTTCCTGAAGGAATACCGCCTGTATAAATAGAACCTCCACTTGCAGACATCGATCCTGATGCACCCGGATTAGAAGAAACCCCTGCTTCTTTAGCATCCGGACAACCGTCACCATCAGAATCCAAATCTAAATGATTTACTATTCCGTCTCCATCGGTATCTGCAACACATGTTGCCTTAGGGTATTGAGATGCTACATAAGATGCATTATTGAAATCAAAATAGACTTCCGAAGCATTGGCAGCCACTATATTTGAAGCCGCAACTCCTGTAATTCTGATATATTTATAAGCTGTTGCCGTATTTAATGTTACCGGATATTTGATAGAAGTCGTCACACTTACCCCTCCATTTGCAGTAACATTGGTTGTAGCCCCTGTTGCAATTGCCGCAGAAAGATCTACCCAATCTGAGCCATTATTAGTATTAGACCCCTGAATTTTAGTGGTATTTCCAAACTGTGGCACTGTATTGAACTGAAGATATAGTGCATCTAATTTTACAGGATGAGCAAAATTAAAGAGGTAAACGTTCGCATTTTGAATCGGTTGTGTTGGAACAGCTGAAAAAGTAACCGCGGATACATTATTCACCCCATCAATCAATTGACTGAAGTTACCCGTCGTATTCGTTAATCCTGAAGAAATCGTAACCCCGTAGAAAGGCTTTACTGTTGTATTCCATTCGTTTGCAGTATAGAAGCAAGCCGGACTTTCTACTGCATCTACCACACCGTCATTATCATCATCAATATCTACAAGATCACCAATACCGTCACCATCTGTATCAATACAAAGATTATACGCTGTACTCACTGCAAATGGATAAGTATAAGAACCATTATAAACACCGCTGTCTGCAGTGGTTTCAACACCATTAAAGAAACCGTTCGCACCATACTGAGAAGGTGTACCGTTTCCGACATATGCATTCACTGTCCCTGAAGGAATACCCCCAGTATAAATAGAGCCACCACTTGCAGACATCGATCCTGATGCCCCTGCATTAGCAGAAACCCCTGCTTCTCTTGCATCTGAACAACCATCACCATCACTATCTAAATCTAAACGATTCGGAATACCATCACCATCAGTATCTATATCAACACAGCCACCATCTTTAAAGTAAAATTCTGTAGCCCAACCGGTACCTACCGTTCCTGAAATACCAAAATATCTATAGTATTTATAAGCGGTTACGTTGGAAGGAAAATTCGCTACGTTTGAATTATTAGCCTGGGTACTTTGTCCATTTTGAGTATTAGAGTACGTCAGAGTTCCTGTAAGATCCGTCCAAACGGAAGCATCATTACTCCCTTGTACTTTATAGGTACTTGTAGTAGAGAACAATGTCTGGTTTACATAATGCCCCACTTCCCATGAAGAAAGTATTCTCGCATATGGAAATTCTACCCTAAACCATTCTGCATTACTTAATGTTCCGTTAGGATTCCATATAACATAAACATTAGAATCTACATTATCAACAAGATTAGCCAAAGTATTGCCATTAAAGTTATAATTAATCGCAGCAGGCTTAGTTACTATCACACCTGTTTTACTACCATTAGGACAATTTTGCTCTGAAGTATCAAGAACACCATCATTATCGTCATCAATATCTATTAAATCACCTACGCCATCACCGTCCGTATCTAAACAAACATTTAAGGCACTATTGTTAACGTACTGATAAGTATAAACACCATTATAGACACCATTATCTACAGCAGTTTCAATTCCGTTGAAAAATCCATTGGTTCCATATTGAGAAGATGTTCCGTTACCTACATAAGCATTGGCTGTTCCTGATGGAATACCACCTGTATAAATAGAACCGCCACTTGTTGACATAGATCCTGAAGCCCCGGTATTGCTGGAAACACCAGCTTCTCTTGCGTCCGGACAACCATCACCGTCACTGTCTAAATCCTGATGGTTTGGAATACCATCGCCATCAGTATCTACTGTACAATTAGCTGGTTTAGGATTAGCAGAAGGAATAAAAGTCGCAGGATTAATAGTTCCAACAACCTCATAGTTTGTAAAAGTAGGCTGTGTGGTACCTACTGTTGATACACGAATTCTGTAATAACGATAAAGATTTGCGGTGTTTAAAGTTACCGGCCAAACCTTTGTTGTTCCCGCACTTGTAGCAACAGGAGCTGATACGGCAGCATAACTTACATCATCATTTGAGCCTTCCAAAACAGCAAACGAACCTGCTCCCCAATTTGCAGTACCAGTGTAAACAGCCATCTGCGTAAGACTGATTGCTGTAGGATACTGCACTTTATAAATTACAACCGAAGTACTACCAAGCTGATTAGCCGGTACAATATGATTAGAGGTTGCTATAGAAGCTGTTACATTATCCCACATTGATGGTATATCTGTACCCGGAAGCACCGCTAATGAATTTACCGTAGAGCCTATAATTCCTGTAGAAACTTTTATCGGAATAACTGCTTCAGCTGAAGTATAAAAACAAGCTGGACTCTCCACAGCATCTAATACTCCGTCGTTATCATCATCTATATCAAGCGTATCATTTACACCATCTCCATCTATATCGCTACAAGGAGGAAGCACAAATTCAAAGATATTGTTTGAATAGTTACACTCAGGATAACTTCCGGCAAAATCTGCCGCATCCACCAATACTGTCATATCAGGATTGGTATTTACAGCAATATACAATGTGCTTGTAGGAATAGAAGTTGCAGGTATCCCAAATTGTAAATTCTGTGTGATAGAACCACCGATTGGAATATTCTGGGTAGTTTTCGTTTGATAAATCAGACTGGCTGTAGCTTGGGTTCTCGGATCTTTATCATATACATAAACATATATATTATTTACCATTGCAGCGCTACCTGTATTGTTAATTTGATATGCTATCTGAATATTAGAACAGCTAATACTTCCATCGGAGTTAAGATTTGTTATACTTGCATTGGAAACAGAAATATCAGGAGAAGCAATCTGACCTTGAGGTGTTAGAAGACTCTCTTCATTTATTTGTACATTACTGACATTCAAAGGATATTGACTTGAACCAGCAGGCAATGGCAAATTAATCTGTTGTTCCTGCGTAGGAACCGTTAAATCTTTATTGATATTTGTGTATCTGTATTCTCGTTGGTTCCAATAGTTTGGTGCATCTACCCAACGAGTACCCGGACCGGCTTCGTATATATCTAAAAATCCGAGCCCAGTCTGATCTCCTGTTGCCACATGTTCTGATACAATGGCAATTTCGGCTTCACCATCATTATCGATATCTGCTATTATTGGGCATTCCGCCCAAGTACCAGAACCAGAAACAAAAGAATTTAATACAACAGGCGTAGTAGCCGTATTTCCATTAAATACTCTTAAGGTAGATTGGTCTCTATATACAATTTCCTTTACACCGTCTCCGTTGAAATCAAACGCGGATATCGCTGTGGTTCCAGAGCCATCAGTGGTTGCCAAGGTCCATAAATTACTTGGGTACTGCAAGTTGATACAGTAAATAGTGGTTCCGCTTAAAAATACAGCTTCTGGTAGATTTTTAACTTTTCCATCATTAGCAATATCATTGTACACATCAGTGATAACAGGCATACCTTTATATCCGGCAGCTATTGTACGGCTATCTACAATAATATTATTTGTAGGATCCCAAATATAGATTTTACTTAAAGATTGTGAATTAAAAACAATATCCAAATCACCATCCAAATCCATATCTGCTACCGCTGAGGCACCTTGCTCATTTGCTGCAACAGCTGGATCAAGGTTGTGTAAGTTTCTTAATTCCACCAAAGTTCCATTCGTAAAATCTACTGAATAAACAGCAGATCCTGCTACCAGCTCTTTACCCGGAACATTTTTAATAATATCAATAACCACTATATCGCGTTCCCAAGTATTTGTCGTATTACCGTTCGGAAGACTCGCATTACCAGCGACCACTCTGGTAAGGGCTGTAAATGTTGAATTAAATGTAAAAACTGAATTTCCAACAATAACTTCAGGAATACCATCTTCATTAATATCATGAATTCTTGGCGAACCAGCCCCAGAACCTAATCCACTTACAAGATTAGATTTTAATTTATAATTGGTTTGATAGTGTCCCCCTGTATAATTAAACACATAGATATACTGATCACCACCATAAATAATAATCTCAGCTTTACCATCTTTATCAATATCTGCAATAGCAGCCTGTGATGTTCCATAACCAGGAAAAGTATACATCGTGGGTACAATAATATCCTTTGTATCATCTGTAAAATCTGAGCCATCGCCTCTATAAATCCTATAAGAATCATTACTTGCGCTTGCCACTATAATTTCGGGCATTCCATCACCATCCAAATCTCCTACTGTTGGGCTGGTAGAGTTTGCATTTACTTGATTACTGGATTTGGACCTTACAATCGAAAAATTTGAAATCCCAGGAGCAGTTGCTATACAGGTAGGAGTAATAAGGCCGCACTCAGAATCAAAACCATCAACATATCCATCCGCATCATTATCAATACCATCGTTACAGATTTCTGCTAAAAGTGGTGACATTAAATTATTGACCGCATTAGGGAAATAAGTAGAAAGATAATCCACTTTACCATCATTATTTGCGTCTACTGCATCTACAAGCCCATCATTGTTGGCATCTACATCCGGGAACTGAAAGTTTACGGTATTAGAAACCGTCGCTCCTGCTTCCCACGCATCACTTGCTCCATCTCCATCGCTATCCAAATCAAATTGTGGGAGCACACCATCGCCATCTATATTGGCATCAGTACAAGTGGATTTTGCAAACATCGAAGCAACATAAGCGGTGGTATTAAAATCAAAATAAAATTCGGTAGCAATACCTGCCAATATATTATTAGCTGCAGTTCCTCGGATTCGATAGTATTTATATCGACCAGCGTTTATTCCTACTGCAAATTTATTGGAGTTGGTAAGCGACACACTTCCATTTACAGTAATATTAGTAGCATTAGCAGGATTATTGGCAGCGCTAAACAACGGAGTCCAATTTGTCCCGTCATTAGATGCCTCAAACATAAGGTTTCCGCCGGATATTTGAGTTGCGCTAGATTTTTTGATATAAAAAGCATCTAATTGTACCGGCAGCGTGAATGTCATTGTAAACAACGCTTGGTTGTTTTGCGTTTGTGTAGGTGTAGTTACAAATTGTACAGCATTTACAGTATTGTTATTATCACCTAAAGCAGAAAAATTACCTATTCCTGAAACAGTTGCAAGGTCAGAAGTAATACTTACACCAACAGCAGGTTTTACCATGGTATTCCATTCACTTGCAGTGTAATAACAGGAAGGGCTTTCCACCGCATCGGGAACACCATCATTATCGTCATCAATATCTATGGAATTAATAATTCCATCTCCATCAAAATCGTCATTTGGCCCTGTTTGGGCAGAGAGTACATTGAGCGAAGTGATAGAAAAGAGTAAAACTTGGCACATTAAAAAGCGCCAGAGAGTCGAGTTTTTTATCATGATTAATAATTATTAGTAAAATAGCTTTCATAAAGTAAATTGTGTAAAAAATTCACTTCATTATTCAGAACGTTAAGTTAAGCAAATCCTTAAATATAAAACCAATAATTTCAAAAAAATTGTATATTAATTAGTTTTAACACAAAAATATTATAAAAATAATGCTTTATATCACATTTATTTTAAATTAATTTAGTTTTAAATATTAAATAAAATAAACACTTATGGTTAATTTATTCATTTATTCGAAATGAATCATAGGAAAAAGTCTCCACCTAAGAAGTTGTCAAAAGTTGAATTATATGTAGATATTACTCCACAAAAAAAGTAGTATAGATAATCTACACTACTTATTCAATACTTATATAGTTGTATTAATAGCTTTTAAAATATCGGGATATTTTTTCCTAATTATACAATATCATATCTGCTTAAAAAAACAAATAAGCTAATTTCTACTCATCAGAATTTTCAATGAGTTTAACGTCTTTCTCATGCAATCGTATCGCAAGCCAATTTTTGAATTGTGCTCTATCTTCTAACTTACCAGAATAAATAAGCACAAACCTAAGTTTTGCGCTATCCGTTTTGGGATACTCTTCAATTTTACCATAGGAAACGTTATAAACAGAGGGATAAATGGCTCTAATTTCTTGCACCAATGTAGAGTCAGAAATTTTATATCCGTCTAATTCTTGTCTTAACTTAGATATGGCAATATCTTTTGACGAAAGAGTAATATTATTTTTATTAATCTCATTAAGAATTTCAGATTTCACATCACTCGTGCTTTGTCTTACATTAAATTTAGTATCTGAAAGCCCATTGCTAATAAGCATTTTATTATAAGATGCAATTTCTGTTGCATTGAATTTTTTATTTAAAAAAGCAACGTCTATCGATTTAGGACTTGTGTTGTAATTAATTTTTTTATAAATGATGGTGTATCCTTTATTATCAAATTCTTTCTGAATAAACTGTTCTGCGGTTCTTATAAATTGTTTTTCATTAAAAAGGTTATACGCCAAGTAAAAACTTGGAACGATCATTATTACAATCAATGAAGTAATCCCGTAGCGGATTCTTTTTTCATATTTATTATCAATAATAACAGAAGGATATTTAAGATATTTTACCACGAAAAAAGTGGCGATACAAATGAAGAAACAGTTGATAATATAAAGATAAAATGCACCAAAAAAATAAGAAAAATTGGAAGTAGCCAATCCAAAACCCGCAGTACACAATGGCGGCATCAAAGCTGTGGCAATTGCCACTCCGGGAATCGGGTTTCCTTTTTCCACCCTTGTAATGGCAATAATACCCACCAGGCCACCAAAAAAAGCAATCAGAACGTCATAGATATTCGGAGAAGTTCTCGCCAATAATTCTGACTGCACATCTTTGAACGGACTAATGTAGAAGTACAATGAAGAAACCGTAAGACTTACTATGGTAGCAATCAGAAGGTTTTTGATTGATTTTTTCAACAAGGGGAAATTATAAGTACCCAATGCAAACCCAGCTCCTACAATCGGTCCCATTAATGGGGAGATAAGCATTGCACCAATAATTACCGCTGTAGAATTTACATTCAAACCAACTGATGCAATAATAATAGCACAAGCGAGAATCCAAAGGTTAGAACCTCTAAATGAGATATTAGAAATCACATTTTCAAGAACTTTTTCTTTTTTCTCTTCACCGTTATGAAGATTAATAAAGTTAAATAGACTTTCAAACATTTTTGTTTTTTTTAATTCCTAAAAATAGGGTTTTCAATAATATCTATGAGTAAAAATATTTATTTGATTTTCAAATTAATATTTTTTTATATCACTGTAAAATAGTCCATGTTATTGATTAAAGCTTATAAATGGTGGGAAATTATCTTTTCCTAATCTGTTTGTTTCCGAAAATATTCAAAAAATCTTTTATGAGATTACAAAATTTTATCAAGATTGGTTTTTCAAAAAGAAAATTAATTCGTTTGAGTTTATTAGAAAAGCAATAATGCGTTTTGTGAAAAATACAATTCTTAGCTCATATTTTGTTAATGTCATAACCGCGTTTTTTTTAAAAAAAACTTTCTATTTGTAACAATTAGAATTAATTAGCAACCAATTATCATATATAAAATCAGTTTTTTTTAATTTAAATCAACAAAAAAACATTTTTTTAATTTGAATTAAGAAAAAATACTATATTTACAACAATTATAAACACTGAAAGATGAAAACAAAAACTACTTTACACAAATTCGTTGAGCCATTCTAGGTTCTAGCTTTTTTAGCAGATTACAATGCAATTATTATATTATTTATTTTTTATATAAATAATGTAAACAGCTCCGCTGGTGATAAACCGTAAAACTAAATAATTATAATAGTTATAGAACCATTGTTTCTGTAATTATTGAATAATTATTCCTCCTACTTAAAAAACACAACACAAATGAAAAAATGTTACAAATTCATTTTTAATAAGTTCTTCTTATTACTATTTGTTTCCTTCAACTATCTTTCAGCTCAGAACATGGGCTCATTAGATGATTTTGATGGAGACGGCATTGTCAATTCAATAGATCTGGATGATGATAATGATGGGATACTCGATTCAGTAGAAGCACCTACCAATGCAATCAACACAGTAATTAATCCGACGTTTGACACCAATACAGCCGGATGGAATTTATCTTCGGCATGGTCACGATATAGCAATGCATTGGCAGGGCGCCAAAATACCGTATCCACTGTAGCAAGTACTTCTCAATCAAATGTTGTATTGAAGAATACATGCACAAATTATGCAATTTATCAGTTAAAAATAAGAACTGATAATTACATTGCGAGTAGTGGAGCTATAGTTACTGAATCGATGTCGTTTGGTGCTTATTTGGGAGGTGTGAGATTATTTGGAGTGACTAACCCTTCCAACTCAACCAGTCCCACTATCACAAGAGACCCAGCTGCCAATGGAATCATCACTGAGTTTCGGGTGGATGGGGTTCTTATTAATGCTTCGGCACCAAAATCAATAAGTTTATTAGCCTATCACAACATACAGATATCGTTTAATCCTGCTGCTCTTCCTGCAACAGGAAATATAGAGTTCAGATATACATCTACCGGTGATGATGTACTTATAGATGATGTTTATTATTATATTAACTCATGTTTAGACACAGATAACGATGGCATTCCAAATCAATTTGACCTGGATAGCGATGGTGATGGTTGCCCGGATGCACTGGAAGCAGGAACTCTTGCGTATGCTACAATAAATGGTGGTACTTATTCTTCCGGTACTTTGGTTAATTCAGGAGGCAGTACAACAATTCACCCCTTTGCAATTGTAGGAAACAAAACCATTCCTGCAAATTATGGAGCCAATGGATTTTATAACAATATAGAATCTAATGATACCTCAACTGCAGCATATAACTCAAGCTATACATATGATAATGCCATTAATAATTTGAAAACTGATGCATGTAAAGATACAGATAGAGACACCATTCTAGATGTTTTTGATATTGATGATGATAATGATGGTGTTTTGGATAAAATAGAATGCCCTGCAGGATTTGCAAATTTAGTAAACGGTGGAGGTTTTACAACAGACCCACCTACACCCAATTGGTATTTTGCAAACAGTACTTCTAACTATGATACACCATTTGTAGGATTTCCTTTTGGCTATGGCACCACTCAAACAAACTCTCCGATTACAGGTGGTCTTTTTGATCAGGTAGATGGCAATAATACCAATACATCTGGTTATAATGCTTTAATAGAGGTAAATGGTACAACCGATGCTTTAGTAACTACTCTTAATCAATCTCTTATTGCAGGAGCGACCTACCAATTTTCATACGATGCAGGATTAAGAGGTGGTGGTGGAGCTGCTGGACAAAACTGCACATTGCAACTATATAACGCAGATACTAATACGGTACAGTCTGTTTTATCTTCTATACCGTTGACTAGTCTTCCAACTTACCCCAATTATCAAACTATTACAGGTTCATTTACTGTTCCTGTAAGTGGTAATTATTATTTATTATTTATGAATGCTGGGAATGGTGGCGCTGGGAACGATTATATTATCGATAGAGTTGCAGCAATTGGAAGTTTAAATTCATCTCCTAGTATATGTGATCTTGACAATGACGGTATTCCTAATTATTTAGATCTGGATACTGATGGTGATGGTTGTCCGGATACCAAGGAAGCTATTCTTTATAACCATCCAACCGAGGCATCTATTCCGGGTACTGTTAAAAACGGTAGCGGTGGAGCCGTAACCTCTACTATGGCGAATGTACCTAATGCCATGGTACCGGGACCTTATGGGAGCAATGGTTTTGCAGATGCTTTGCAGTCTGCTTCCAACCCTGATGCTTATAAATATGTCTACACCTATCAGTTTGTTGCTACATCTGCGGACGTAAATACTTGTGATAATAAGTTCTTAATGGATATCGATACTGATGATGACGGTATTCCGGATGCGGTAGAATCGCCATCTTGTTTCTACACAGAAGCGCAGGCAATGGACATTACTGAAGGGGTAACTTCAGATTTTTCATGGTCAGCCACTAATCCGCTTTCTAATACTTATGATAATAATACAACCACTAATGGTGCAATATACGCTCCTACAGCGGTCAGTATTCAAAACAAGTCGCTAATCACTTTTGATTTGCCGGTCATTGACGCTTCGCTTATAGATTATGTAACATTAAATGTAGGTTCAAGTTTTGGCGCAGGAAAATGGAAACTGCAAGGATTGGATATGAATACCAATGCATGGACAGATTTATCTGCCGCCGCAGGACAACCTATTAATTCAACGATTACATTTAACAATACATTGCAGCCTGCAACAAGATACCATTCTTACAGAATTATAGGGATTGACAATGTTAATATTACCTATGGCGCACAGTTAAGAGAATTTACTATCCATTATAAGAATTATAATCCTTCTCTGAATCGTACTAAAACTGGTTGTAATTCTGATGCAGATGGGGATGGTGTCCCTAATTATATCGACAGGGATAGTGATGGAGATGGTTGTCCGGATGCTTTAGAAGCAGGGATCAGCAAATCATTATTGGTTCCCGGTGGCTTCTTCAATACCGGAGGACAGGTTATGGGAGATTATGTTACGGTAGGCGGTAATTATGGAGATAACGGGTTGGGTGATAGTGTAGAAACAGCGCCAGACAGTGGTATTGTTAATTATACTTCTACTTATGCTCAATATGCAACCAATAAAACATTAAACTTCTGTACCGATACCGATGGCGATAGTGTTCCTGATTTAATTGATCTTGATGATGATAATGATGGTGTTTTAGATACAACAGAATGTACTTATCCGGCGACACCTACCAATACAAGTACTAGTAATATATTTGCGGTTTGGAGTAATGCAACAATTGCCGCAGGGACTAATCTTGCACCAACTTATTTGACAAGTGTAGGTTCATGGACGGCAGGTAGTGGTCTTACCGCTGCTATTAGTTCGAGTGCTATCAATGTGAGTAATGTAAATGGTAGCAGCTTGGCAGATGCCTTCGGTGCGAATGAATATTTGGAACATCCATTTACTACCACAGCAGATAATTATAACTGGTTGTATTATGTAAGGTCATCGGCAAGTAATGCGACCAACTACCATTGGGCAATGCTGATTTCTGATGATAACTTTGTGACCTATACGATTCTAAACATCGATATGATAAGAACTGCTACAGGTATTCTTGTTAATGATATTAATGATTATCAACTGAAGCCATCTACAGCTTATAAAGTAAGAACGTATTTCTGGGGTGCGACAACGCTTAATTTTGATGAATTCACTATGTTTGGGTATAGCGAATGTGACACTGATAATGATGGCGCTCCGAACCGTTTAGATTTAGATAGTGATGGAGATGGATGTACTGATGCTGTAGAATCCGGAACAGTGGATCAAGCGGGAGGTAATGCTTCTTCCGGTACAGTGGTTAATGTAAGTGGTTCTACAATCGTACCGAATGCAATTGTCGGAGATAATGTTCCTGCATCTTATGGAGTCAATGGTTTCTATAACGGCATAGAAAATAATGATACTGCAGCAGCAACTTATCTTGGTACTTACACCTATGCTTCAGTAATTAATGCAGCAATAGCATCTTGTACAGTAGTATGCCATAGACCCGCTGCTTTATTGGGAGCTGTTTTAAGCACCCCACAAGGGATTACTTCATTACAAAGAGCGGGTACCGATAATGATAATTGGCCAATGGTAAGAAAAGGAGCATGGACGGCTTTAGAATCTAAAACCAAAGGATTTATACCCAACAGATTAGATACAGGGCAGATTAATAGTATTCCTGCGACTAATCTGAGAGAAGGTATGATGGTGTACAACAAAGATTTAGATTGCCTGTATATTAATACCGATGGAACACCAACCGGCTGGAAATGCTTCAAGACACAGACTTGCCCTAATTAATCTTAAAAACGTACAATTGAAATGATAACACAAAATAGCATAATAGCTTCAGCAGTAGTAGTCTTTATGGGTACGCTGCTGATTCCCGCTCAGATAGCAATAGGCAAAACCCCTACAGTTAACACATCTGTTTCATTGGAATTTGGAAATGAAAACCGAGGAATGATACTTCCCTGGGTAACTAATACAAATGCCGTTGCGGGTGCCGTATATGGAACAATGGTTTATGATCTTTCCGATCACAAAGTAAAAACAAAGTATGTATCAGGATGGAAAGACCTTTCTGTAGATGCTACAGGAACTACAGTAGATCCGTTAACAAATGTGGATGGTGTATTGATACAGGATTCTCATACAGAAAATACTGATGCAGAGGTTACCATTGGTTCAACACAGACATCAGATACCGGAATTTTAATTCTAGAAGATACAGATAAGGCAATGATATTACCCAAAGTGGCGAGTCCTCATCTCAATATCATTAATCCGGCACCAGGAATGATGGTTTATGATACCACAGCCAAACAGCTTGCTGTTTTCAATGGTAAGGTGTGGAGCTTTTGGAAACCGTAATAGAGATTTTTGTAGAATTAAAGATGAAAATGAGTTGAGGTAGTTATGCTTCAACTCATTTTTTTTTAAACCGAATGACAGAAATAGAGAAATGTTGATGAGTTTTTTGAAAAAAGCTGATGAGAAAAAGAAAAATTTAAAAAAAATCAGAAATTGATTTGCAGATAAAGAAAAAATCTGTAAATTTGCATCACTAAAAAATACAGACCCATGGTGTAACGGTAGCACTCTGGTTTTTGGTACCATCAGTTGGGGTTCGAATCCCTGTGGGTCTACATTCAAGGAGAAATGATCAAATTGATCATTTCTCTTTTTTTTTACACCATCTAACTCGTTATTAATCTGAAAGATATGGTATGCTATTGTGTTAATTCGGGCGGTTCGATAATGTTTTCCGTCAAATTCCAATTTTTCAGGAAATATCGAACCAATTATTGCCCGCTTTGTCTCAATTTCTCCTTCTTGATAGTGTTTTCCGATATTTTGAAGCGTTTCTAAGGCTTGTTCGAGCAGTTTATCTATATTGCTAATTTGAGGAACTGAACTTTTATTTAATTCTTCTTCCAATTTTGAAATCCGCTCTTTATATTCTCTTTTAATCTCCAGATATTCATCATCATCAATTATCTCACTAAGAAATTTGTTTCGAGCAAAAGATAATTTGTTATTCAAAGTATCAATTTCGTTAGATATTTTCTTCTTCTCTTTTAATGGATCATTAATGAAGCTGTGATAATTTTCAGTCAAAAGCTTTTTAAGATATTTTTTGACTGATGTATTCATTTCTAATGCCATCAGTCCATCTTCAAATACTTTATTGACGATCTCTGCTCTTTCTCTGAATCCGCAAATAGAATTACAATGATAATAATAGTATCTATTATTTCGACCTCTTGAAGCACTGGCGGTAAGTGTTTTACCACAGTTAGGACACGTTAAAAATCCACGAAGTGGAAAATTTTCCTGAACAGTGATTTTTGTGTTCGGTCTTTGAGGTCGTTTCTTTCCATCTAGAATCTCTTGTACTTTGTCAAAAAGTTCCTCACTGATCAATGGCTCATGCTGACCTTCAACAAAACAGGCTTCCTCATCTTTATGTTTTGGAACAAATACTTTACCGCAATAAATAGGGTTACGAATGGCTATATGAAAAGATGTTCTACTGACTCCTTTTCTCAAAGATTCATTAATTTTTGTTCTTATCGAATTGCTAGCATAGATACCTTTAGCCAATTCATTGAATGCCCATCTCATTTTTGTTGCTTCCGGTTCTTTGATTGCAATATACTTCTTGCCATTCTCGGTTATCTTGTTTGCATAACCAAATGGGGCTTTTCCCATAACACGCCCTTCTTTGACAGCTCTTCTCATTCCATAAAACACGTTGAGTGCTCTTCTGTCATTTTCAACCTCGGGCGCAGCCAAATAGATAGCCAACATCATTTTGTTTTCCGGGATGGAAAGATCAAGCGGTTGTTCAACGGCTTGTAAATCCACACCCAACTTTGAAAGGATGCTTATCATCTGATAGGCATCGCCAGCGTTTCTACTAAAACGATCCCATTTCGTAAACAAAATAACATTGGTTTTAGAACCCTTTTTCTTAAGTTCAACTAGAAGCTTCTTCCATTCGGGACGGTTAAAAGATTTTGCAGAATGGTCTTCATAAATAACATTTCCCACAGTTAAATTATTTTGTGAACAATAACGTCTAAGACGTTCTTCCTGATCTCTTTGGGAATAACCTTTATCCGCTTGCTCATCTGTCGAGACACGTATATATAAATCTGCTGTTTTCATAATTTTAAAATTTAATTCCGTGGATAATTGTAAGTGTGGTCAAATAATAAAATTTCGATTTTATCAGATGGATATTCCATTACGGAGTATCATTTCTGATCAGTATCGAAATACTTTTTAATGACCATTAATGTAAGGTTGTAAAGAAACTCCATTATCAATTCAGCTTCTTCCTTTGTAAGCTCTATACCTTCAGAGCGGAAATATTCAATAACTTCCTCTATTGGTATTTTTTTGATTTCTTTTGCCTTAGACATAAATGCAGAATTTCCCTAAAAATAATTCAGAGAAATTCCATTTATTCCGTGATATGTATCTCACTGCATAGTTAGGCACAGAAAGTCTTTAATTAGATAAAATTTATTTTCTAAAGGTCTAATTTGTCTTCTGATAGTATTGCACTTTTCGTTTTATCGCAGATTGAATTCATCTTAAAATCATCTAGTAATTTATCATCAACAACAGTTTCTTTGAGTTCATTCATCAGCTTTTTTACAATCATTTTCATACAATTTACTTTCTCTGTGTCAACTTTTCCTATACTGTGATGCACGCTCATATTGTAATCAGCAAAAGAAAATATATTGCTAGAAAACTGCTCAAATAAATAGTTGTACTTGTGTATGTCCTTATCGGCGTATATACATAGTTGCCAAAGCGCCTCACTGGTCATATAATTAGGTAGATAAAATGTTTTTACGTAGATAAAAGTTCTGCAAAAGGACAAGAGGAATAATGCGAAGAGATTGTCTACTCCCTGATAATTTTCTTGCTCTCCATCAATCAATTTATAAAACTGCAATGAACTTTGTAATGTACTCTTATAATGAAAATATAGGTCGCTGTGCTGTAGTTGATGAGGCATCTCCCAATGTGGCTCCGGATGATGTTGATCCGAGGAATAGACCAAATTTTTGCCTTGCATAATGAAAACAAAGAAGCTTTGATATTGATATAGATTCTTCTGAATCCAATACCGATCGTGACCGACTAATAAAAATTTGTAATCTTTTCCAAATATACTCGTCAAAGAATGAGTAATGGCTTTTATTTTTTCATTATTAACATTCAAGCCAATGAAAAGTAAATAGTAGGTTGTCACTTCTCCATAGGTTGTTTTATGAAAGAAATATATTTGTTCCAGTTCTATAAAGGTCAGGATTCTGTCAATTGCCTTATTAAGTATTTCATCTGTTTGATACTCTTCTATAGGGAATATATCCTGACCAACAGTATAAATTTTTTCATATTGCTTTTTGATAAGATGCTTCAATTCGTAGAATCTAGCTTCAATAAATGTAAATAACGAATCTTCGATGATTCTTAAGGATTCAAACATTTCTGTATTGTAAATCAGATCATCTTCGTTAATCGCTTTCTTTACTTTTGCGAAAAGTTCAGTTATAAAATATTCCCTTGGATTCTTTTTGACAAAATAGGATTGTATTTCCGGAATATAAATCAACAATTGATTTATTCTTTGGTTCAGATCGATATCACTTGTCCTGTCTCCGCTATATAGTTCCTCTAAGTATTCTAAGTCATATTGGATCAGTTCTTCGAAAGAGGTAAAAACACTGTTATATGAATCCTCAGCAATAAGTCTTTCAATTTTTACCCTAAGAATTTCGTGATCGTGGTGGAAAGTGTCTTCAAAACGGTTGAATTTCTTCTTGTTTTTTTTCCAAATCCTACCTATCAAAATTGATGATCTAGAATAATCATTTTGATAGATTATTGAAGATCTCTGGCAATGGTACTCTATGAAAGGATGACCTTTTGATAATTGATATTGCAATCTCGAATAATCAATGAAATAAACGTAAACTTGATACTGGTCTCTAAATTCTTTCACCCATTTTTTTGAGCGCAATTTGGCTACATCTGCAAATTTATTGAGCTGAACCAAAATGTGTGATTGAGTTGTTTGCTTTTCTTTCTTATAGAATACCTGACCAATGGAATAATCCTTAACAATTTGTTCTAGTGTATTTTCAATAAACTCATTGGCGAGGATTGAAAACGGAGATTTATTTGGTGTTTTCATAGCTGAGGATTTTTAGATTCAAAACCACTATCATAATATATAAAGATAGCCTCAATAAATAATCGAACCAAGGCAAACCACACCATCATATCAATATGCTCATCCATTTCGGGGTCGTTGTCAAATCCTATTGTCTGTTTCAAAACAAAATCAGGGTCTTTCATCTTTTCCTGATATTTTTCAAAGTAATCAATTCCTACTATTGATAAGATTAGAAAAAATAACTTATTAATACATTCCTCAAGAGTGATCGCATTTAATATATACCTGATGCTGTCAAAATGTTTCAACTCATCATTTTCGGATCTTCTCAGATTATCTTCATCCTTGTCAAAGTAAAAATGAATGAGTAATAACAGGCAGGACAGCAGTCCTGCCGTCTTGGCATCCTGCGCGCTTGCATTCTTGAAATCGATGCTACCTGCTAGCAATTCCTCCAGTTTGTATTCCTGAATCAGATCGGGATAGTTGTCGAGCAGTTCTGTAAGTTTCGGATTATTCAGTTGGTCACGCAGGTTGAATATCCCAGCCTCAAGATCTTCGCCTTGAGAATTCTGAACGAGAATGCCTAATGCGATCTCAGCCTGCTCTCTTGTTTTTACAAGTTGATTGTCTTTGCTAAAGTTTTTTTTATCTTTCATATCAATAATTTTATCTTTAGTAAAGTTGAAAAAGGGCTGAGGGATAATCTATTCCGAAAAGGGATATATTATTCGGGATTTACGATTTTTTATTTTTGATCTTTTTGAGACCTCTTTCACTTATCACCTGCGCTGCATCCAGCATTTTAATAAGGTAGATGTGCGGAGTAGTCAGATCGTAATCAAATTCCTCTTTGTAAGGTGAAAGTGATACGTGAACAATTTCATTAAGGAAAAACTCATATTCTTCCAGTGTTTTGCATTCAAATGCTTTTTCAAAAACCAAAAACGGATCTTCATATTCTTCTTTGTTTAAAGATGCCTGACTAATGATCTGCCATTCTTCGGGAGTCTTTTTTACTCTCCATTTTTTAGCTTTGAATGTTAGAAGATAAGCTCCCCTTATAAACGATTTGACAGCAGTATGAAAATCGAAGACGTCTCCCGGACGTTCTTTATTACAGACCTCAGCTTTATTTACATACAACATAATCTCGCTGAGTGTATTTTTATAAATATCTATAGTACAATAATTAAAGAAAGCATTGATCAGCTTAAATGGATCTACAATTTCATCAATTGCCCAGAAACTCGTCTCCAACGATAATTTTATCTTTTTCATAGGAATAGGTTTTAAAATGTGAGAACTAAATTCTCTTATTGCGACTGAATAATCTATTCTTTTAGTGAATAAAATATCCGTTGGAAGGGATATTTTACAGTATAATTTTTTAACTTTACAATTCAGACGAATTAATAGAAATGGCTTTATCTTTAAGCCTTTAAAATTTTGATAACCGCTATGGAACAGAAAATACATCAGGGAAGAAATGTGAAACGCTTTAGAGAAATGCTTGGAATCAAACAGGAGGCTTTAGCATTTGACTTAGGCGAGGAATGGAATCAAAAGAAGATATCTATGTTGGAGCAGAAAGATGTGATCGAAGATGATCTATTGCAAGCGATTTCGAATGCGCTTAAAATTCCTGTAGAGGCTTTTCAGAACTTTGATGAAGAGCAGGCTATCAATATTATTTCAAATACATTCAATGATGGTTCATTCTTAAATACTGGTCACACACCAACATTTAATGTAAATCCAATAGATAAGTTGATTCAGCTTCACGAAGAAAAAATTGCATTATATGAAAGAATGCTAAAGGAGAAAGATGAAATGATGGAAAGACTGGAAAAGTTAATCAATAAATAATCTAAGTAATTCGGGATAATTACTTTTTCATTGATACGGCTCAACTTTGATGGTTGAGCCGTATTTATTTTATCTTTGGTCTAAAGACTAAAGTCAATAATTATTTCAAAAGAAAAAAAGAAAAAAAAGAAAGCCAATTCATCATCGTTGCAGATTTTAAAAAGCAAGTTTATAAAGAAAAATACGACCTAAATGGTGGAGATTTTTCTTTATACCGTCAGGCTTGAACTTGTGTTTATAATCTGAAACTATTCCTTTGTGTTCTTTTTAATATTTTTTACTATTGTCTATCACAACCTGCGTTGTTTTTTCTTCTTTTGCTGTATAGGAATTTGCTCCGAATTATTATTGATCTCAGAACTGCCAAAATTTAAGAGAGATATTATTTGAGAAACACTTTCTGAATCTTTAAAAAGTTCCTCAAATGCAGAGAAAGGTATCTTGTTCTCCTGTGAAACCTTCTTACAGATCTTATTGATTTCTGCGATTAACTTTTCTTTAGAGCCAGTAAATAGCTGAGGTAATTTTGTTTTCTCAAATTGTAATGTTTTGATCAAAGTATCCTTTACCGAGTCTAAATATTTCATTTTTTCATTCGAATAAATATTGCCGTTGGATAGAACGGTAGATAATTTGTTTTTCAGAATTGAAATTTCTTTTTTAAGATCAAAATTTTTGCTTTGGAGTTCTGTTATCAGTTTGTTTTTGAATTCTAATTCCTGTTTATTTTTGCTAAGCTGTATTTTATACGTTTTGAATGCTTTTTCGTAGTTATCAAGAGTTTGATCGGTTCTAATTTTTTTAAAACCTAAGAAATCGCTTTCTTTTACAATCAAATCTTCAAACTTTTTGGAACTTAGTTCAGATTTGACAACATTTATCTTCTCATCTAATGCTAAAAGCTCTTGTTCTTTTTTCTGGATCTTAAATTCTATTGCTTCTAACCTACCTTTTGAGCCTTCAATTCCTCTCTCCATTCCCAAACAATCCGCTGTGATATCCTGCATTTTTGAATAATGGAAAGATTGATGTTTTAAAGTCTTTCCCGTTTGCAAATCTTGCCAATCCGCAATAAGATGAGCGTGATAATTGGATTTCCATTCTTTAGCCTCTTTATCCAAGTGCCCTTCATCTTTATGGATAGCAATCTGAAAGATTCTGATCTGTAATTCTTCTTCTAATCTTTTAGAAAGATTGTGCAAATCCTGCATTGTTGTGTCTTCTTTAATCACTACAACCGCTTCTCGAATAGGCATAGCATTTTTCTGAAGCTTTCTGCCAGATTTTTCTTTGCAGTATTTTTCAATTTTGTTCAATCTTTCTGAAAGTTTCTCTTCTGACCAATATTCATTTTTTGCAGTTAAGTCTTTTCTTATATAATCAAAAGTTTTTCTCCGAAAGTTATGTGCTTCAGAATCTGATTTTGCTGCTTTAAAATTGATAGAAGTTTTCACAATTACAATTTCGTGCAAACGATCTATTCAAAGTTGAAATGTGCCTCAGAGTTATGATTTGGCTTTATATTGCTTTAAGTTGATGTATTGAAACAGGATAGTATTTCATCAGTATTATAATAAATCAAGATATTTAACAACATAAAAAGCTCGCAAATTTGCGAGCTTTCTGAATGGGCGAGGTACATGTCAGTAAATCATTTGGAAAGTTGATATCAAAAATTTCGGAATACAGTATAAATCAGTACATTCAACTGGGGAAATCTGTCTATAAATCGAAAATTCGACGTAGTCAATACTTTTTTGAAAGGTTCAACAGAAGCTATAGAACAGAGGTTCTGGATGCAAAATCTGCAACAATTTGATAGAAGTACGGGAAATAACTTCTGATTGGATGGAGCATTACAAAACAAAATGAGGGTATAACGATTAGGGAGAATTATATAAATTCCTTTTATAACGGAAAGTATTTTCAGCTAAAGGATAATAATTGCTTTCTTCAAGAACTTCTGCAGTGCTTTTTGCGAAACTTTTTTAAATTAAAAATAGGGTGTCGATTTCAACACCCTAATTATTTATTTCTCTAAACTTAATGAGTATAAAAAATATAAACTTTTTGTATCAAAAAAAATAGCAACTCCATTTTAGAAAACCTAATTAGAATCATTAATAACAGAAATATTCAAATGTGTTAAATGCTTTAATATTTCAATTATAATTACCCAAGACTTTTTTTCAAGGTTTAAAGGCAATACTTTTTCCTCGTAATATATATTTAGATAGTTTTCATTAAATGTCTTAATATTTTTAGAAATTTCAATTTTACTAATATTACTTAAAATTACTACATCTAAAATATTATTATAGTTATAAATTGTTTCATCCGTTATCAACCACCATTCAAAATTATTAATGAATGATGTAACAATAGGACTTTCAGTCATAGACAAATTTATATTCTCTAGAATTATATTTTGTATTGAAAGATCTAAATTTTTCCATAACTGGGTATGATTTAGTTCAAGTTTACTTCTCTTGAATTTTGCTTCTATAATTTTTGCTTTCATTTAATTATCGAATTGGAGCGGTAAGTTTAAAAGATGATTCACTTAATTTTTCAAATGTGAAACCTAACCTCTTAGCAATGATGGAGTTGAAAAGATCTTGATTCATGACAGATGTACCTCTGACTTCTAACATTTTTGCACCATGACCTTTAGCTTCGTTAAACATTGTTCTTATTAACAAATGAATGTTACTTTCTTCTGTTGTTTTCATTAATGTTGAAACAGATTTTACGTATGTATTTCCTGCTAAATAATTTTCAGAATACATAAAATAATTCCCTCCTGCATACAAATCATCAGTTAATCCAAGAAATTTTTCACAGTTATTATGCACCAAAATCCCTTTCTCAGAAACATAATAATTATGGTTGCCTTCAACCTCAAAGTTATAGACTTTTACTTTCTCATCCAAGAAATTAATAGATTCTACAGAAGAAGTTGTTCCATGCAAAGTGTTTAAAAGCATCCCTGTGGTAAGGTCTTTTGCTTCTACCCAGTTTCCATCAACATAGAACGGGTGTTCTGGCGTACAGGTAATTCCTAAATAATCTTTGTAGGTGTAAATATACCTATTTTGTACAAAATCATAATAGCCTTCTTCATTGGCGGTAAACTGCAATGCTCCATTTTCATATTGAAAATTATCCAGATATTCTGTGATCCTTTTTATTTCTAACTGAGATTTTGAGTGAAAGGCTGTATATTCTGTTTTCAGCTTTGTGCCATCTCTATTATAAACGTATTGGGTATTTGCATTTCTTTCTATTTATCCTCTGAAGTAATTTTGAATAAAGTAACTCTTGTTGTAAGTGACTAATGAAGGAAGAAAATCTTACCAACACATTTGGAACATGAGTAATCATCTACCTTCATATTTGTACTTATAAAAATAAAACGAGTAACCATTTAGATAACTCGTTTTTTGAATTGGTTTTTATTTAATTTCTTTGTAATGTTTCATAAATAAAGGAAACTAACATATTTGAAACATTGCCATCATTACTAACTCTATACCTATTTACAACTAGGGTTCGTTGTTTTGTAAACCCTACCATTTTTATCTGTCCATACTGTTATTTCAAAATCTTGTTTTGCTGTAATATGATATGAAATTTTATAACGAGTATTTTTCATTAGTTTTAAAGTTGTTAATTTTTTTTGATTACTAATTATAGAATAAGATTTAGGTAACTTATCAAATGAAATAATTGTTGGGTTTGGCATTTCACTTTCCCAATTTAATTCAATTGTGGGTTCAATAGCAAAACCTTTTTCGTCAATTGAATCATTGTCTATAGCTACATTTTTTAATCCATAATTACTACATTCCACTAATTCCTGTTTGGGAATATCAAAATAAATTTGTGGTTTTTTACATGAAGTGAATATAAATAGTGCGATTAGCAGTAATTTATTATTTATAATTATTTTTCCCATAAACGTTATTGATATATGCATTGAACCATGTCTTAATTAATTGTAATTTTTCATTTTCAGTACTTACTTTATTTTTAAATAATAATTCCAATCTATTTTTGCCTATATTATTATTCACAAAATTATTAAAATCGTTAAAATTATAAAAACCTTTCTCTGCAGCCATTTCAAGAGGAATGATTCTCAGTCATTTGCATATGTTTTTTCTTCAAAAATAAATGAGAGTAGGGAACGCCTACTCTCATTTTTAAATGTTTGTTTTTAATTGGTATTGAATTTCAGTGATTTACGTTTTGTAAAAGCTCCATCACTAACTCTGAAACATTACCACACTTTTGATACACTATTCGTATTAAGTAATCGAACTTCTTATATATTTATCTAAAATTTCTGTGAAATCATATCTTTTACAAATATCTTCTAGGAATTTTTCAAATAACTCGGTTCTATCTTCTTTTTCTAAAATTAAAGCAGGAAGATATTCAAGTGCATCTAAAAAATCACCAATCATTTCGTGCTCTTTTTTTTGGTATGCTAAATTCCTGGCACGTATTATTAAATCATGCACTGCAACAATTGAACTATTAAATTTCTTTTCGTTTATCATACTTGTTCTATTTTTTAAAAATAATATTAAAAATATTTACCCCTCTAGTACCTGGATTTACATATATCGGAGGTAGAGTATTTCCTGAAATCATAATATCCTTCTTCATTGGCAGAAAACTGTAATACTCCGTTTTCATATTGAAAATTATCAA